>Ga0315905_10003745_pt1 | contig 15639 bp, 10 predicted proteins | sample LakEriMetagenome_5_FD_203522 | JGI IMG/M metagenome (GOLD analysis project Ga0315905, IMG submission 203522) | Freshwater fungal communities from buoy surface, Lake Erie, Ohio, United States - Buoy 4 MA121 | ecosystem: Environmental > Aquatic > Freshwater > Lake | place: USA: Lake Erie, Ohio... | reverse complement strand
CGCAACGTCATCATCCGCATCATCGCCAGCGTGACCTTCGCCAAACTCGGCGGCATGCTCCTCGACCACGATCTCTCGCAGTGGCGCTGGATCCTCGCCGTGTATGCCGCCGCCCTCGTGACCGGAGCCATCTGCCTTGCCCGCAGCCCCGCCGTGAAAGTGGAAACCAGTGAAGGCACGCACCCGCTCCGCGCCTTCCGTCATGTGCGTGATGACATCGTCTTCCGCTGGACGCTCGTGAGCTGGATGCTCATGGGCTTTGCCAACCTCGCCATGCTCGCCCTCCGTGTGGAATACCTCGCCGCAGAGGAATACGGGCTCGCTCTCGGGGCCTCCACGGTCGCTCTGCTCACCAGTATCGTGCCGAACATCGCCCGCCTCGCCTTCACCCGCGTCTGGGGCCGGCTGTTCGACCGCATGAATTTCTTCACCCTCCGCATTCTCCTCAACTGCGGCTACCTCCTCGGCATCCTCTCCTTCTTCACCGGCGAGGGCATGACCGGACTCGTCGCCGGAGCGATTCTTTTTGGCATCAGCAATGCCGGGGCTGATGTCGCATGGAGCCTCTGGGTGACCAAGATCGCCCCCGCTGGTCTCGCCGGGGAATACATGACCGTCCACACCTTCCTCACCGGCGTCCGCGGCATCATCGCGCCTTTTGCCGCCTTCTACATGGCCGCCCTCTTTGGCATCGCCGCCACCGCCATTGCCATGACAGCACTCATCGTTCTCGCCTCCGTCGTTCTCCTCCGTGAGCGGAAGCGCTAACACTTTTTCCGTGCTTCACCAGGAGTGCCGGCAGCGGGACTCGAACCCGCAAGGGCATCACCCCCGAAGCCCTCTTCAGCAAAGCCCTCAGCACCTACGCCGCCACCCAGCGCACCCCACAACTCAAACCCACCCCGCCACCCATGAGACTCCCCCGCCAAGACAGCGGCTCCATCGACGCCTTCATGTGGACCATCATCGCCTTCCTTGCCCTCGGCTGCCTCATCGACCTCATCTTTGAGCCTTCTTCGTATATGCGGACAGCAAAAGTAGGGTAAACAACCCAAACAAATCATGAATACGCTTCCCACGACCCGACGCTCGTATGACGAGCAGTTCAAGCGCGACGCCGTGGCCCTCCTTGAGGGAGGGCGCAAGGCCGCGCAGCTGGCCCGCGAACTGGGCATCTCCGTGTGGAACCTGCGCGACTGGCGCGAGCGCTCCTTCACCCCCTCCAGCACGGCGATCCGGCCATGAACCTCTCCGAAGCCTGCACCGCCCTCGGTGCCAGCCGCAGCGGCTACCACGCGCATCTGCGCAAAAATGAGCGCTCGCGCCGCCGCCAGGACGAAGCCCTCGCCGCAGCCCTGCGCGAAGAGTTCGCCGCCAGCCGGCAGACCTGCGGCCCGCCCCGCCCCGTCATCACCCTGCGCGAGCGCCGTATGCACCACGGCAAGAACCGCGTCCGCCGCAGCATGCGCCAGAAGCGCCGCTTCACGCGGCATCACCCAGAGTATGAGCCGTGCAGGCAACTGCTGCGACAACGCAGCCATGGAATCGTTCCGGGCCACACTGAAGGCCGAATGCTTCGCTCACCACACCCCGGCCACACGGGCGCAGGCACGAGCCATGATCTTCGACTATATCGAAACCTTCTACAATCCAGTGCGCAAGCACAGCGCCCTGGGCTGCCTCTCTCCGGTAAACTTCGAACGATCACTCCTGAACAATTAACCCTGCTTTCTACGTACTCATTTTCGAAGAAAGATCACATCTCGCGTGGGCGATGGATCTGGCACTGACGGGCGACTTTTCCGCTGCTGACAAAGCCTGGGAAAAGGCTGTGACCGTGGCTCCGCTGGATGAAACAGCGGAGTACATTCAGAACAAGCTGGCTGCGACACTGGCCCTGGCCAAATTGCCGGATTCGCCGGATGCAGTGGACTGGCTTAAAGTCCGACTGGTGCAAATCATGAATCCGGAGAGCATGGAGAAGGAAGCGGAGGTTCCTGCCCCCCCCGGGACTCCTCCGGCACCGGAGGATGGAGGGACGCCTGGTCTGTGAAAGGCGGGGCCGTCTGCGGCGGTATTCATGCATCCTTAGTTTCCGCTATGCTGCTCAGCTATTCTCTTTTGCTCACCCTTGCTGCTGCCACCCCTTCTGCGGCGGGTGAACTGCAGTTCAACCAGGACATCCGTCCGATCCTGAGTGAGAACTGCTTTTACTGCCACGGACAGGATGGCAACAAACGGAAGGCTGACCTGCGTCTGGATGATCGCGATGGCGCCATTGCGATGAAGGCCATCGTGCCGGGCAATGCGGAGGCCAGTGAACTCGTGAAGCGGATGTTCTCCACGGATCCCGATGAGGTCATGCCGCCACCGGATTCCCACCGGCACATCACGCCGGAGCAGCGGGAGAAGCTGAAGCAGTGGATCAATGAAGGGGCGAAATACGAGCCGCACTGGGCCTTTGTGGCTCCCGTCCGTCCGCCGGTCCCGGCGGTGGCCAATGCCGCATGGCCGCGGAATGAAGTGGACCGTTTTGTGCTGGCGAAGCTGGAGGCGAATGGGCTGCAGCCGTCTCCGGAGGCAGACCGTACGATCCTCATTCGCCGCCTGCACGCGGACCTCACCGGTCTGCCGCCGTCTCCGGAGGAGGTGGATGCTTTCATCAATGACCCTGCGCCGGATGCCTATGAGAAGCTCGTAGACCGCATCGTGGCGTCATCTCATTATGGTGAGCGCATGGCGCTGCCGTGGCTGGATGCGGCGCGCTTTGCCGACAGCAATGGCTTCCAGCAGGATGGCGACACGCATCAGTACATCTGGCGGGACTGGGTGATCCGGGCGTTGAATGCGGACATGCCGTTCGATCAGTTCAGCATAGAGCAACTCGCCGGCGACCTGCTGCCCGAGCCGACCGAAGACCAGCTCGTAGCCACCGCCTTTAACCGCAATCATCTCCTTAACGGGGAAGGCGGCGCGATCGCCGAGGAGCAGCGCAACGTGATTCTCTTTGACCGCGTGGACACCACCGCCACCACCTGGCTGGGTCTGACGATGGCGTGCGTGCAGTGTCATGATCACAAGTACGACCCGCTGACGATGCGGGACTACTACGGGATGTTTGCGCTCTTCAACAACGTGCCGGAAAGCGGTGTGCCTCCCGGCGGCGGACAGTATCGCATAGCCGATCCCTGGATTCCCGTGGGCACAGACGAGGACAAAGCGAAGCTTAAGGAACTGGAGGCGGCGAATGCGGCCGCGAAGAAAGCCGAGGATGCGGCGGCGAAATCCCCGGAAACGCTTGCGGCCTACGAAGCCGCAGAGAAAGCCCTCGCCAGCGATGCTCTCGTGGAATGGACGGTGCAAAAGCCGGATACCATGACCGCCACCGGCGGGGTGCAACTGAGCGTCATCGCCGATGACACCTCCATCTTTGCCGACGGTCCCAATCCTGACAAAGCGGACTATACGGTTACCGTTCCCGCCGGCACGACTGCACTCACCGGCATCCGCATCGAAACCATCCCCGACCGCCGTTTGCCCAATAAAGGCGCCGGCCGCAGCGACAGCGGGAATGCCGTGCTGACCAAACTGCGAGTGAAGCACGCGGGCAGCGAGATCAAGTTCAACGCTGCCGCAGCCACCTACACGCAGGGCGGATTTTCGCCGCAAGGCGTCATTGATGACGACCCAAATACCGCGTGGGCCTTCTATCCGGAAACCAACAAGCCCTACGCCCTCGTCCTGCAGTGCGCAGAGGCTGTTGCGCTGCCGCCGGATGCGAAGCTGGAACTGACCTTCGAGTTCCAGTCGCCACACAAGCAGCACATGCTGGGACGTTTCCGCATTTCCTCCACCGGCAGCCCGCAACCCGCCACCCGCAAGGCGCTCCCGGATGAGATCACCGCCATCCTGAAGAAGCCGGAGCGCAGCAAGGCGGAGGCCGCAAAGCTGCGCGACTACGTGTCAAAGAATCTCGCACCCGCGGCGCTCACGGAAGCCCGTGGCAAATCTGCGGCGGCGAAGAAGGCGCTGGATGACTACCGGCAAAACCTTCCCCGTGTGATGGTGATGAGCGACAAGCAGCCGCGCAAGACCCACCGCCTGGACCGTGGTGACTATCTTGCTCCGAAAGAGGAAGTGACTTTCACCACGCCAGCGGCGCTTGTTCCCATGGCACCCGATGCCCCGAAGAACCGTCTCGGTTTCGCCCGCTGGCTGTTCCAGCCGGACCATCCGCTCACGGCCCGTGTGCAGGTGAACCGCTTCTGGCAGTATTTCTTCGGCACCGGGATTGTGAAAACCAGCGAAGACCTCGGCGTGCAAAGTGAAGTGCCGCTGCATCACGACCTGCTCGACTGGCTCGCCGTCGAGTTCCGCGAGAAGGGCTGGCGGCAGAAGCACATGGTGCGCCTCATCGTGACCAGCAGCACCTATCGCCAGAGCAGCAGGGTGAGCCGGGAACTGCTCCAGCGCGATCCCGAGAACCGCCTCATGGCCCGCGCCTCACGCTTCCGCATGCCCAGCCTGGTGCTGCGCGACATTGCCCTCGCTGCCAGCGGGCTGCTCAACAACAAGATGTTCGGCAAGCCTGTCTATCCCTATCAGCCCGATGCCGTATGGGAAACCCTCGCCATTACCAAGGAGCGTGACTTCACCTATCCTGCGAGCAGCGGCGCGGACCTTTACCGCCGCAGTCTCTACACCTTCTGGCGGCGCACTATCGGGCCAGTGAATATGTTCGATGCTTCCGCGCGGCAGGCCTGCAAGGTGCGCACGGTGTCCACTTCCACACCGCTCCATGCTCTCACCACACTGAATGACCTCACGTGGACGGAGGCGGCGCGGGTGCTGGCGGAGAAGGCGATGAAAGACTCGCCGGACTCCGCGGGCCAGATCACCTTCGCGTTCCGTCGGGTGCTCGGCCGCGCTCCGTCAGAGAAGGATCTCGCAGCCCTGACAAAAGCGTGGGAGCGTCAATTGGCGCACTACACGGCGGACGAAAAGGCCGCGCAGGCCTTCGTGTCCGCCGGTCCGGCTCCGCGCGATGCGTCGCTGCCGGTTGCCCGCCACGCTGCGATGACGGCAGTGTGCCTTGCGCTGTTCAATCTGGATGAGGCGCTATCCCGGCAGTGAGCCTCACGGTGCCTGCTCTGATGTGTAGAGCACGCGGCCTTCCAGATCTGTGACCCGGATGTTGCGGAATTCCGCACTGCTAAGCCGCGTGCCGAGGGCAAAGCCTCCTGCGGCCGGTTCCACTGCCTTCGTGGTTTCCGTGGCCTTCTTTCCGTTCAATTCCACACTCACGGCTGTGCCTTCGACACGCAGGGTCACTTCTTGCCAGGCATTCCAGTCCGGCTCTACGAAGTAATTCGGTCCACCAAAAGTGACGCCATTCTCCTTCAGGGCGGTGCCGCGGCCATCCTGGCCAAAATCAGCGACCCACCCTTTGCCAGGTGAAGGCGAGCGGAAATGCACCCGGAAGGCGTTGGGCCCTGAGAGCCGGCGGGCTTCCATGGAGATAGTGACACCGGTCCAGGATTCGCTGCCGGGCAGGTGAAGGACGGCTTCCGGTGCCGTGGCATTTTCCTGACGGAAGACGCCATTCTCCAGGGTCCAGGTGCCGCCCGCGATACGCCAGTCCGCAGGCGTTTTCCATGGTTGCGGCAGCGTGCTTACATCCGTCACGGCCCGGCGATAGATGCTGAAGTCGTCGAGCCTTCCGCGGAATGGTGCGGTGCCCGCGAAACTGCGGCCGAGGTAGCCGCAGACCACCGCAAGGTCTCCCGGTGTGAGCGTGGTCGCGGCGCTGCCGGCTTCGCGGCCATCAAGAAACAGCCGCAGGCTGCCGTCGCCGGCACTGAGCGTCACGCGCGTCCACCGGCTGGGATGGAGCGCGGGGCCGGTGGCTGCTGCGCTGGTCTTCCCGCGGCGCATCACCAGGACGCTGTGCCCCTTCGTGTCGGACGGAGAGAAGGCCAGCGAGGCCTCCGGACCGCCAAAATCGAAAACGGCCTGCCCGGGCGGACCGCCGGCCCATTTGACGAGGAAATCAAACGTCAGTGCTGCACTGTCGGCCACGTGCGGTTCTATTAGCACATGCTGGCCCGGACGTTCAAAGGCGAGGACGCGGCGCGTGCCTTCGCTGGTAAAGACGGGCGCGCCGCGGAGGATGCCGGTGGCGTCGGCATGGAGATCCGGCAGCAGTTCCCCGTCGGGCTGGTCAAAGCTCCAGCGGGGGAAGAGGTGCCGGTTGTCCTCCAGCTCTTTGGCGAGGATGTCGCTGTTGAGGTAACCATAGAGCATGCCGCCGGTGATGGGAGTGTTCCGGCCGCTAATGTGGCATTCGAGGTCTTCGCCGGCGATCGTTCCGCCCTCGATGGGTGCTTCTGCCACCGTGTGAATTTCACCCCAGCCGCGCACAAAAGCGTCGCCTCCAATCCGGCCATTGCCGCCTGCATGCACATACTCAAGGACGCGTGCCTGGCCGGTGATTTCCGTCTGGCCGCCGACTCTCGCGAAGCCACCCACGCGGGCATTCCCGGTGACGCGGGCCTGATCGCGCACCGTCGCATGCCCGCTCACCACTGCGGCATCGGCAACGCGGGCACTGCCGCGCACTACTGCGTGGTCTTCGATGCGGGCCGTGCCGGAGACTTCTGCTCCGTCCAGCACTCTGGCATCCGGGCCGACGAAGGCGGTGGGTGCCGCTTTAGCGGAAGCGGCCACCAGCCCGCCGCCGTTCGGGTGCCGTGATCCTTCCGCGCGCAGCTCCGGCAGGGGAGGCGCCGTTCCGGGGCTGGCTCCGCGCACGGTGATTTCGTAGGGAAAGCGCGGCTTGCGGCCATAGCCGGGGCGAAACTCATCAGGCACATAGCGTTCGGGGGTGGCCGCCACTGCCAGCACGATGCGGGATGCGCTCCCTGGAGTGAGACTGAGCCGGCCGCCGCGGGTCATGCGGGAATAGCTGGCGCGTCCGCCGGGTTCCACGGCTACCAGTGTCGTGCGAAAGCCGGCGTGAGCCCGGGCGAGACCTTTGAACTCGACCTCAACCGGAGCCCCGGAGCCATCCGGGACAAGGTCGATGAGATTGATGCCATACTGCCGCGGGGTGTGGGACCAGAGCGGCCGCCACCAGCCGGTCCGGTCCGGCACAGGCTGCAGCACGGTGCGCAGCCGCGCGCTTTCCCCGATCTCCGAAAGCACCCGGAGGCTGCGCAGGTAAGCCCACTGCGGCCCAAAATCCATGGTCGGCATGCGCGCGGCCATTTCGCCTATGGTGTCGCTAAAGCCGGCGGTGCCGTCGCCGGACCAGATGCCGCGCTCCACGCCGAGGCGCATGATGGTTTGCAGCGGATCTTCGATGGAGCTGTCTTTGGCATCCTTGCGGTTGTGCAGCCAGATGTCATAACAAAAACCCGGACCGAAGCGCGGGTCTTCGGTGAGCTGCTGGAGGAAGAGCCACGAGCCGTAGTTGTGGCGCGACGAGTTCAGCTCGTAATGCGCGCGCGCCAGCCACACTTCGAAGGCGCCGGGATAGTCCGGCATGAACTGATGCGAGGACCAGTTCGCATGACATTCCCAAAACCAGCCGACCAGCGGCGAGTTCCTGAAGCCGCCCATGTGCAGCTGCATGGTGTGAGTGAATTCATGCCCCACGACGCTGCTGCCTGGACCGAGGGCTCCGGGGTGCATGAGAATGCTCTCGCCGCCAAAGGCGAAACCGTCGCGGTGTTTGGGCAGGCCGGTGCCCGTGATATAGACGGGAATCTTCGCGCGCTTTGCGGCATTGGGCGTTCCCGGTGCCATCGGCATGGGAGCGCCGGCGTCTTCAAAGTGCCGCCATACCCGTTCGAACCAGGCAAACGTCTGCTCCTGCCGGCCCTCCTTCCACCAGTCCTTGCCGCTGGCATCGCGGCTGTTGCCCCAGTGAAAGAGGAAGTGCTCGGTCTCATGGAAGTTGCAGACTGCGGCATCCCGTTCCGGCGTGTAGGCTTCATAGCGGGCCGGCCAGGTGAGCGTGGAGGGCTTGCGCGTCGTGTCGGAGGCAGCCTGCAGTTTCTGAGCGAGGGCTTTGTCGTCGGCATGCAGATGCTTCAGCGGATACCAGCGGCGGGTGAAGTCATCGCGCAGGATTTCCACGCAGGCGGTGGAGAACTCGTGGTCTTCACACACCACCCGGAGGAAAGCACCGTTCACCTTGTCGGGAAAGCCGGAGGCTTCATCGGGCCGATTCGCAAATTTCCATTCGCGGAACTCGCGTCCCTCCGCCAGCCGCACATTGGCGAGGTAACGCCGGGAATGCCCATCCAGTCCGCCGACGCTCACTGTCGTCATGGTGCCATCCGCCTTTTGCAGCACGACGCGGGCGGCTTCCGGAGCGGCGTGGCTGTGCAGCGTGGCGGTGATGTCCGCGCCATCGGCGGCGAACCACACCCGGGGCTGCAGAGCGGGCCTGGCGGATGCCGGTGCCAGCAGGGCGGGCAGCAGCAGGACGGAGCACAGGTGAATAATGGAGCGGGCAGTCATGCACGCAGCGTATCCGCGGCTGATTCCCTGAAGCAACTTTCCCTGATGATGATTTTGCGCCGCCTCAGTTATAGTTTGAATCCCCGGGCCGCACCGGGGTATCACTTCCGGGAAAGTTTCCGTGAAAATCATTTTTCCGGTAACCTCCTGCAGCGTCTCCGTCAGGACACCGGCGGAACCTATGAATCCAAATCCATCCACAAACTGTCCGGCCTGCGGCGCTCCCATTCCACCGGGTGCCCCGCAGGGTGTCTGCCCCCGCTGCCTCATGCAGCAGGCCATGCATCCCACTGTCGTCCTCAGCGATCCGCCGCCGGTGCCGCCGGTGCCGCCGGTGCCGCCGGTGCCGCCGGTGCCGCCGGATGCGGACATCGTGCAGGCGTTTCCCCAGTTCGAAATCCTGCAACTCATTGGCGCGGGCGGCATGGGGCGCGTCTATCAAGTCCGCCAGCCGCATCTGGAGCCCGGCGCGGCGCTCAAGATATTGCCGAAGGAAATGGCGGCCGATCCCTCGCTGCCGCCGGACGCCGCCTTCGACCGTCAGTGGGCGCTTACCCTGCTGAACCGCGCGTTGGATTCCCTGGAGGCCCAGTTTGCGGCGGAGGGGAAGGCGGAGGTCTTTCGCATTCTGAAGCCCTGGCTCACAGGCGAGCCCGCCGAGCCTCAGGCCACCGCGGCCGCGGCGCTCGGGCTGAGCGTGACGGCGGTGAAGGTCGCCATCCACCGCCTGCGGCAGCGCTTCCGGGAGCAACTCCGCGCGGAACTCGCCGCCACGCTCGACTCCGCCGCCATGGTGGAGGAGGAGATGGGGCATTTGTTTGCCGCGCTCTCCCATGCCGGGTGAAAAGCGCGCCGCTTTCGCACGTTTTCACCCTCTCCCCGGCACCACCACACTCATGCATCCCATCGCCCTCAATCACCAGCGCGTCACCCGGCGGCAGTTCTTCGGTTCCTCCGCGGCGGGGCTCGGCAGTGTGGCGCTCGCTTCGCTGCTGCAGAGTGAATCCCGCGCTGCCTCCGCCCAGCCTGGTCTGCCCGGGCTCCCGCACTTTGCGCCAAAGGCCAAGCGCGTCGTCTGTCTCTGGCAGGGCGGGGCCCCCTCGCACGTCGATCTCTTCGACCCCAAGCCCGTCCTCACAAAGATGGCCGGGCAGGACATTCCCGACAGCGTGCGCGGCACCACGCGGCTCTCCACGATGTCCTCCGGCTACAAAAAATGGCCCATCGTGCCCGCCATCAAGCCCTTCCAGCGCTACGGCCAGTGCGGCACCGAGATCAGCTCGATGCTGCCCGGCATTGGCTCCATCGCCGACGACATCTGCGTCGTGCGCACCATGAACACGGAAGCCGTGAACCACGCTCCGGGCGTCACCTTTTTCCTCACCGGCGCTCAGGTGCCCGGGCGTCCCAGTATGGGCGCATGGCTTTCCTACGGACTCGGCTGTGAGTCCAGCGACCTCCCCGCCTTCGTGGTCATGACCTCCTCCGACCGCGGGAAGACCTGCGGGCAGCTCTTCTTCGACTACTACTGGGGCGCCGGGTTCCTGCCCAGCCGCTACCAGGGCGTGCGCTTCCGCAATACTGGCGACCCCGTGCCCTATCTGCAGAATCCGCCCGGCGTCAGCCGCGAGGCCCGCCGCCTCCTGCTTGATGACATCAATGCCATCAATGCCGCGCACCTCGCCGACTATGGCGACCCGGAAATCGACACGCGCATTTCCCAGTATGAGATGGCCTTCCGCATGCAGGCCAGCGTGCCCGACCTCCTCGACTTCTCCAACGAACCCAAGAGCGTGCTGGAGATGTATGGTCCCGACGTCCTCACCAAAGGCACCTACGCCAACAACTGCCTCATCGCCCGCCGGCTCCTCGAGCGCGGCGTCCGTTTTGTGCAGCTCATGCACAGCGGCTGGGACCAGCACGGGAATCTCTACACCCAGCTGGAAGAGCAGTGCCGCGACACCGACATGCCCAGCGCCGCCCTCGTGAAGGACCTCAAGCTGCGCGGTCTCCTGGAGGACACGCTCGTCGCCTGGGGCGGGGAATTCGGCCGCACCCCGTTTGGTCAGGGCCCCGCCGACAAACCGAACGGCCGCGACCACTTCGGCCGCGCCTACAGCTGGTGGCTCGCAGGCGGCGGCATCAAGCCCGGCACCACCTACGGCACCACCGACGACTTCGCCTGGAACATCACCCAGGACCCCGTGCACATCCACGACATGCAGGCCACCATCATGCATCTCTGCGGCATCAACCACGAGGCCCTCACCTACCGCTACCAGGGCCGCCAGTTCCGCCTCACCGACGTCCACGGCCACGTGCTGTCAGGGATGTTCGCCTGACGTCCGCTGATTTGTGTAGGCTGGCAGCGCGATTGCCAGGGGAGGGAAACGCGGGCACTGTGCGCGACCATGGAATGCACTCTGTCGCTTGTCGCCGTGGGGCTTACGGACATCCTCACCCTCTCCAGCTGTATGGTCACTACACCCTACCCGCCAGGGCCCGGCTGTCCGCCCGGCGGACCTGGCGTCACCCCGCGGCGGCCGGCCGGGCTTCGATGACCACCGTCCCGACTTTGGCGGCACGGGTTCCTATGACCGCGAGACCTACGAAGACGGCCGCCGCCTCGGCCAGTTCGACCGCTCCCGCGGTCTCTCCAATGACTACCGCCGCCACTTCGGCCGCTACCCCATGCGCTACGAAGACAGCTTCCGCCGCGGCTATCAGAACGGCTGGTATTTAGCGCTGAAAATCCACTGAAACGGCCGGGGAGTCTCCAGACTTCCCGGCCTTTTCTTTTTGGCGATCCCGACGTCCGCGTTGGCTGGCGCAACGCAACATGCGGTAATCCGGTCGATCAGAATGCCGCATGTTGTATCATAATCACAATGCCAGGTGCTGGCGGAAAGTTTGGCCGGGCGCAAAAAAGTGGCTGGGCGGGCCTGCCTTCCGGTGGAGGAGGGGTGCCGAGGGGCATAATCGAACCTTTGTGCTCCCGGAAGCTGCCTTCCGCCGCCGCGCTTAATTGCGTGCTCTAAATTGAGAATTCCCAGGGGCGTTTTCCGGAAACGGAAAACGCCCTGTTTCTTGTTTGCTCTGTGACTTCAGCCTGAACACAAAGCGGCCGGGAAGCATTGCGACTTTCCGGCCTTTTGTTTCTATACCGCCTGCCCTGTTCAGGCGATATCGAAGCGGTCGAGATTCATCACCTTGTTCCAGGCGGCGATGAAGTCGTGGATGAATTTATCCTGGGAGTCGGCGCAGCCGTAAACTTCGGCGAAGGCGCGGAGCTGGGAGTTGGAACCGAAGGCGAGGTCCACGCGGGAGCCGGTCCATTTGAGGTCGCCGGTCTTGCGGTCGCGGCCTTCGAATTCCTGGGCCTCGGGGGCGGTGGGTTTCCACTCGGTGCTCATGTCGAGGAGGTTGACGAAGAAGTCATTCGTCAGGGTGCCTGGACGGGATGTGAAGACGCCGTGCTGCGAGCCGCCGGCATTCACATTGAGCACGCGGAGTCCGCCGATGAGGGCGGTGAGTTCCGGACCGGTGAGGGTGAGGAGCTGAGCCTTGTCAATGAGCAGGGCCTCGGCGGGAACAGTGTAGCGGCCCTTGAGGTAGTTGCGGAAGCCGTCGGCGATGGGCTCCAGCACGGAGAAGGAGTCCACGTCGGTTTGCTCCTGAGTGGCATCGGCGCGGCCCGGTGTGAAGGGCGCGGTCACGCTCTGGCCGGCGTTCTTTGCAGCCTGCTCAATGCCGGCGCAGCCGCCGAGCACGATGAGGTCGGCGAGCGACACTTTCTTGCCGCCGGTCTGGGCACCGTTGAAGGAGAGCTGGATCGTCTCCAGCGTGCGCAGCACCTTCGAGAGCTGCTCGGGCTGATTGACTTGCCAGAACTTTTGCGGGGCGAGGCGAACGCGCGCGCCATTGGCACCGCCGCGCATGTCGGAGCCGCGGAAGGTGGAGGCGGAGGCCCATGCGGTGGCGACGAGTTCCGAAACGGTGAGGCCGGAGGCGAGGATTTGCGCCTTCAGCGCGGAGATATCGGCGGCGTCCACGAGGTGATTGGCCACAGCGGGGATCGGGTCCTGCCAGATGAGTTCCTCGGCGGGGACTTCCGGCCCGAGGTAGCGGGCGCGGGGACCCATGTCTCGGTGCGTGAGCTTGAACCAGGCGCGGGCGAAGGCGTCGGCGAACTGGTCGGGATTTTCGAGGAAGCGGCGCGAGATCTTCTCGTAGGCCGGGTCGAAGCGGAGCGCGAGGTCCGTGGTGAGCATCGTGGGCACCTGCTTTTTGCCCGCGTCGAAGGCGTGGGGCACGGTGGCCTCAGAGCCTTTGGCCTGCCACTGGTGGGCACCGGCGGGGCTCTTCGTGAGTTCCCATTCGTAGCCGAAGAGGTTTTGGAAGAACCCGTTGCCCCACTGGGTAGGGGTGTTGGTCCAGGTGACTTCGAGGCCGCTGGTGATGGCGTCCGGGCCTTTGCCGCTACCATAGGTGCTCATCCAGCCGAAGCCCTGGGCTTCGAGCGGGGCGGCTTCCGGGTCTGGGCCGACGTGCGTGGCCGGGCCGGCGCCGTGGGTTTTCCCAAAGGTGTGACCACCGGCGATGAGGGCGACGGTTTCCTCGTCGTTCATGGCCATGCGGCCGAAGGTCTCGCGGATGTCTTTCGCAGCGGCCACGGGGTCGGGATTGCCGTCGGGGCCCTCGGGATTCACGTAGATGAGGCCCATCTGCACGGCGGCGAGGGGGTTCTCCAGATTGCGCTCGCCGGAGTAGCGGCTCTGCGGGTTGTTGCTGGGAGCGAGCCAGGTGGTCTCGCGGCCCCAGTAAACGTCGTTGTCAGGTTCCCAGGTATCGGCGCGGCCGCCGGCGAATCCGAAGGTCTTAAAGCCCATCGTTTCCAGCGCGACATTGCCGGTGAGGATCATGAGGTCGGCCCAGGAAATCTTGCGGCCATACTTTTGTTTGATGGGCCAGAGTAGACGGCGCGCTTTGTCGAGGTTGCCGTTGTCAGGCCAGCTGTTGAGCGGGGCAAAGCGCTGCTGCCCGCGGCCGCCACCCCCGCGGCCATCGCCGGTGCGGTAGGTGCCGGCACTGTGCCAGGCCATGCGGATGAAGAACGGGCCGTAGTGGCCGAAGTCGGCAGGCCACCAGTCCTGGGAGTCGGTCATCAGCGCGGCGAGGTCCTTTTTCAGCGCGGAGTAGTCGAGAGACTGGAACTCCTTGGCATAGTCAAAGCCTCCGCCCATGGGGTCGGACTTGCCCGAATGCTGGTGGAGCAGGTCCACGCGGAGCTGGTTCGGCCACCACTCGCGATTGGTGGTGCCGCCAGTGGAGGCACCGTGATTGAACGGGCATTTCGATTCTGTGGACATGGGGTATTCGATTGGTTTGGTTTGCGGGGGAGTGATCGCAGCACCGGGGGGAGTGCGGACGGCTCGACCAGAGCAGGCTGGAGCGAAGGTGAAAATACTAGTTTCCTAGGTCGAGTATAGGGGTTGCCTATACTAACGGCAGCGCGCCCGGCCCGGATGGCCCTGCGTCAGGTAAATTGCGGGAATAAAGTCAGTTGCCGCAGCTCCAACCCGTGAAACCATCCTTGGAACCGGAAATGAATACTTCCTCAGTCAGCTCTGCGAAGAGTGCCCATCCTGACGCCGCCCGGGCTGGCGCAGAATTTACGTGACTGTAATACCGGCAGGGACGGAGTTTCCGATTCCACGTACAGGAGGATCAGGCGCTGGTGCCTGTCCGTTTGCCGGTGAATCGCTGTCCGCTTCCTCCGCCCTGTGACGTATTAATCACGGAGCGCAATCCTTTCCGGTCGGCAGTCCTGCCGGCCGGCTTTGAACACAAACAAACACACCAAACCCACAAGACACCCCATGAAACGCTACATCATGACCCTCGCCGCGGCCCTCCTGGCCTTCGCCGGCATTTCCCGCGCCGATGAATATCCCGACATCAGCATCGGAGATCTGAAGAAGGCCATCGCCGGAAAGAAAGTGGCGATCATCGACGCCAACGGCTCCGACAGCTGGAAGGAAGGCCACATCCCGGGCGCCCTCGACCTCGAGACCTCCAAAGAGAAGCTCGCGGATCTGCTCCCAAAGGACAAAGCCACGCTCGTCGTCGCCTACTGCGGCGGCCCTTCCTGCAGCGCCTACAAAGCCGGCGCCAAAGCCGCCACCAAGCTCGGCTACACCAACGTGAAGCACCTCTCCGCCGGCATCAGCGGCTGGAAGAGCGCCAGTGAGAAGACCGAAAAAGGCGACGACGCCAAGAAGACCAGCGCTCCCGCCGGCGGCAACACCTACGTGGCCACCTTCACCGGTGTGACCTGCTCCGCCTGCAAGGCTCACGTCTCCGCTGCCATCGCCAAGCTCCCGGGCGGCGGCAATGCCACCTTCGCCGCCGGCGAAAAGGAAGGCACCCAAAAAGTGACCTTCACCGCCTCCTGCGATAAAGTCTGCAAAGACAAGCTCGTCGAGGCCCTCGGTGACGGTGCCAAGACCTACGTCGTGCAGGACCTCGCCCTCGCCACGAAGTAATTCGCCGCCCCTTCTGTGCTGCGCGACGGCCCCTGCGCCGTCGCGCAGCTTTTTTTGCAGACGGATTCCTGCACCTGTCGCGCTCTGCTCTATTTCCTGACTGGAGTGTTAATTCTCTGAAGTTGTCTCTTTTGTATTTTGACTGAATAATCCGCTGTTTCCGCCGTCGAAACGCCACTACCAAACCCACCACACATCCATTCTATGAACCGCCGCTCACTTCTCGCCATTCTCGCTGTCGCCATCACAGGCATGTTTGTCTCCCGTCCTTCCTTCGCCGGAGACTTCCCGGAAGGCAGCCCCAAGTTTGAAACCAGCTACAAGAAAGCGCTCGCCGCCGCCGCCAAAGACGGCAAGCCGGTCGTCGTCGTCTTCTCCGCCTCCTGGTGCCCGCCCTGCCAGGCCAACAAGAAGAAGGTTTATCCTTCCGATGCCGTGAAGCCCTACCACGACAAGTTCATCTGGGCCTACCTCGACACCGATGAAGAGGCCAATGCCGCCACCGCCAAGGAATTCGGCGTCAGTGGCATCCCCCACATCCAGTTTGTGGACAAGGACGGCAAGGCTC
>Ga0315905_10003744_pt1 | contig 15643 bp, 11 predicted proteins | sample LakEriMetagenome_5_FD_203522 | JGI IMG/M metagenome (GOLD analysis project Ga0315905, IMG submission 203522) | Freshwater fungal communities from buoy surface, Lake Erie, Ohio, United States - Buoy 4 MA121 | ecosystem: Environmental > Aquatic > Freshwater > Lake | place: USA: Lake Erie, Ohio... | reverse complement strand
GAAAGTCAGACTGACTCAGGGCGTGTGTGGGTGGGGGTGCGACAGGAGGGGGTCAACATGAAGAAGAACCCGGTCGGCGATGAAAATGTCAAGGGTGACGACCAAGCCTTCAAGAAGGCCAACATCGGCCTGTACCAATGGCCGTGGGACCAATAGACCGGCGGCACGTCGGTACAGGCCAATGTTAATATGGATCAACCCTCTTGTCAATAAGTCACCCTTATTTGGTCATGTCTTGCCACCCGTATTTGGTGATGAGAAGAGGGCTGATCCAAATTAGATGAGAAGAGGGTTGATGCTCATTCAGGGGCCACGGGTGTCCTCTCATCCGGCCCCAGCGAGCTGGGATCATGGTGCACAAGTGCCTCTGTGCTGTTTGCTGTTGCCAGGTATTCGAATTCTGTGTGCTTTTCGCAACGCACTGCGGCAGGCACGACTGGGGCGGCGGAGAGCGGCTCTGCACCTCTAGTGGCGTGTGCTGTTTATTGCGATTACATCTCGATACGTGACGACTTGATGTGACTGCTGTGTGACGGCGCGTGTTGCCCTTTGGCTTGTTGCCCTTTGTTGTCACATTTGTCAAAACAAATGCCCTTTGTTGTTACATTTGTCACAACAAATGCCCCTTTGTTGTTACATTTGGCAACAAGTTGGGATGAAGGTGTGGAGGCGCGTGTTGCCCTTTGTTGTTACATTTGTCGTGATTTGCACGAGCCCTGGCGCCCACGAGCCCTGGCACGCACGAGCCCTGGCGCCTGTCAAGGCCGCGAAAATGAGCTCAATTTTTGCCACAAATGTCAGGCCCGGGTATGAATGTGCCTGGCGCCTTCCAGTATTGGACACGTACTAACACACAAAAGAGACCTACTAACACACAAAAGAGACCTACTATGAATGTGCCTGGCGCCTTCTCAGTATTACAACTCGCCGCCGCCTAATGTGAGAGTGATTTTCTGGTATGCGCCATCCTCGCCGCGAGGATTGTCAACCAGCAGCGCTTGCACCTGCGCCTTCAACTGCGCGTGCGGGAGCCATAAGTCCAATCATCAGCACACGGTACCACCGGGCCCAAAGAGCCCACCATGGACTTGGCTGCGAATCTTCATATAACGACTAAAAGCAAAACGTCATCACTAAAGAGGGAATGAACTCATCCCTCAATGGCAACGACGCCCGTTGACTCTTAAACAAAAGTCAATAGCTAAAGAGCATTTGCGGGGGACAGCGTGCATCAACACCTGGCTGGGGGTGGCGAAGAGATCGATCTTCAACTTGTCAGCGTCTCTCGCTCGCGTTTTGAAGAGCAGCGCCACGGGCAGCGTACGTTTCCGCACATTGAATTCTGTTTCCCGCCGAAACGCGGCGCGCCAAGATGCACAGTGGTCGTGTGTTCAGATGCACAGTAGTCGCATGTGCGAGCAATCACCACAACGTTGGGCAGACATGCAATCCAGGGCGGAACGCACCCGACGCAATTGCTGATAAATCATCTATTTCCGCCAGCCCCACCTGAAAAAAAAATTGAGGTTCAAGGCCAAATGCCATGGCCTCCCTGACTCGGGCTCTCCCGAAGGATCAGGGACACTTGACACGTCTTGTGGCTTCTCCTGCACTATCTCTAATCATGTGCCGAATGAATGCCAAAGCCGCGCGTAGAGGCTTTACTTCGTGGGTATGTAGCCAATTCTTCGGTCATTTGATGCGCTCCGCAGTGCAGAAACAGCTTCGGAAAAGAGTATGTGCTCACCTTCACATGTGCGGCGTTAAGCTCGACCGCGGCATTCGTGAGCTGCCCTGTGACCGTGTTGCACAAGTCACGATTCACTCCCCGAGACTTGACCTGTTCAGGACGCGGGCGCACGGTGAGCCAGGAAGGCGGGTACGGCCCTGAGGTTCAAGGCGCTGTTCGCACGCCGTGTGTCTGGTGCTCTGCAAACATGCACAGCGAAGCCTGCAATTCTCGAACTTGCGGGTTTTAGATCTAGATAAAGCATCATCGCCCCATGTCAATGCCAGCCCAGCGCACCTCGTCGGTGGAGGTGGAAGTAAAAACGACGACCCAAACGCTGTCCGACCGCAGGATCGAGTTCTGCAATTGTCGCCAGAGAAGAGACGAGTCAGAGTCAGTACCGCCGCAGCAGACTTCTCGAACTTCCTTTCAGGGGGCAGCAAGATTCAAAAGACGACGTGCCTCAAACGCCTCGACGTCGGCGATCCTGTGAACTTCGCCCGGCTCCATCTGCGTCATGTCAGCATTGCGCTCGGCCTGCACGCCGGAGCAAACTAGCGCCGCGACGAGCGCGAATGCGAGCGCGAGGAAGCGTGCCATCGAGGAATTTGTTCGTGCTTGGTTTAGTTTTGGTATCAAAACCACGCATCACAAGGGGTGGGTCGTCAAGGGCAACACGGCAGGAGTGGCCGTCACCTAAGAGCCGCCTGCTTGGGTGGCACAGTGGGCCAGGTGGGCCAGTGGGGCGAGCGCAGGCCCCATCATCCCCTCCCGTCTACTGCCCAGGCTTCACGCTCTAGGTAACACCCCGGTGCTCCGCCTTTCTTCCCTCTGACCTGCCCCTCGCGCAAGCCCGCCGTGTCCGAAGCCGCGACCGTGCACCGGTGCGGTGGCCACGAGAGCCTGTCGGCGCACACCCTGCGGCCGGTGCTGGCATCGTGGACCACCGAGCCCGCCGCGCTCGCGCGCCCCTGGACCATTTCGCGATCGCCAGCGCTCGTACCTCACCGCACGGCGCGTTCGTTTGACTCGGCCGCTGACCAAAAAGGAGCGTGCACGGTGCGGGTGCAGGCGCCGTGCTTGTATGGAGCACGGGCGTGCTGGCGCGCAGCTAGCCTGATCATGGGCCCGCACGGAGTTTGACCGCCCGTGGGACACGTGCACTGGTCAAGATGCCCGTGGGCGCTCACAAGCCGGGCAAGCACAGCGGCTTCGGTGGGTCCAAGCCGCCAAAGGACAAGAGCGATGAGAAGAAGGTGGAAGGGAAGGAGCCGGAATCCCCTGTCAAGGTCAAAGCCTCGCCCAAGCCCGCTCCGGCAGAGGCGAAGCAGAAGTCGAGGGATGGGAAGACTGCGGATCAGCACCTGGACGAGCTTCGCGACAAGGTCCTGCAGGCAGGTGGCCCAAATGTGAAGGCCGCGGGATGGACGTGCAAGCTGGTTCCCTCCGCCAAAGTCGAGGGCGCTGCGGCCAGTAACTCGGCTCCCCTTGACCCATGCTGGGTGGAGCCGGAGACTGGCAAAGAATTCTCGAAGCGGAAAAATGTGCTCAAGCACCTGGGACTATCAGAGCCTAAGAAGCTGACGAGGGAGGAGGCCGCACAGGCATCGCGCGAAAAGTTCAAGGAGCTGAACAAGGACTTTCCTCTGCCTCGGAAAATAGGCGAGGTGACGGTGTTGCAGTGGGGAAAGGTCGCGCACGAGCGCCCGAGTTTCCACAGTTCCCGACATATCTGGCCCATCGGGTTCAAGTCCCGCTGGATCGATGGAAATGAAAAGGATGTGACCTATGAGAGCGAAATCAAAGACGGGAAGGAGCAGTGTGGTGCGCCAGACGAGCTCAAAGACATAGATGCTCCAATCTTTGTCGTTTGCGTCACGCGGCCAGGAGAGGACAAGCCCACGGAATTCTTCGGAAAGAATGGCAAGCAGGTGTGGCGGAAGGCGACTAAGGACGAGAAGGCCAAAGATCATACTGGGCTGAGAGACGAAGAGGTGTGCACGCGACTGGAGGGGTTGAAGAACGCGGAGAAGTGCCAGAACTATGAGTTCATTGCTCTGCGCCCACCCGTGCTGCCAGCTGACAAAGACGCCGCCACAGCACCAAAGAAGAAGAAGAAGAAGAAGAAGAAGGTTTCGTCGAACGGGGACACGGGGTCGAAGACGAAGGTCGCGGGGAAGAAGCGCAAAGCCGAAGGGCAGCCGCCAAGGGAGTCAAAAAAGACAAAACGTGCTCGTGAGCGGGAGGAAAAGCTTCAGGAGAAGGCGAAAGAAAAAGAGGAGAAAGAGAAGAAGCAGCAGGCCGCGGCAGAAGAGAGGAGGCTGGTGAAGGAGGAGGAGGCGCGCAAGCGGAGAGAGGCCAAGGAGCTGCAGGAAATAGAGCAGAAGTGGCAGTCGCGGTATCCTATTGAGGATCTTGCCCTGGAGCTTGAGACCAAGGCGATGGAAGAGGCCAAAGCTGCGGGCCACGACATCCCTGCGCAGCGTGCTGCTGCTCGGGCTGTCGTCGATGCCGTGGATCGCGGATGGGGCGAAGCCGCCGTCATGGCGGCGGGCAAGGAGGCTGCTGAGTGCCGGGCGAGTGGGGATGCTGACGAGGAAGCTAGTGAAAAGGCTCAGCTGAAAGGTGAATCTGTGCACGAAGCAAGTACGGCTACTGGGGAGGTGGCGATGGACGTGGACGACAACAGCTTAGTGGACAATGAGGTTCTCTGGCGTACTGGCACGCGAGTCAAGGTGCTGTTCAAGCTCGAAAAGGGGACTGAGCAGAAATATACCGGCTTTGTTTCCCAGTGCCCTGACGATTCCAACAAGTGATCAACCTCCTCCCTCCCTGCCCCCGTATTCTCTTCACGCACCCTCGTATCCTGCATTGTATCTGGCTCTTTCTGCTCTCGAGAAAACGTCTTGTACGTTGCCCGCTGACCCCCAGGTGTCCTGTATGCCACAGGGCGATGATTGACTTCTACGATGACAACGATCTAATTGCGATTGCGAAGGATGATCCTGACCTGGAGATCCTAGGGCAGGGACTGCTTCGTCTGCCCCCGTCGGTGCCAAAGCCACAACGGGCACCTGTGCACTGTGCGGATGTACTGACGGTTTTTCGTTTCGTCGACGCATTCAGGGCTGAGCTAAAGCTCCCCAAGGGTACAGTGAACGATTTGCAGGTTCGTATTGTCTGTATTCCCTCGCTTTGGCGCTCGTCTGTTGCTTTATATGTTACACCTACGCTTTGGCCCTGTACTCGAATCTTCAAAGATCAGCATCCGCTTAGGTTTTTCCATCCCTTGATCGAGAATCATAGAAAAAGACTTCTACTTCGTTGAAACTTACAAAAACCATATGTCAAAAAACTCTGAAGCATCTTACACAAACGACATCACATCTTACTGAACCTCGAGTAATCCGCAAGAGACAATGCTACAAAACCCGTAATTTGTGTACGGCTATTGTGAAAAATCGTCAGTTTTGCTTTTGTGATGAATTCGAGGAATGTCAAGAGAATAATTCTGCTGATGGATTAAACAGGACGGTTTGGAGAGCCCAGCCAATTCAGAGTTCCTCAATCAGGTTTACCAGGCGCTGCTGATATCAGCGATGGAAGCGACTCAGGAAGCGAATCAAAACGCAATTGTCCCCGTGGTCTGTCTTGATTTGGCTCCATTTTTTGCTGCGTATCTGTGGTGCCACACTCGAAAGGGAGACTCACGAAAGGAAATTCTTAGATGCCTCACTTTTCTAGGAGGATAAGTAGCGTAGTGACGTGAGCCAAGGCCTCTTTTTGATCCCTTCTTGCATGTTTGCTCACGTGCTCGCGCACGCATCTGCTCTGTACGCAGGCATGGCTGGGAGATAACACACTTACAAATTATACCTGGCCGGAAATCGCGAGGCGATGGGTGACATGTGGCCCGCATGCCGTGTCGAACAAGCGCCGCTTTCCTGAAGCTGTTTTAGCAGCCGCCTGCTTGTCAGCATCTCCTGGTGGCGCAAAGTCACGACCGGAAGGGCATTTGAAGCTCCTTTTGTCCTTGATTGAAGACAGCATGGACCACCCCGACATCCACAGTGCTGTGGACAGAAGGTCCCTTGTGTTTCGTGTCCATTACTTGCTTTCAATTGCAGATTTGCCTTCTGTGATGCTGATGGGTGGCCCGCAACAGGATTGAGGTCTCAGAGGAAACGAGGAAGACGCGCGATGAGAAAATAAAGCAGTTCGATATCGAGTTGAAGGACGCGCGGGAGAGAGTGAAAGCAGCAGAGGAGGCAGTGGCGAAAGTAGACGTAGGTGACGAAGGCACTGATGAGGAGCCAGTGCCAGACGAGGCCACGAAGGAGGCGATTGAAGCTGCAAAGGCGCTTGAGGTGGCAAAAGCCGAAGCCGATGGCGAGTCAGCAAAGGCGACTGAGGACGAAGCAAAGAGCGCGCTCAGGATTGCTTTCGAGCAGAAGCATGCCGAATGGAACAAGCGGAGGGATGAACGCGGTGGGAAAACTGCTGATAGAGAGCTGACGGCTGCACGCAATAAAGAAAAGAAACTGCACGACCAGAAGATCAAAGCAGACGCAGACTGCATTGCGAAGCTCGACAAGTTCGCGATGCGGCAGGCGCCGTTGGGCATGGACAGGTACCGCAATAAGTACTGGTGGTTTCCAGGGGACGCTGCGACGTTGTATGTCGAGCCGCCCATGCCATCGTCTGGGAAAGACATTCCCGACCCGGCAAATTACTCGCTGGAGTGGAGGATGTGGCGTGGTGCTGAAGCGATGTCCAAGGTGGCAGAGTGCTTGTGCGAGAAGGGTCTTCGTGAATCGGAGCTGAAGGCTGGGATCTTGAAAATCGTCGAGAAGTTAGACGAGGAGCAGGTGCAGTCGACTGTGCGTACCCAACTGAAGCTGCAGGAGAGCTCGGACGACCAACTCAAATTCTACGACTCTTTTCAGTTTGCTCTTCAAGAGGCCAAGAACATTCACGAGGTTTTCAATCCAGAGCAACAGAGGATTCTGTCGAAGGAGTGTCCTGGCTGGGAGGAGATCATTGCAAATCCGCTCAACTGTGATCACATGGCTCAGTTGTTGCTGAATCTCGAGCATGCTGTTGATGAATCAATGGCGCACACGAAGCGCACAAAACGGGACACAGTGGCTAGTCGCTCAAGGGCCGATGCATCAGCTGCTCCAGCATCGGAAAACGGCGGCTCCGACGCAGACGGTCAAATGCCTGGTGCCAATGGAGTAAGCTCTGATCTGCCAGAGGAGTGGCATCGATTTTCTCATTCTTACATCGGCCAGCGAGTGCGGCGAAATGTAATGGGCGAAGACTTGACACATGCCGGCAAGGCCAACGGGGTCATTGTAGGGTATCTGCCGAAAGAGGTATCAGATTTCAAGTCCAAGCAAACCAACCTTGACGCGGCGTTGTGGAAGCTCAAGTTTGACGACCCAGACATTGGCAACGGTTACGAAGATCTGGAAGAATACGAGGTGAGGCAAGCTATCCTTGACTATGAGAAAATGCAGGCGAGCTTGCAGTCAGCAGCCTCGCTGCGGAAAGGAATCGTTCCAGGTGGTGGTGAAGCCGGGGAGTGTACCACTGCAGACGCAGTTGCCCCTGTCGAGGAGATAGAGTACGACGAAGGGGCCATTGATATGGCCGAGGCATCGAACAAGGTCACGGGCGCCCTCTGGACAAGGTTCTCTGTACTTTGAATGCCCTGATGCTGCAACTGAATGCATTGAGAAAAGGTGCGAGGTGACACTGTCATTCTAATTTCTTGTGCTGCCTACCTGTCTGTTGTGCGTGTGCAGCAAAATGCAAAAAGACGCATGGCGACATGAAGTGAAGCAGGGAGCCAGTTCGAACTCAGTGGTCAGGATGTGCTATTCTGCGTCAGTGCTCTGCGAAAATGTCTTGCGTGTCATGGGCAAGACGCGCAACGACTTGTCATCTGCGCCGCGACGCACACGCACTGAGCGCTCGAAGCGGCCGAGAGAGGTGGCAGAGCTTGCCGCCTTCTCAGGCTTCACAGAGTCTGGCCGACGAGTCAAGAAGGTCAACTATGCAGAAAATAATCATGACTCAGACGACTCGGACTGAGAAGGCAGATCTGTGACCACACTGAGGAGGCTGCTGCCCTCTTCAGAAGTTTTCTATTCTATTTTTCTGCAGCATCATCCTTGAAGCTGCCCCTCGATGCGAAGAATAAAGCGAGTCTTCATTGAAATTGTTGATCGCAACCGTCAAGCAAACCTAGTAGGCTGTTTGGTCCATGCTAGGTCAATCGCATTGCGGTACCACCTACCTCAACCCTGCTTACAACTCTGCTCATGTCATTGCACCATGGGAGATGGGTGGCGGATAATTCGCAATAGGACCAAACACAAACTGTCGATATCCACCAAATAGAAGACAACAGATTACTCAAGCATTTATTGCATGTCATTCAGACTTGTTCGTTAATGATTGAAAACTTGATGTGACGATGAGCGTCGTCCACCGACTAATGTAAAGAGCCGGGCTGATTCTGATAAAGCGTGTTGTCCGCCTTCGCTTGCTGTGTGCAGCTCGCGAGTTGAAAAATGCTGTGGAGAGGAGACACTGTCAAGCATAGCAGACGAAGAGAGTGCTGGCTGAATGGGGTCTGCTGCAAAACTGGATCCGAGGTCGAAAGTAGAAAGATCTTTTCGGGACGATGCAGCATTTGTTGGGGTGGCGTCATGCACTGCAGTTTTGGAAAGGGTTGGTTTGAAAGTACAACCCATCATGGACATGGCTTCCTTTTTTCGCCTTTCTTCCTCCAGGTACATCTCTTTCTGCTTTTGTTTTTCCACTTGACGCTCATAGAAGTTGCTGGTCCGTGTCCTGGTTGTCAATCCGTCGAGGCCCCTGTTGGTCTGTGGATAAAAACAGCACTCTTCGATTTCGGCCTGTAATTGATGCCGCCGCATTTCCTCTAAGACCTGTAATTTTTCAGTATTCCTTTCGCACAATCTTTCATGAACGCTCCGGCCATCTTTGGCTTTCGCGTTCCGTTTCGGGGTTTTGGAATTCTTACGCGCTGCTGGCGGCGCCACCTGCAGAATACTCTCTTCATCTCCACTCCCATCAAAACTGATTTCAACGCCACAAGAATCCTTTACATCCGACAGTCGCATTCCGCGGCGCTGGAGCTTCGCGAGTCTGTGCCACGCAAAACGGCCGTCGCTCAATGGCGTTTTGAATTCCTCTGTACAGAGTCTCTTGAAGATGTCAAAGGTGAGCTGCTGCACGCTCGACTTAAAATGTTTTAGAAGGACTTTGGCTATCACGCAATTGAAGACGGGATCGCCTAGATTGACGTTCAGCTTGCCTTTCTTGCGCCGAATGTAGCCCGTGGTGTCCCCATTGAGGGCAGAAAAGACACTTGCCAGCTGCTGGTCACGCGCGTCGTCCACAAGTTTCTGTGAAGAATGGTTTGTTTTTGTGCTCGACATGAGAGCCAGTTCATTTTGATATTGCTCTTCCGCAAGTGCTTTGGTCTGCTCGATGACCTGTGAAGCAAGGAAGTAGAGTCAGGCCCGAAGCGACTTCAAGACATCGTACGGATGAAAGACACTCGTGTGCAACAAGGCATGAATGCGAGATCGTGCCCCACCGGAAAAGGCATTCTAACCTTGCTTTGACTATACAGCTTTTCGCAGATCTCAATCTCACTGCGCTGTTGGCAGGGCTTTGGAGACTTGGCTCGGCGCTTTCCAGACCCTGGCGTCGCGCTCCATCCAGCCTTCGGAGTTCCACCGTGACGAAAAGGAACACGTGAGTCTGATCCGGCTCCCTTGTCTTGTGCGCCCCGGGCTGGAGAACCATCTTTCGCTTGCGGCGTTGTGTACAGTCGTTCCAAAATAGCCTGTATCACGAGAATGGGGTGGTTTAGGGTTTAGGTTGTGAATTAAGAGGAATACGCAAAGCAAAGCACACCAATGCAAGCCACAAGAGAACAACCTCCTCCTCTTCCTTTGTGACCCTTTTCACATTCTTGACAGGAGAGCAGGGAGTTTTCTGCTTCTGCCTCCAGACCTTTGCATCCTCGTACAGCGCATCGTGGATCGAATTGCTTTCTGGCAAATCTCTCTTGTGTTGAGCTGCGAACTTGGAGATCTGAGGGCAAAACGTGCATTTGGACAGCTCATAGAGCTCCGCTTCCAGCTTGTTTGCCTCGTCCTGCTGCCTCTTCTGCTGAACGAGAGAATCGATTCTGTCCTCCCACGCTGTGTCTCTCTTGATCGCACGTGCTGCCTTCCCGAGGTCGGGCTGAAAGGGTTTCACCATTTTCCCCGGCATGAATACGCTTTCTCTTTCCCGAAGTGCCTCGGCTTCACGAGCTTGTTCTTTTTCTTTATGTAGGCGCTTTATCACCTTGCCTTTCTCGATCCCTTCTTCATACAACTTGTCGAAAATGCAGCCGGCACCGCTGTCTTTGCCACTTTCAGCCAAGAGCTCTTCTGATCTTGCACTGATGAGCCGGCTTCTCCGCGTACTTTGCCTATCCTGCTCTTCCTGCTCCTTCCTCTTTGCTTCTTCTTTCTCTTGCAGCTCAGTCATCTTCACTCGGCTTTCCTGAAACAGCCTTTCGTGTATGCTCTCTTCCGAACCACCTTCAGAGCTGCGACTCATGCACGAATATTTTGACATTGAAGAGATTCGGGATGCACTACACCTCACCCGCTGACGATCTGCACGCTCATGATGGGTTCCAGCTGGGGTCCATGGCGTTTTCACGCAGACACCCGTCCGCGAAGATTCCTTCACTGCGCTGCTGTAGCACGCAAGACTGAATAACCTCTCATACACCGGAATCTGGGGTTCGCTCTCATCTTGGTGGTACAGGCGTTCGCGCGGTTCAGACTTTGCACGGAGATCTGCTGGGCTCACCGAAGCTCGAAGGCTCCTGGAACCGCTCGCAGACCTGACAAGCTCTTGCGACTTGGGATCTGGCGTCACTGCGCAAGAAATACCTTGATTATCAGAATCGTCCAGCATCTCTCGCTGGCGAGGCGCTGACCTGGCACGGGCCCGCATGTGACGCCCCGGCATGAGACCAGCCGAACTCACAGGCCTCTGCTTGCCGACTGACTCTCTACGCGACGATTGCTCCTCCTCCTCCATGCGCTTTTTCCTATCCTCGATCATCATCATGCCCCGTTGATATAGTCGTTCATGGCTATCAGGTCGCCGCCTGCCGACCGAGCTGCTACGTGATGATTTGGCATCCTGCTCACCGGGCTTTTTCCTGTCTTCCATGATCATCATGCCCCTGTGATACAAGCGTTCATGGCTATTTCGTGCCCTCTCAAGACTTGCTGCTCTTCCCGACTCCGCGCGCGGGCTCAAAGCAGAGCCTGGCACGCTTTGACCGGAGTCTAGTGTTGCAAAAGTTGAGCCTGATTTGCTGGTTTCTGGTCCAGGGTTTTGCTCCTGCTCCGCCCTCCCGCGCGCCGCCCCCGGAGAGGAGCCTGGCCCGGACGTGATACTCACCGGCGAATCAGCCGGCTGCTGCACTACAAGGGCATGAGCCCGAAAGTCCTTGGTCCCCCATGCCCGCGAGGAGTGACTGGGCGCGCGAGCGTTTGCGACCGCGATGGTTGTAGCCTGCGCCCCTCCACCATCCCGCACGCCCTCCTGCACGGCCGGCTCGTCGTCTTCCTCGCTCGACTCCTCGTCGGGGGACAGGGCAGGCAGCATTCCCTTTTCCGCCATGCACCGCGCAATGTGCTGCGAGAGCTGCTTGAGCACACGCTGTGCGGGCAGGCTGTGTGTCTCGCAGAAACGCGCCGCGAGCTCGTCGCAATCATCGCCCTGGCGAATGTCAAGCCGACCCTTGCGGCCGTCCCCAATCTCAATGTTCATGATCAGCATTGGCTTCCGCGTCACCTGGTCTCCGTCCGTCCACGGCGAGTTGCGGCCCGAGACCGTCGTGGACGTGGCCGGCGACTGTGTGCTGCCCGAGGACATGTGGCCGGTTTCGAGCGCTGGCTCAAACGCCGGCTTTCCAGGGACCAATTCTCCCTTCTGCCGTGCCCCCATTTAAATTTTCCGCGCACCCCCCCCGCCCGCCGCGACAGTGAGCGGGACCGCCGCGCAGGACCCGCCCCCTGGCCTCTGCTCCAGCCACCAACCGCACCAGGACCTCACCCGACGCCCCCTGGATGCGAGCTTGCTCGATTTCCGCCGCTCACGTCCGCTCAGTGCGTGTGAGTAGCGGAACAAGAATCCTCCTCCTCGGTTCAACCGCAGGCTTGAACTTTTTGAACCAGGGCGGGAGCTTTGGGGCGGCGCGGCGCGCAGCGGCGGGCGCGGCGCGCGGCGGCAGGCACCATGATGATGCCGCGGCGTTCTGCGCCGCCGGCGGCCAGACAGGATGCGCTCAAGGAGCGCGCGCAGAAGAAGAAGCCGACCATGGACGAGTTCCTGGTGAAGTGCGACTGGTCGGGCGCGCTGGGCCTGCTGCAGTTCGAGCGCAACACGCAGATTTCGATGGGTGCAGAGGAATCGGAGGATCTGATCATGTGGATGGCGTACTGTGCGTTCCACCTCGGCGACTACAGACGGGCCGCAGGTCACCTTGACGAGCTCATCAACAACCCGCAGGCGGAGCCGGTGTGGAACCTCTACAAGGCGTGCTGTCTGTTTTACCTGGGGAGCCACAAGGAGGCGTACGATTGCGCGCTCAAAACGGGGTCCGGCCTCACGGGGCCGGCCGGCCGGCTCCAGAACCGGCTGCTCTTCCATCTTGCGCACAAGCTAAACGACGAGAACAAGCTCATGATCTACCACCAAAAGCTGACAGACGACACGGAGGATCAGCTGTCGCTTGCATCGATCCACTACCTCCGCAACCACTACCAGGAGGCGACCGACATCTACAAGCGGCTGCTTCTCGAGAATCGGGAGTCCATTGCGCTCAACGTGTATGTTGCGCTCTGTTACTACAAGCTCGACTACTACGACGTTTCGCTGGAGATCCTGCAGGTGTACCTCCAGCAGCATCCCGACAGCGTCGTGGCGATCAACCTCAAAGCGTGCAACCACTTTCGGCTGTACAATGGGAAGGCGGGCGAGGCAGAGCTGAAAACGCTAGCAGACAAGCAGGGGGTTGCAATTACGCAGTATGACAACGACCTGATCCGCCACAATCTTTGTGTTTTTAGAAATGGGGAGAATGCGCTCAAGGTGCTGCCACCGCTTGTGGACGCAATTCCCGAGGCGCGTTTGAATCTGGTCATCTATCATTTACGATCGGAGGAGTACAAAGAAGCGAACCAGCTCATGAAGGACATTGAGCCATCTTCTCCCGAGGAGTACATTTTGAAGGGCGTGGTCAACGCATGTATAGGCCAGATGGATGATAATAGGGACATGCTCAAGTACGCACAACAGTACTTCCAGCTGGTGGGGGCCTCGGCAAGCCATTGCGACACGATTCCTGGGCGGCAGTGCATGGCTATGTGCTTCTTTCTGCTAAAGCAGTTCGACGATGTTCTCATCTACATGAAGTCGATCAAAGCGTATCTGTTCAACGACGACGAATTCAATTACAACATGGGGCTGGCAAAATGCTGCACGGGGCACTACAAGGACGCCGAAGAGCATTTGTCTGTTGTGCAGAACGTCAAGTACAAGATGGAGTACACGTACATAATGGCGCTGGCACGAGCGTACATCTACAATGGAAAGCCACGCATGGCTTGGGAGCTGTACTTGAAGATGGAGACTTCGCACGAGTCCTTCAATCTGCTGCAGGTTTGTGAGCGTCTCAGTTACTCTGTTATGGTCGTGCGAGTTGAAATCATGGATTGCGCTTGGTGTGCGGCCGCTCGCTTCTTGCATTTGGCGTGAGTGCTGACATGCATGTGGGTGTGCGCAGTTGATTGCAAACGACTGCTACAAGATGGGGCACTTCTTCTACTCTTTGAAGGCATTTGACGTGCTTGAAAGACTTGATCCGAATCCCGAATATTGGGAAGGGAAGCGTGGAGCCTGCGTCGGGGCTTTCCAGAAAATCGTAGCGGGCAAAGAGCCGCGGGATAGTCTGAGAGAGATTACCCAAATGCTGCGCAACACGCAGAATCCCCAAGTAGAGTACATTATGAGGACTTTCAAGGTAGCGTCCTGCATATGTATCTCGGCGGTCCGCGTGCAATATAAGTATGCTTCGCTTGGCCAGATTGACACGTCTTGAGCCTGCTGCGCACCTTCTGTGTTCCCCTCCATATGCAAGTTCATATGACCTCACATCTTGCGGATGTCAATGTGCAGAAATGGGCAAAGGACAACGGGATCAAGTTGAACTGAAGTGGCTGAGTTCAAGGGAGATGACATGAAAGCGATAGACAATCATGTCGCCTGCGACCTGAGACTCGAAAGCATTCTGCCATGTAGATCAAGTTTTTCTCAAACAAAGAGCACGATAATCAAATACATTATTGCACTAGAAGCACAGAAAACATCGCACGCCTCGTGAGGGGGAAAGTCAGCGCTGGTTTGAAGCATGAGAACGTTTGCAGCGGCGGCGCCGAATGCATAGTGCAGTGGGAAAATGTGTCATGCTTTCTCCTGCCCGACTGATTGTCCATGCCGCTTCAGGAGCAGCGAGGTACAGAATGGATTGATTGATACGTGAGAACTGGTGGTGAATATTTGTCTCTTTTGGATGCCTCAAATGGCACATTCTCCTGCAGTAAGGGCAGGCAGGGGTGGGGAAAACCACTGTTTGTATCCTTTCATTATCTTTGACAACTTAAAGCCTTGCTGGTTTGCTGATCCGCTCGACCTTGCTCTGGCAGTTAGGAAGAGGATTCATGTGAGCGAGCGGCCGCGCTGGCTTCCAAGGGCAGTCCACTGATATCTGCCAACACGCATTACCGGTCACTCATCGCCACAATGGAATGCAAGGGAAGAGATCCAGTCAAAGACTTACATACGGTGGGATGTAGCCCTTGTTATAGGATGAAATCTCCAAGGCCGACATGCTGAAGTGCGACGAGAAGGTGCCGATGAAGTAGTCACACTCAGCGAGCATGAGCATATCCAGCACCGCACTTTCTGCCACCTGCTTCCTGTCCACGAGACCGTATGCAGCGCGGTGGTCGATCCACCACTGCGAGTCAAAAATGCTGCGGTCGAGCGGCATGTGGAGCACTTGCACGTGGAGCACGTCACCCATCTCATGCAGCTGGTCCATCACTTGCGAACTATCAGAAGCAACATACACGCGGGAAACGTTGTAGAGTTCAGCCATGCGCCGGAGTTCTTTGATGTAGGACTCGATTGGTTCACACGGAGGGCGGTGCATTTGATTCGGTAGGCAGCCATCGCCGTATCTGACGTGCAGCCCAATAATCGGGTGCCTAAAGCCAACAATACTCTTGAGACGCTTCAGTTTCGACTGAATTGAGCCCCGCGGGCGGGCAATGAGACCCAACAAAGTTGAACTCCATTGAAACAAGCCCATTTCTTGGAAGCCGTTGGCGAGTTCCCACAGCCTAGTCACGTGCACCACTTCCACCTGCGACTGACTGCTCGTCTCCGCCCGGACCGTAGCAGCACGGCAGGAAGAGGGGTGCTGGAAGTGGCACCACAGACCCAGCCCACGGCACTCCTTGTAGTCGAAGAGCGCCCACGTATCGCCGGGCAGGTAAATGCTCGCATTCCGAACGCTTTCTCCGAGCATGAGAGCTTCCCATCGCAGCCCGTGACCCAGCGCCAGCGGGTGGCGCTTTGAGTCTGTGAGGAATCGCAGAGAACTCTCGGCGCAGTCAGGGGGGTGCTGCAGCCGGTCCACAACTTGCGCCAGCGCGACCATGCTGGCGTCCCACGAGCGCCTGCGCTGGCATTGAACAGATGCCGAGACCGAGGCCAATGACGGCAGAAAGT
>Ga0315905_10003743_pt1 | contig 15651 bp, 13 predicted proteins | sample LakEriMetagenome_5_FD_203522 | JGI IMG/M metagenome (GOLD analysis project Ga0315905, IMG submission 203522) | Freshwater fungal communities from buoy surface, Lake Erie, Ohio, United States - Buoy 4 MA121 | ecosystem: Environmental > Aquatic > Freshwater > Lake | place: USA: Lake Erie, Ohio... | reverse complement strand
TGAATATTGCAAAAATGATGACAATTTGAAAAAAATCATTGGCATGAAAGAACACGATAAAAAAATCAAATTCACCCAAAAATCCCCCGCTAAAAATGAAGAAGACACCGTTATTAAAAAAATAGAAAACAAAGATTTCAACTTCAATGTGTCGTTCAATTTGGAGACCGATTATCGGGCTAACCAAGAAAACAAATCGGTCAAAGAAATTATTGACACGTGGTCCGAATCTAAAAAAACATATCGTTTAATCAATCGTATCCGGTTTCAAACTGCACAATCACCAATTGCGGTCGATTTAAGTATTCTCCGTACTTCAAAAACCACAAACAACATTATGATTCCCGAATACACAATAACACAATCTGGATTATTTAGTAATCAAGAATTTTGCGAAATTGAATTGGAAATTATAAACTCGCGCGTTGGAGCCGGAACTCCTTACTCAGATATTGACAAAATTATCGGCGAGCTTCAACACATCATTAAAATTATTTTGGGCGGGTTGCAACACACCAAGTATCCAATTCCTTATTTGGAGCAAGATGCAGTTATGCAATCGTATATGCATCTGATTCATGGAAAGGACTATCAACCCAGACGCATTCTTGGCCGCGATTTTATTGGTCCGAGTTCATGCACAATCCAGTTGAAGAATGTTGTGGAAAACACGAATTCAGTAGAACCGAATATTCGCAACAATTATTGCGTGACCGACAAAGCGGATGGCGAGCGCAAACTGATGTATATTAATAAGGAAGGACGTATCTATTTAATCGATACTAATATGCGCGTGCAATTCACTGGTTCAGTAACCGACCGAAATGCATTTGGCGAGTCATTGATTGATGGCGAACATATTATGTACGATAAAGACCGAAAATACATAAACACCTTTGCCGCGTTTGATATTTATTTTGTGAAAGGCGAATCTGTTAGGAATTTGAATTTTTGGACAATTGATGATACCAAAGCCGATTTGAAAAAACACAGATATTTAATATTGTATGAATTTATCAAAGAATTAAATAACGACAATAAACACTCTTTCATAAAAGGTGGCAAAAATGACATTGTCATTGTGAATAAGTTGTTTTATTTTCCTAGCGCAACTGTATCCATTTTCAACAAATGTTCGGAACTGCTTCACAAGTTGCGCGACAATGCCTATCCATACGAAACGGATGGTATCATATTCACACCAGTCAATACGGGAGTTGGTGGAATGGGACCTGGACAAGCCAGTAAAATGGAGAAAATCACTTGGCCCATGTCATTTAAATGGAAACCGCCAGCATTCAACACCATTGATTTCTTGGTAGCGTACAAAACCGATAAGACTGGAAAGGAATTGATTCATAACAAGTTTATGGATGGTTTTAATATGAATGAAACGTTTGTCCAACAATACCGAACCGTTGTGTTAATGTGCGGATTTAATCGCAAATCACACACAATCATAAACCCGTTCCAAGATGTATTGGATGATAACATTCCAAAAATGAATTCGGATATTGACAACGAAGACACTTACGTTCCGGTTCCATTTGAACCGAGTTCGCCGTATGATCCGACCGCGTGTTTTGCAAATTTCGATATTCACAATGGAAAAATGACGACGGAGTCGGGCGAAACATTTGAGAAAGACATGATTGTCGAATTCAGTTACGATTTGTCTAAAAAAAAATGGATACCATTGCGCGTGCGCCATGACAAAACCTATGAATTCAAAATTGGAAACAAGAATTATGGAAATGCTTACCACGTCGCCAATGATAATTGGAAATCCATTCATTATCCAGTGACCGAAGAAATGTTGTGTGGCCAGAATATTCTCCGCGAAGAAACCGATGACGATGTTTATTACAATAAGGTGCAAAAAGAACATAATTACACGCTTGGATTGCGCAATTTTCACAATTTGTATGTAAAGAAGCGAATGATTGTGGGGGTTTCAAAACCGGAAGACATGCTGATTGATTATGCGGTTGGAAAAGGTGGCGATATTTCGAAATGGAAGCAGGCGAAATTGAAATTTGTATTTGGAATTGACGTTTCAAAAGACAACATTTACAACCAGAATGACGGTGTTTGTGCAAGATATTTGAATGAGCGAAAACAGAGTCGGGAATTGTTTGACGCAATATTCCTTCCGGGAGACAGTAAATTGAATATAAAAGACGGAACCGCATTTTTCAAAGACAACGAACGAGCTATTGCCAAGGCTATTCTGAGTTCCTCATCATCTAAAGACAAACTTGGAAAAGCAGTAACGCGAAATGCTGGAATTGGCAGTCGCGGATTCAATGTGAGTTCGTGCCAGTTTGCAATCCATTATATGTTTGAAAATGAAACAGTTTTGCACAGCTTTTTGCGAAATGTTTCTGAATGCACCAAGGTCAATGGGTATTTTATCGGAACCTGCTACGATGGCCAAACCGTTTTCAAAAAGCTGGGTAATCGAGAGAACTACTCAATCTATATAGATGGAAAGATAATATTTGATATTCAGAAAAAATACAAACAAACTGGATTTTCAGATGACGAAACAAGTGTTGGGTATCCAATCAGCGTTTATCAGGAATCCATCAACAAATATTCGACCGAATTTCTGGTGAATTTTGTGTATCTGTCAAGACTAATGGAAGATTATGGATTTAAACTGATTAGTTTGGAAGAGGCCAAGTCAATTGGATTTCAGTCAGGAAGCGGATTGTTTGAAGATTTGTTCATACAAATGAACAAAGAAGGCAATCGCAATCAATACGGCGAAGCTCCATATATGTCGAGAGAAGAAAAGGAAATATCGTTTTTGAACAGGTATTTCATTTTCAGAAAAATCCACGATGTTAAGGCTGACAAGGTATCAAAAGTAACTGAGGACAAAGAAGCGTTTGAGGAAGTGATTAAAGAAACATTGAAGAAACCGACAATGTTTATACAAAAGCTGAAGCGAAAGGTTCGATTGCATAGATATGAACCGATTTAAACCCTTGAAGAATTAAACAATACGTTTTGTTCGTACAAAATGTGTTGTAATTTTTATTTATAAAAATTCAAAATTGTAAAATAACTTGTATGGAATAAAACCAGCTCTAAAATAACAAACAAAAACAAAATTTTAGACTTAATATATTTATGGTTAATTAACAATAATACAACCAACAATAATAACATAAGATTTATTGTATATTGCATTTTTATTGTAAAAATGGGGTTGGTTAATACCCAAGCGCAGTATTTTAAACCAACAAAATCTAGTATTTTACATGTTAATGTATTATTTACATTACCAATAGTAGTTGCAATGTCACTTGAAGTAACTAGTGGTTTGTTTGAACCATAATAATTAAATTTTCCTTTTAATCGGTTTAAAGAAATTTCAAAATCAATATGGTAATTTGTTTTTTCTAAATCATCCAATAATTTTTGCGCACCTTTTTTTGTAACTATATAACCAGTTAGGCACAATGGAAAAATAGGTTTTCCAAACTCATAATCATCTATTTTAAATTCTGTTTTTACAAATCCACAACCAGTATGAATACAAGACAAATTTATAAAATCAATGGAATGCTCTGTAATTTTATGTTCTAGTTTTTTTATTATTTCAACCGATTCTTTGGATAAAGTTGCATCATCTTCCAATATTAAATAATTGTTTGTTTTATCATCTTTTACTAACTTTTTCCATATTTCTTTGTGTGATTGTGCACAACCAACGATTCCAGGATTGCATAGCAAATTTGTGCATAATGGTGTGGTAAGTTTATCGATTTCATGTTCTTTCAATTCTTTTCCATTAATCGCACTAAATCTGTTAAATTTTAATCCAAGAGAATTTAAATTATTAGTAATTTCTTTAAGTCTGTCTTTACTTTTATCCATGTTAATTACCCATATGTTATCCAAAATCATTATATATACATAAATAAATACTTAAAAATGGTTATCTAAATAATTGCAAATATTCAAATTGTTTTGATAAATTATAATAACAACAAAAATAGATACAACAATGTCGATGGTGTAATGACAACGAGCCAAAAGGATAAACAATGCATTTACAAAATTAATAAGTATCATAAATAATTGATTAATAAGACCATTGTCAAAAAGAATTAATGTTGTCAAAAAAGTAATTCCAAAATGACCACTAAATATTTTATCATAACATCCGCCGCGAAATGTAGAAGTATCTTTTATTTCACACACTTCATTTTTTGGCAGAACTGTAAGTTGAATAATAAACTGGCGCAAAAAAATAATGACCAAACTAAATCCAGCCACTTGGTAGATAAGTTCATAATTCATTATGAGAAGGTATGCAATTAATACAACGAATACAAAGTCAGGTGCATATTCCAAATAATCTAAATGTGGCAAAACATTATGGAAAATGTCATGGACTTTTTTATAATTTTGTTTTTTTTGGTAAAATTTTTCCGATTTCGATTCAAGATGGTATAGATTGAATTTGTTTATTGTAATAATTACAATATACAATAAAAATAAAATCGAACAATTGGTTAAGTTCATAATATAATAATATAATAAAAAAAGCTAACATTCGGTTAGCTTTTTTTTATTTGCTTCACTCTAAGCAACATGTTTTGAAAATGGCCGATGTCACCAGATACGGATTCATATTGGACGCAGGTCGGCGGTCTTCAAAGTATCCGCATCCATTTTTTACTACTTGATTCGGAATGCGTACGGATGTGTTCCTAGTTCCATACCCATAAGTGAAAACGTCCATGGAAGACGTCTCATGTTTTCCAGTTAATCGATTTTCGTTGTCATTTCCGTAAATCTCCAAATGTTCTTTGTGTTTAGATTCCAACTTGGCCATACAATCCACGATTTTGGTCAATCCGCCAGCTTCTCTCATAGAAATCGTACTAAAATTGGTGTGACATCCTGATCCATTGTACTTTGCAAATGGTTTTGGTTCATAGCAAATGAAAAGTCCGTACTTTTCCGCAATTCTCTCCAATAAATATCGGGCCATTAATAGCTGGTCTGCGGCTGCAATTCCTTCGCATGGACCAATTTGAAACTCCCATTGGTTGGGTGCGACTTCGGCATTTGTGCCAGATATTTGTATATTTGCGGTCAAACATGCCTCCAAATGTTCTTCCACGATTTTTCTCTGGATTGCAGGCAAACCGACACCACAATAAAATCTGCCCTGTTCCTCATGTTTTTCAAAGAATATATTGGTCGGCGTTGTTGAAAAGAAATACTCCTGTTCTAGACCAAACCATGGATGCGCAGTTGGATTTTGGTTGAAGATTTCGACTGCTTTTTGTCGGTCGGTTAAAGAATTTGAGTTTGATTCATATGTTTCGCACAACACTAGGGTTGATTTGAATTGTTTATTAAATGGGTTTATGCATTGATAAACAGGTCTTAAATTGATTTCAGTATTTCCGGAATCAGATGCCTGGCCGGTAGATGATCCGTCATAATTCCATTCGGTAATTGGAGAACCAACTTCAGAAACCTTTACTTTGCTTCGAAATTCACCGTTTCCTCCGAGCCATATATATTCTTGAATATCCTTCATTTTGATTATGTACGTATTTACCTTTAAATTCTTTTAGGGGAATCTACGGTTCCCCTATGACCCCTCCTCTTGTATAAAAAAACAATCATTATAAGGGAGGGTTCAAAAGGGGTAAGCGAAGTGAAATCCGTAGGTTCGCTTTATAAAAAAAACATTCATTATAAGGGAGGGTTCAAAAGGGAACCGTAGGTTCCCTTTACCAGTTATCATCATCACTAGTACTACTCGATACAATTGAATTGTCATCTACATTTTCAATATATTCATCATCACTGTCATATTCTTCTTCAATTTCAACTACCTTCTCAGGCTTCTTATAAACTGGTTGGGCTAAGGGTGCTGCGATTTCAGCAACTTTTGCATAACAAACAGTTGGTGTTTCAGAAACCTTTGTTGGCTTCTTGCATAAAGATGGTGCGTCTGCGAACATATCAACCAATGATGGTGCAGCTTGCTGTTGCTGCTGCTGATGCTGCTGGTATTGCTGCTGCTGCTGCTGTTGGTATTGCTGTTGCTGTTGCTGTTGGTATTGTTGATGTTGCTTCTGCTGGAAAATGTTATCTCTTCTTTGTTCGCGATTAACATAGTTTTGATGTCTTTCATCCAAGAATCGGTCAATTACATCTTTGGGCGCGGCATTGCATCTTGAAACTGTATGTCCTGGTTCGTTGCAATACACACACTTTTTGTAAGGACACTTGGCGACAATATGTCCCTTTTCACCACAATGATTACACTCCATACTTAGTATCAAAGGGCAAGTGATTGGGCTGTTTTCATCAGATGTCTCGCGGATAAAATGCGAATTGTACTCGGATTCAGGTCGTCCGTTCTTCTTGCAAACCGGGCAGAATGGTGCGGGTCTGGGTCTCTCGTTGTTCGGTCTCTCGTTGTTCGGTCTCTCGTTGTTCGGTCTCTCGTTACCAAATTGTCTCTCGTTGTTTCTTTGGAAATCAGAAGTCCTGTTGTTGTACTTGGAATATTTACTGGAAGTGAAGTTCATCTTTTCTTTATTTGCTAGGTTGTCTTTAATTGTTTTATAGAATTTATGCGTATAAATTGGGATGTAATATTTTTTTCAATTTTACGCGGTTGATTTAGCGAATCAAACAATGTTTCAAAATATATTGTTATATAATTATATAATGTCATCTCAAAAAATTGAACCATATGAAGCAGGATATGAATATGCATACCTAACTGGTCCATTAAAAAACCAGTATAAAACAATTGTGGATATTGAGGCTACTTTACACAAGCCATTCAAAGGATGGCTTAAAATGGATTCTAACTGGACTAAAGGATATAACCAATATTATAAAGATGTTAATAATGATTTGGATGATGGCCATAATGCAGTTGAAAGCCATCCTAATTATGGCCCAAAAGGACCACTTTCATTTATTTACGCGGAAAAAAGAAGCGTTGCAAAAGGTAAAAAATCAAAAAGACGCGGTTCTCAAAAAAAGAGAAAGACCCATCGGTATCGCAAATAAACTTTGTTTCCTTTTATTTGTATATAAACAAACATAAATACATTTTCCAAATACTATTAGTTAGTATGATTTTCGTTTTATTGCCAAGTATCAATAGAATTAATATATTTGATAAATTACAAATTACAAACGGTCCGGATAAACCATTGCCATACATGTTATATTCACTCAATCATTATTTGAGCGAAATCAAGAGCAAAATCTCCGATTGTGGCGAAGAGTGGAATATAAACAAAAAATACACAAATCCATACGAATATATTTACACAAATACACCAAAAACCAGTGTTTGCAGATATAAACCTATTTCGCGGGCCTACTTCAAAATGATTGAAATCATGAATACATTCAGTTTTCCTTCTTTTGAATCGGTTGCCCCCATAGAAATGTTTGCATTGGCAGAAGGACCTGGTGGTTTCATAGAGGCGGTTTCAAATTATCGCAATAATCCGGCAGACAAGTATTATGGTATGACAATTGAAGACCCTGATGACACAGAAGTGCCGGGATGGAAGAAAACCGCCAATTTTTTAAAACAACACCCAAATGTTTTCTTGGAAAAGGGTGCCGACCAAACTGGTAATATATTAAATTTGGAGAATTTCAAACACGTTACTGCCAAATACAAGAATAAATGCGAACTGGTTACTGGCGACGGAGGGTTTGATTTTTCATCGGATTTTAACAGCCAGGAAATCAATATTACGCGCCTTTTATTTGGTCAAATTGCATATGCGGTTTGTATGCAGAAAAAAGGCGGATGTTTTGTTCTTAAATCGTTCGACTGTTTTTACAAGGCAACCGCGGAACTTATTTATTTGCTATCAACCATGTATGAAAAAGTCTATGTGGTAAAACCGAACACAAGTCGATATGCAAATTCAGAGCGTTATTTGGTTTGCATCAATTTTTTATACTCAGACAGCAAATTATACGCACATGTTTTTGAACAATTAATGGCGAATGTTTGTAGCAATGATAATACGGGATTTATTCGGAGTTTTTTCAATGGTGTCAAAATTCCGATGTTCTATTATAGCAAATTGGAGGAGTGCAATTCGGTAATTGGACAAATGCAGATTGATAATATTTACACGACGTTGGCACTTATTGAGAACCGATACAAAACAGACAAAATCAACTTTTACATGAAAACCAATATTAAAAAATGCATAAGCTGGTGCATCAAAAACAAAATGGAATATAATGCGGGTATGATTATGATTGAGGGTGGTGGAGATAAAAATATTTTCAAACCATTGCCGGTTGCAAATGAAAAGATGCATTCGTTTCAATTGTCGGATTACGAGTAAAGGGAACCAAGGTTCCCTTTTGAACCCTCCTTTTTTTTGTTAGATGACTCACCCTCACCTTGAGTAACAATTTGAAATACAATTTTAAATTGTTTAGAGAACGTAGTTCCATAAAGGAAATGTATAAGCGAAGCAAAAAAAGGAAACCTACGGTTTCCTTTATTCGCTTAATCTATCCACCAATTCCTTCTTTTTCAGTTTATTCACGGACTCTGCAGGAACTCCTTTGGAAATCAGCAAGGATTTCAAAGCCGCCGGCGACATCTTTTGCAGTTCTTCTTTCGATACTGTTTTCGGTGTCTCTTCCACTTTATTCACAACAATGGTTTCCTGATGATCAAGTGAAACAATCTTGGGTTCTGGTTCATCCACAATATCATCCTCTGATTCGGATTCATCAATGCTGATATCGCATTCCTCGGGATAGCTTAAATCGACATTGACAATTTTGATTTTTTTATTGGATTCTTCCTCGTCGGAATCGGACTCGTCATCGGATTCTTCGTCGTCGTCATCGTCGTCGTCATCGTCGTCAGATTCAGTTAATTCAACGCGAATACGGTCCTCGCGAATACGGTCCTCGCGAATACGGTCCTCGCGAATACGGTCCTCTTGTTCCTCTTGGTCTTCTTGTTCCTGACGACTATGTTCCTCTTTGTATCCACCATGGGTTTGTTGCTCGGGTTGTCGGAACAAAACTGTAAAGACTTCCTTTTTCAATTGCATCTGTTGCATATAGACATCTTGCACAATTTCAAAACATTTTGCATTTTTCTGCTCAATATCTACAATGCGTTTCTTGAAATAATGTACGAGCATTCCAACCGAAATAATTAAAACGGCTAAACTAAATAACAATATTGACTCAAACATAAGACCCATCTATTTTATTATAACAGATTAAATATTAAATTGTTTTAGAACGCATCTCTTCCAACTGTTCTGGAGTATTGATTCCGCAAACTTCATAATGTTTCTCTGCAGGTATCTCAAATAAACTGATTTCTCCTTCTCCAGAAAAAATGCTTGTCAAATAATATTCATGTTGGGCATTATTATTATTTATATTGGGCAAATTCTTGCACAAAAACCCGTTTTCAAATGCGTATATTCCGCAATTGACTAATTTCACCATTCTCTCTTCATCGGTGCAATCTTTTTCCTCCACGATTCTTACACATCCATCTTTAATAATACGCCCATAACCGTATGGTTCTTCCATATGGGTGGCAACAATGGTTGCTTTTGACTGAATCTCGATTACTTCTCTCATTGATTTGGTACTGAAAAGGGGCACGTCTCCCGACAAAATAAGAACCCTCGAATTTTGATTATATTCTTGCAACGTTGGAAGACAACACTGGATTGCGTGGCCCGTGCCCAAAGGTTCGGGTTGGTCTATGTACCGAATATAATCCGACTTTATAAAATGTTCATTAATAACATTCTCTATTTGTTCTCTGTATTTGCCGACAATAATATAGATTACAGAAGTTGCATCCATATGTAACGCGGATTTAACAACATGTACAATTAGCGGCAATCCATTTAATTCGTGGAGGACCTTGGGTAAATCCGAGTTCATCCGTTTTCCAAGTCCGCCGGCCATGACTAATACGATGTTTCTCTGTCTTTCCCACAATTTTCGGTTTATCTGCCGTTCTTGTGATTCCCACAATAAATTGTTTTCAAATACGTGCTCCATATATTTATTTGGTTGAAACAAATATTTTATATGTTTTTTTTGCTAACTGTAGGTTTCCCTTAAATTTATTATAGTTATAAGTTATATTAATATGGATCAACAACCAATTATGAATTCCAATTCGACTGCCGGAATTGACAACAGAACCATTATTATTGTTTTATTGGTATTGCTTTCTCTCTCATTTTTAGGCATAAATGTTTTGACAATTTTGGGTGATTTAATAAAAACGATTACATCTATTTTGGGACCTTTGGTTTCGCAGATTCTCTCCATATTTGGATACACAACTGGGTCAATCCTCAATAAGACAGCCGACGTAGTCGGCGATGTCGCGAAAACAAGTGTAGATATTGCCGAAGGGTCTGTGCAATCGGTCGGAACTATTTTGAAGGATGCGAGCAGAGCCCATGTAGATTCTAGAGCCACCAATAGTTTAGACAATGTACTCAACGTGAATACTGCGGTTGCACCTGGAGAACCGGCGCCGACTCCTGGAGAGAACCCTATCCAAAAACCGATTGCGTCAGGTAAATCGGGATGGTGTTTGGTGGGCGAATATGAGGGCAAACGCGGATGCATTTCTGTAAATGATTATGACAAGTGTCTCTCTGGACAGGTATATCCTACGGAGGACCAGTGCCGATTACCCCCACCGGCACCACGATAATTGAATCGCCTAATTTATTGTAAATAAATAAATATAAACATATATTTATTTAAAAAATCATAGAGAGATGAAATACAACATTTACGTGTATGAATTAAAAGACGGAAAACAACTCCTTTTTCCCAAAGTTGAACTGGATAATGATGTTTTCGGAATAAACGAATGTGCATTTGTTTATCAGGAAATTGTTCGAAATAATCCAATTGTCCGCGTTAATCACATCCAAGAAGGCGTTGAGTCTTGGCAAATCGATGCCTATGTCCATACATATATGCGCAAATGTGGTATAGATAATGTCCGTGGAGGCAGATATAAAACACTGGAATTATCCGAATCTACAAAATCGGAAATTTCCGAGGCCATCAAATTTTTCTCATATGGACTGGAAGAACAACAGCAACGTATTTGTCAATATCATGATTGCAGAGAAAATATCCAACATGGAATTAACTATTATCGCGAGTGTATTAATACATATGAAAAACTGGATTTGGAGAGAAAGAAATATGAAATCGACCGAACGATTGCATACGACCTGAACTGGCTTAACCGGATTATGGCAAAAGGAGGTGTGAATTTTTTCGAGATAAAAGATAAATATGATAAATTGATGACCACCCTTTCCAACATCTATGACCAATATTTGCATGTTGTCGAAGATGCACAAGATAATATTAACCGAATGCATGAATTATATGAAAATTGTGCAAAATGCGAAGTATTTTACAAGACTCCCTATACTTTTTTTGACAGCCGGGTTATCCAAGAAGAGCGCGACCATAATAAATACAATTATGAATCGGATATTGCGTTTAAATGTGTAATTAGTATATTTGAAATGGCAATTTATTCGTTGATTAATAGAGAAGATGAATTGATTTTCGATTTGAAACAAATTTTGTTGCAAGATGCAAAAGACAAACTGTTTATACTGGAGTACCAATTAAATTAAAGGTGTTAATTGGGTCGGTGGATGTGGGTGTTATAAACTTCAACCCCGATTCCACAACTTTTATCGAATTGGATGCACGATTCGTTTTAATTTTAATAGAAAAATTGTCGATATTTGTGGTCGTATAACTTGGAATATATTGAACATAAAAATCATACGTGTTTTTATTATGCGTGCTTAGCAAAATGTTCGAAAATGTGATGTTACCCATGTAAATATCGCCACTAAATTGGTTTGCTACCGCGCGCGTCAATACATATCCAGAAACATCCATTAAAAATCCAGGCGAATATGTGATGGTTGGTTGATTCACCAATGTAACTGGCTCACCACCATACATAACAGTGATGCTTAAATTTTGCGGTGGAATATTTAAGTTATACATCCCACTAATATCGGCACCTGGATGTGCGGTATTGTAACCCGATATATACATACTTACGGAAGTTGTGAATGAAAACCGATAATTATTATTATCAATGGCAGGTTGAATATTCAGCGTGAATATCAATGGATTGTTGTCGTCGAGTATGTCCGTATCGTAATTTGTGAGCCACATGTATTTGCTATCTGTATTTTTCGTACCATATGCATTTTGTTGCGTGTTGTAGTTATAAAGAGGAACGGTGGGGTCGTAGTTCAAATACATTGCGGGACCGGGAACATCCGAAGCTGTTGTCAAAGTGGGAATGAAAAGGTCGTTGGGACACAATTGTTCCGCACCATCTTGAACGGCTTTCAAATAATAAGATGAAAATGTGCGACGCTGGAGAGAACCCTTGACGGCAGTTACAAATTTCTCTTTTTTGGTGGATTTACCATTAGATGTTTTATTGTATTGGAGAATTTCTGCTTTGCGACGCATATCCAACTGGGCCTGGGTAAAACCAAGTTCATATGGATTAAGAGGCGTGTATCGTGTTCCAGGAACATTAAATACCATTGAATTTTTATAATTTTTTGCAGTTGTGCAAATGGTGTTATCAGACATTATTATTTAATATTGACTGCGATATTAAATAAGAGAACCTACGGTTCTCCTATGACCTCTCCCTTAGTTCAACTAACTGTAAGGGAAGGGGTCATAGGGGACGGAAGCGAAGCTGAATCCGTAGGTTTCACCTAAGGAAGGTTCAAAAGGAAACCTTGGTTTCCTTTATTGGGTCGCCTTATACCACATATACGACAAGTAGGAAGCATCTGTATTGTCTTGTCCGGATGCAGAAGGGCTAGTAGATAGATTAGGACCCCAGCCTACAACACCATTGATGTCAAACACATTGAGTGCCTTTGCATAATACCTCAAATCCGACAGTTTTCCAGAGAACCCGCCATTTTGGCACACATAAACGTCACCAAAATTTTGTCTCGGTACATATCCTAAATCTTTATGCTGTGTCAAAACACCATTGATATACACGTCTAAAATACGGTTCTGCACACGAATGATGACATTGACCCATTTATTGTAAGGAATACCGCTAATATCAACAGTGGTTCTCTGTTCGTCAATATTGGAAATCGGGCCGGTTTTGCTAAATGTATCCATATATACACGGAGTGTGTTTGTTCCATCATTATTGCCCTTAACATACAAACCTGGGGCATTACTCATATTATTGACACCAGTTGTTGTAATATTGCTGGCATCAACAATGCCCTTGTTGAATATGTGCGAATATTTACCGTCAGACTTGGAAGAATTCAACATGAGCCAAACACTATATGTGAATTCCAATCCTGTTGGCTCGTTTTCGGAATAATTTACAAGCGGGTTCGAAGTTCGACTGTCCTGTTGCACACGAATCGCTTCTGTTCCAGTTATCAAACCTTTTACTAAATATGGGGAAGATTTGGGAGACATTAGACTGGAAATCAGAATCATTCCGATTCGGAAAAGGAACATGAATCCAAATAATACCAAGATGATAAACCCAAATTTGGCAATGAGAGAATTGGATTGGAGAAATTCTTTGCCGGCATCAACAGCAGTAGTTGATGAAAACTCGTTCATTGATTGCTGGACAGAGTTTTTGGCATCGGAAATACCAGTTGAAATACTATTAAATGCATTGCTAATACCTCCAGTTACAGATTCGGCAGATGGAATAATACTGGCAGTTTGTTGAGCTGGTTGTCCTTGTTGTTGTTGTTCTTGAAACATGATTTATAATATAATCTTATAAAGGAAACCGTAGGTTTCCTCTAAGGGAACTCGTCGTATTAAGAGAAGCAAAGCTTCTCTTAATACCTTTCTCTATACCTAGCTTCATATTAAGGGAAGCAAAAAAACAATTTAAAATTATATTTCAAATTGTTATGTAGCATGGGTTTATAAGGCGGAAAAGGTGAAACCTGACGGTTTATAGCGAAGCTGAACCGTAGGTTTCCTTTAAAAAAGTGTAACTTTACTATAGTCTTGGTTGTTCTTCTGTAAAGTCATCGATAGGCCAAAGCTTGATAAATACTTGGCCAATGGATTTTCACCGTTGCCGGAAATATAGTTGTCCCATGCAGTTTGGGGGTCTGTCGCCATTGAAGTTCTGGAAAGTTTTGCTAAATAACAATTGGTAATGCCATAATCAATCGTTGCAGTTGAGCTGGGAGTATCGATTGTTGTGTCCTGGATAGACTTGATGAGTTTTCCATTTAGATAAGCATCTATATATTTGTCATCAACACTTACAATCAAATGTACCCATGTTTGTAGCGGGAAATTTTCAGTAATTGTAATCGATTTTTGAGAACTAGAACCGCCAGTTGCAGTTGCGGTGTATTCTAGCATTAGCTTGGGAGAAGAACCATCCAATTTGATTCCAATGTTCTTTTTGGTTGCATCAGCGGCACTTCCACGTGAGATTATGTATTGACTTGTACCCTGGAAATTGAAGACATACACCCACAACTCGAAAGAGTATTTTCGCGATGCTGGGTCGGGAATTTTGTCAATTGGAATTGCAGTTTGGGTAGTTGATAAATCCAACTTGTTTGACAAAACTGCGGTTCCACTTTTATTCAAAAAATAATATAGAACAAATACGAGAACTATTCCTAAAATTACCAATGATAAATCCATCTTATATATATTACAAATAAAGGAAACCCAGGTTTCCTTTAAATCCTTCCTATACCTCGCTTTAATCGGAGGCTCACCTTAAAGGAGGGGTCATAGGGGAACGTAGTTCCCCTAAGGGAAGGGGTCAAAGGGGACGGAAGCGAAGCTGAATCCGTAGGTTTCCCCTTAAAGTGGTTTAAAGGAAAACTAAGTGTCCTCTATTATATGGAGGTCTCCGAAATTAATGACATACGGATGCCCCCTCAATTCCGGGGCATCAGTTTTTCAAATTATAAGAAAACTGACGTAAAAAATGAATTCATCGCAAGTATGTTGAATGGTAAAGTCGAGCAAGCATGCAATTGGGCAGCGGAACTTGTTTGCGCTGGCCATTATTTAGAACTCTGGGAAAATATTCTCTATTACTGTTGCAAACATATTCATCTTGGTAATCCTAAATTAATTTGCTATTTGGAAAAAAGGTATTCTGTTTTCAAAACCATCATTAATGAAGGCAATTTTATTACACCACTTGATTTGCGAAATAACAAGACCATTCGAAATATGTTTGCCGAGGTAGTCTGTGTTCTCTGTTTGTCCGTGAAAAAACACAGTTTCGAAGTGATTAAAATCAACAGAGAGGAAGAGTTTGATATGACTCAGATGCCGGAACGATTGAAAGCACCCAGTGTGGATTTTATCAAACCGGTTTTTGCAGACGAAGACCCCAAAGAGATTTATATTCCCATGAACGAGTTTGCCTACAATATTTCGAAAGGCAAGAAAAACACGGTTTTCGCATGCTACTGGATTGAATGGATACTTGAATTCGAAGCTATTTGCAAAAAACGAAAAACCGTTTGTGTATGTGCTCATCGGCAGTTCGTCACT
>Ga0315905_10003742_pt1 | contig 15653 bp, 13 predicted proteins | sample LakEriMetagenome_5_FD_203522 | JGI IMG/M metagenome (GOLD analysis project Ga0315905, IMG submission 203522) | Freshwater fungal communities from buoy surface, Lake Erie, Ohio, United States - Buoy 4 MA121 | ecosystem: Environmental > Aquatic > Freshwater > Lake | place: USA: Lake Erie, Ohio... | reverse complement strand
GGGACTACGCTCGAGCAGCCGAGGCCGTCGACATGTACTTAAGCGAACTTTTGCCCGCTGCCCAAGAAACATTGGATCTAGCCGAGGGCGCGTACCGAGCCGGTGAACAGGATTTCATCCAGCTACTGGTTACGCGACGAACGTACTTTGACACGAACCTTGCCTACATCGCAGCTCGTGCCCAACTGGCCACGGCGCAGGCACAAATCGATGGTTATCTGCTGACCGGGGCGCTCAATGCTGTCATTAATAACAGCGGAGACGACTCGCTTCGGGGACTAACCCTTGACCAGGAATAAGCGTCTCTGATTCGATCGCAGCTCAGAATGAACTAGTTACCTAACCGTCGTTGCGGTATCATTAAAAGGTCCGCGTGCCATGAACTTCAATCCCGTAATTCGTAAAAGTTGGCTCGTAATGTTCTTTGCCATTCGCCTTTTGACACTGGTTGCCTTCACCGCTCACGCGGTGCTCGGTTGCTGTTTGTCTCATGGCAGCTGCATGCAAGAACAAGCCGCCATCTTAACGGGGCATGGCTGCGACCACGATGGACATGCGTGCGATTCACATGGACACGATGATGAACACGCATCGAACGGTCACGAGATAGCCACAGCGTCGATTGCCGAGAATGGCGTTGATACTTGCCCGTTGGAAGGACACGGCCACTCCAATCATTGTGATGACGGCCAGTGCGTATTTGGAATCGCCGAAGCTCCGACTAGTTTTTCAGACCTCCAGTCCATCGCCAATCCAGTTTGGATCAATGCGTCCGTTGACTTTTGGCAAGTTGCATCCCGCGCTGCTGACTTCGTTGGCAGTTGGCTGGATGGTCCGCCAAAGGCACCTCTTAATCGCGCCGTACACCAAGTGTGGCTAATTTGATAGGGCATTCGCACGTCCGAGCAACAACTCTTGTTTTTGCTGGTCGTTTCTTCAGCCCACAAACGTAGTTGAATTCCTGCTTCGCAAGAGCAATCAGCTGTTTGCTGCGCGTAACTCTGCGTTACTCGTAGCCCAGGTTCTTGCATTGCTGGACTGAAACAACTGCCTGCCGCAGATCAATGTGCATGCTCATCTCCACGCACATTCTAGATCGAGTGGCCGCGCGCTATCACCTTCGAAATGGATTTTCAATTGTCGAGTTTACTATGAAAAAGCTCTCACTTCAGGCGATGTTCAGCAACCCATGGATTAGATGGGGCGTTGGATTGTCATTGGTTGCCGTCGCTGTATTTTTCTATCCCAAGTGGTGGCCAGCCTTAAACGGCTGGATCGACGGAACGGTTGCTGCTCGCAAGGAATCCATGCGCGAGGCAGGCGAAGGGGATGCCCATTCAGACGAAGAGCACGACCATGCTCATGAAGAAGATGGACACGACCACGCAGGACATGACGAGAGCAGCTCGCTCGAGCTGACTCCCCAATCGCTTAAGAACCTTGGCCTAACGCCTGAGTACCTTCGGCCAATTGAGCTTTCAAACTTCTATCGTACCGTCACCGTTCCAGCGATCGTTGTCGCGAAGCCGGGCCGAACCGACATCAAGGTCTCTTCGCCCATGATCGGCATTGTGCAACATGTACACGCCGTGAGCGGCGAGGCAGTCGTACCGGGGGATATGCTTTTTGAAGTTCGTCTGACGTATGAAGATCTCGTCGACACGCAGACGCAGTTGCTTAAGAACTTGGCTGACGTTGCTGTGGAAGAACGCGAGATCACGCGGCTTGAAGAAGTGACTCGCTCCGGTGCAGTCGCCAGTAAGATCTTGCTGGAACGGCAGTACGCTCTTCAAAAACTGCAAAGCTCAATTGCCGCCCAACGAGCTGCACTGAAACTGCATGGGCTGAGCGACGAGCAAATCGACACGATTGTTCGCGAACAACGCTTGCTGCGCGATCTCACCATTGTCGCTCCGGAAATCGACAATCATTCACATGATGAAAATAATCTGCGATTGAGCGATCGCCGATTTCGAGCAGCCTCCTTTCAGCCTCAGAATCAACCGCCGGCAGTTCACGAGCCAGAGCCGTTGATCTTGGAACGATTGAGCGCTTCAAAGGGGCAAGGTGTACAAGCCGGCGAGATGCTCTGCACGCTTTCCGACTATTCGTCTCTCTACATCGAGGGCAAGGCGTTTGAACAGGATGCCCCAGCGATCGCCGAAGTTGCGGCTAAGGGCTGGCCAATCGAGGCGATCATTCCAGGAGTGTCGGGCCAAGAAACCTTAGCCGACCTTAAGTTAGCATTCGTTGCGAACGCCGTTGATGCGCAGTCGCGAACGCTGTCTTTCTTCGTCAATTTGCCAAACAGAATTCTTCGCGATGAAACCACAAACGAGGGACAAAGATTTGTCACTTGGAAGTATCGCGTAGGTCAGCGGCTTGAAGTTCGCGTCCCCGTTGAGGCTTGGGAAAAGCAGATTGTTCTTCCAGTGGATGCGGCTGTGAAAGACGGAGCGGATTGGTTTGTGTTTCAACAGAATGGGGATCACTTTGATCGTGTCGCCGTACATGTGAAGTATCGAGACCAGAAATATGTTGTGATCGAGAGTGACGGAGCAATCTTTCCAGGCGACGTGGTTGCACTGCGTTCTGCGCATCAGATGCAGATGGCCATCAAAAACAAGTCCGGTGCAGGTGCAGACCCGCACGCAGGCCATAACCACTAAGCACGGAGCACTCTCGAATGTTAAATGCATTAATCAAGTTCGCGCTCCATCAGCGCTTGCTAGTCATTGCCATCGCACTTGGATTGATCGGAATCGGCACCTGGCAGATTTTCCAGATGCCTATCGATGTATTCCCTGATCTAAATCGTCCTCGTGTCGTGATCATGACCGAAGCGCCAGGAATGGCCCCGGAAGAAGTCGAAACGTTGATCACGTTTCCCATCGAAACCACGATCAACGGTGCCAACGGCGTGGAAGCAGTCCGAAGCTCCTCTGGCGTAGGCATTTCCGTCATCTACGTCGAATTCGCCTATGGCACAGACGTTTATACAGACCGGCAGATCGTGGCTGAACGAATGCAGTTGGTACAAGATCGCTTGCCCGCGGGCATACAGCCACAACTCGCACCGATCTCGTCCATCATGGGACAGATCCTGATGCTGGGAATGTGGACAGACAATCCGGATGTCACCCCCATGGAATTGCGAACGGAAGCAGATTGGGTCGTCCGCCAACGCCTGCTTACGATTCCAGGAGTTTCGCAGGTTTTTACCATGGGCGGCGAGCGCAAGCAGTTTCAAGTTCGTGTTAATCCCGATGCAATGACGCGTTACGGTGTCACGCTCGAACAAGTCGAAACTGCGGTTAGCAAGAGCAACGAAAACGGGACCGGAGGATATCTTGACCAACAAGGCCCCAGTGAATTTCTGGTTCGCAGCCTTGGACGAATTCAATCTGTCGGCGACCTGCAGGATATACCTATCACGATCCGCGATGGCCGGCCGGTGCTACTGTCGCAAGTCGCTGAGATTCATGAGGGCGCGCAAGTCAAACGCGGTGACAGTTCGGCGTTCGTACGAAAAGCTGAAGGCGAATCGGCGTTCTCCGGTGGTCCAGCTGTCGTTCTAACTGTTAACAAGCAGCCCGGCGCGGATACGAGAGCCGTTACCGATTCCATCATGGAGGCTCTTGCGGAGCTAAAACCATCGCTCTCACCGGGAGTCCGGATTGAAGCGACGTACTCGCAAAAGTCATTCATTGATCGTGCGATTAAAAATGTCGAAGAAGCACTTCGAGATGGTGTGATCCTCGTGGTTATCATCCTGTTCTTGTTCTTGATGAATGTACGCACGACCTTTATCACGCTGACTGCAATACCACTATCGCTGGTGATGACGGCATTGATTTTTGCTGTGTTTGGGCTCTCCATCAATACGATGACGCTCGGCGGCATTGCTGTGGCGATGGGCGAGTTGGTCGACGATGCGATTGTTGATGTCGAGAACATTTTTCGACGGTTGAAAGAGAATCGTTCGGCCGCGAACCCACTTCATCCACTGTTAGTCGTCTACCGAGCGAGTGCAGAGGTTCGTCGATCGATCGTCTTCAGCACGATGATCGTTATTCTCGTGTTCCTGCCTCTGTTTGCACTTGGTGGCATGGAAGGCAAACTGTTTGCTCCGCTGGGCGTGGCATACATCGTATCGATCCTGGCATCCTTGTTGGTGTCGCTGACGGTGACTCCGGTGCTGTCCTATTGGCTACTGGGGAGCATCAGCAGCAAGGGCCACGAGAAGGATGGTTTTGTACTGCGAGGTGTGAAGTGGATTGGAGAACGTGTCATCCGTTTCAGTCTTGCGTTCCCGTGGCTTAATTTAGGCGTAACTGTTGCGATCGTCGTCTTGGCCGGTCTATTCTTATCGCGGCTGGAGCGAGACTTCTTGCCTCCGTTCAATGAAGGCACTGTTCAGCTAAACGTTGTGTTGCCACCCGGTACCTCGCTGGCTGCATCGGCAGGGATTAATCGCACGGTTGAGTCGGCTTTGATGGAGATACCCGACGTTCAACGATTCGTGAGACGCACTGGTCGCGCGGAATTGGACGAACATGCCGAAGGGGTCAATATGAGCGAGTACTTGATTGAGCTCGACCCGAATTCGTCACAATCTCGTGAGCAGCAACTGCAGAACATCCGTAGCTCGATGGATCAAATCCCAGGCATCGTCACCGCCACGGAGCAGCCAATTGCTCACTTGATCTCTCACATGCTCTCGGGCGTTAAGGCCCAGGTTGGCGTGAAGCTCTATGGCGATGATCTCGATCTGCTGCGGCAAAAGGCGGAGCAAATCAAAGCTGAGATGGCAATTGTGCCTGGCGTGACCGACTTGATGATTGAACCTCAAGTCATCATTCCTCAATTGCGAGTCGAGATGGATCGAGGGCAACTCAAACAACTTGGTTTGCAAGTCAACGACGTAAATGAGTACGTCCAAACTGCGATGAATGGCAAAGTTGCCTCAGAGATTCTCGACGGCATGCGCACTTTCGATCTCACCGTTCGCATGCAAGATAACTATCGCGAGGATATCAACGCACTCAAGCGACTGCCAATTCAGTTGCCTGAGGGTGGCACAGTACCGCTTGGTAATGTCGCTCGTATTTACGAGTCTGGCGGCCCCAACACGGTGAATCGCGAGAATGTGCGTCGGCGTGTCGTCATTCAATGCAACGTTGCAGACCGTGGCGTCGTCGATGTAGTGCAAGACATTAAGAAGGCGATCGCGCCGATCATCGAGACCTTACCCGCTGGTTATTACCCAACCTATGAAGGTCAATTTCAAAGCCAACAATCCGCGAGCCGTGTCATTGGAATCCTGTTTGCGATCTCTCTCGTCGGTGTGTTCTTCGTCCTATACACGCTGTTTCGCACCGTGAACTTGGCACTGCAAGTCATGGCTGCATTGCCGATGGCCTTCATCGGCTCGGTGGCTGCTTTGGTGCTTACCGGTCAAACAGTGACGATCGCATCGATGGTTGGCTTCATTTCGCTGGCTGGTATTGCGTCGCGAAACGGCGTGCTTCTGCTCCAGCACTACATCCATCTCGTGGAGTTCGAAGGCGAAAGCTTTACCAAGGAGATGATTGTCCGTGCGGGCCTTGAACGACTTGCACCGGTGCTGATGACTGCACTGACCGCCGGTATCGCGCTTATACCGCTGGTGCTCGCGGCCGGCGAACCGGGGAAAGAGATACTTTACCCCGTGGCAACAGTGATTCTCGGAGGCGTTGTCAGTTCGACAATGCTCGATTTCTTCGTCCACCCCGCTTTGTTCTGGCTATTCGGCATTCGGTCCGCCGAGCGAGCCGTGAAGGCTGCACACACGCAAATCGAACTCAATGACGAGGTCGTTGCTCGAGCAGCTTAGTGTTCCCCTTTTGAAAAGAGCCTTGGTGTTCAGGGCTCGTACGTTGTCGTGATTCCTTAAACGGAGTGTAAAGAGATGAAACGATTATTTTCAGTTTGCGTTGCAGGTATTGTTTCGCTGGGCTGTCTAAGTTCAACGCCCGTCTGGTCGCAACAAACCGATGCTCATGCTGGCCACAATCACGGCGATCATGCCGACCATGCGCATGGTGGCGAGACGTTGGCTTTCGTGCTTCCCGAGTGGAAAACCATGCACTTTGAAGACGCTGCCAAAGCCCAGCAGCACCTCGATATGGTGACAAAGCTTGGATGTGAAGTTAAGCAGGGTAAGCACGCCGGACATATCGATCTTTCCTACCGATGTCCTAATTGGAAGTCCATGGAAGTTAAGACTCATGCGCTCGCTGAACAATGGCTGGGTTGGCTCAAGGGAAGTGGCTTCGATGTTTCTCACGGTCACGTCGATGCGTCATACGCCGAAGGCAAGGAGTCGGTAGAGTTCCGCTTGATCAAATGGAAGTCCGTACACGGCAATGGCAGCGAACAAGAAAAGCAATTTGTTGATAGGCTCACACGGCTAGGCGTTGAAGTTGCCGCTGAAAAGCATGGAAATCACAGCGATATCCGCTATCGCAGCCCCGTCTGGCGCGATGTTCACGTTGCCGACCATTCCGCTGCTGAACAGCTCATGGCATGGCTCAAAAAGAGCGGCTTCGAAGTAGCGGAGCATAAGCACTAGACCACGCCAACCTCCTCTCAAAACCCAAACAACTTTCTCAATAAGGATCATTGAAGCATGAAGTATCTCCATTTCTGCACACTGGCAGCAGTAGTGCTTGCAGCGGGTTGCAACAACAACTCAGTACAAACCAGCGAATCCGATGCACCTCTGGTGATGGACTCTGCTCCACCGGCCACGGTTGACTCGCACGCCCATCCAACCGAAGGCCCACACCACGGGTCGCTGATCGAATTGGGCAACGAAGAGTATCACGCTGAACTAGTGCACGACGAGACGACCGTCACCATCTACATTCTTGACGCTGTCGCTACGAAAGCGACTCCAATCGACGCAACTGACATAGCCATCAATCTTGTCCACGAGGGAAAAGCTGAGCAGTTCAAACTTGTAGCTACTCCAGATGCCGATGACCCGGCAGGCAAGTCGTCACGCTTCACGTTGCAAAACGCAGAGTTGGTCAAAGAGTTGGAACACGATCATGCCGCAGCCAAGCTCAGCGTCGTGATCGGCGGGAAGGCCTACCGCGGTGAGATTCATCACGACCACGCCGGGCACGATCATGCGCATTAAACGTGATAAACAGCGAGCGGCGGGCCATTGTCAACTTGGTGCGTTCCTTGCACTGCTTCATCGCGACTAGCACACCCGCCGCCTCATTGAAAGAATCGGAGGAACCATGGAGAAACTAAAGCTTGAAATTCGTTTGCTTTTTGGCAGTGAGATCGATTCGGCGGATGCCTGCATCGAACGCATGATCTCATTGCTGAAAACCAAGAGCGGCATTGAATCAGCTCATCTCTCCGTCTCTCCGACCGGCCAACCTGGAACCGTCTGCATTCACTTCGATCCAGCGGTTGTTTCCGCTTCGGAGGTGCGTGATGCGGCATTAAAGAGCGGCGCGTCGTTGGATGCAACCTATGTGCACCTTCTACGGACCGGGCAGGCAATGCACGCCCGTCGCGCAAGTGCGATCGAAGCCAACCTGGGGCGAGTCGGAGGCGTACTTGAAGCGGTTGTCTCCCCGGATGGCACAATCCGAGTTGAGTTCGACCGACGGCAAACCGACGAAGCGACGATAGATCAATTGCTCCGTAGCTGGACCAAAGGCACGGAAGAGTTGAAGCAACACTCACACTCTAGCGGTGCCAATACGACAGACCACAGGTCGCAAGACGAAATGGGACATGACCATGCACATGGTGGCGTGTTTGGAGAAAAGACTGAGCTTATCTTTGCGATTCTTTGTGGCATACTTCTGCTAATTGGCTGGTTAATTGAAACATTCACCAATCTCAATGAATGGATCCCGCTTGGGCTTTACATTTCCGCTTACGCTTTTGGTGGCTACTACACGGTCGCAGAGGCATTCGCGAAGATACTTGCGGGCAAGTTTGAAATTGATTTTCTGATGATCGTCGCTGCAGCGGGCGCGGGCGCACTGGGGGCATGGGCGGAAGGCGCGCTACTACTGTTTCTCTTTAGCATCGGTCACGCTTTGGAAGGCTACGCGATGGGAAGAGCCAAGCGGGCAATTGAGGCGTTGTCCGAACTCGCTCCCAAAACGGCGCGAGTTAGACGCAATGGTACCGAACAAGAGATCGCAGTCGATGATTTGATTGTCGGTGATATTGTCATCATCAAGCCGGACGAGAGAGTTCCAGCGGACGGGTTTGTGATTGCTGGCGAATCGAGCATCAACCAAGCTCCAATCACCGGTGAAAGTGTGCCAGTCGACAAGCGGCCCGTTGATGATATTGATGCTGCAGCGTCCGATTCAGATTCACTTCCCCCGGAACATCGTGCGTTCGCTGGCACGATCAACCAGTCCGGATCGCTCGAAGTTCAAGTGACGAAGCTCACGTCGGAGAATACTTTAGCGCGAGTCGTAACGATGGTGAGCGAAGCGGAAACGCGGGTATCACCAACACAGAAGTTCACGAAGCAGTTTGAGCGATACTTCGTTCCAACGGTCATCGCAGGTGTGGTGCTGTTGTTGTTTGCGCCACTGGTCCTCGAAGAGAAATTCAGCCAATCGTTCTACCGAGCCATGGCGGTCCTCGTTGCTTCCAGTCCCTGTGCCCTGGCAATCGCCACGCCCAGCGCGGTACTAAGTGGAGTTGCCCGAGCCGCTCGCGGTGGAGTCCTCGTCAAAGGTGGTGGACCACTGGAAAGCCTCGGTAGCCTCGACGCAATCGCCTTTGACAAAACCGGCACACTGACCGAGGGTGAGCCCAAAGTTACGGACATTCGCACTGCCGAAGGTATCGATGAGTCGGAGCTTTTGCGAATCGTAGTGGCAGTCGAAGACCTAAGTAAACATCCGCTTGCCAAAGCAGTCGTTCGCGATGGCAAGAGAAGACTAAGAGATCGAGAACCTGGTAGTTTGGCAGAGATACCAGTCGCCACTGATTTGAAAAGTATCACAGGACGAGGTATCCAAGCTACCGTCGGTGGTGAAGTCGTTCACATCGGAAAGGATGATTTGTTTAATGAAGTAGATGGTCCGAAGGTACCTGACAGTGTTCGCGAGATAGTCGAATCGTTGGAAGAAAACGGACGCACGACGATGATTGTTCGCCGCGGCGATCGTTATCTTGGCGTGGTCGGATTGATGGACACGCCGCGAGAAGCATCGAAGCGAACGATCGCACGGCTTCGCGAACTCGGCATTAAGCGAATGATTATGATTTCGGGCGACAATCAGAAGGTCGCTGATGCAGTGGCGAAAGAAGTCGGACTTGATGAAGCCCGAGGCGACTTAATGCCCGCCGATAAAGTCAACGAGATTAAGCGTCTGCAAAGTGAAGGCGGTGTGGCGATGGTCGGTGACGGCGTTAACGACGCCCCTGCCATGGCATCTGCATCCGTCGGTATTGCGATGGGAGCCGCAGGTAGTGACGTTGCTCTTGAGACCGCCGATGTCGCCCTGATGGCAGACAACCTCGATCACTTGCCACTTGCCATCGGACTGAGCCGAGCCACACGACGAATCATTCGTCAGAACCTTTGGATCAGCCTTGGCATGGTCGTCTTCCTTGTCCCCGCCACGATACTTGGACTCAACATCGGCCCCGCCGTTGCCTTGCATGAAGGTAGCACGCTAGTGGTCGTGTTCAACGCGTTGCGGTTGTTAGCTTATCGCGAATAGCATCTCTCGCGTGGACTGAACGAAAAGCGATTACAGCCCTTATTCTTTGCGGCGGTGGACATCCCTCAGAATATTCACGCCACCACACACAACAATTCCGGCGATCAATACGGCAATCATCAAATCGGGAAGCTGGGACCCAAGTAATAGAACCAAGATGCCCGAAACGATGACGCCGATGTTCGCGATGACGTCGTTTGCTGAGAAGATATAAGATGCCCGAAAATTGATGTCGCCGCCTTTATGTCGGCTGATCAATTTTAAGCAAATCGCATTGGCGGCAAAGGCAAGGAAGCCTGTGGATATCATCGCGGTTCCGAGCGGCTCACTGTCGCCAAGAAATCGGCGTACTGCTTCTAGTAAGACACCAACACCAAGAACGATCTGCAGCGTGCCGCTAACAGTTGCTGCGCGTACGCGGATGATCTCGGCGCGACCAACAGCGTAGAGACTGATTGCGTAGACGCTGGCGTCCGCAAGCATGTCCAATGAATCAGCAATCAATCCTGTGGAACTTGCTAGCAAACCCACTGTGAGTTCGATGCAGAACATCGCCGAATTGATCGCCAGCACTACACGAAGCGTCTTCCTCTGGGCATCGTTTTCGCCTTCTAGTTCACATCCGCAGTCCGTCATCACCACCTCCCTTGATCTCAAGCCGTACTATCGTACATCGTCACGCGCCGCAGTACACAAGGTCTTCCTACTGACTTCAATGCTTCGTGCTCTCGGACTTAATCATCCAAGAGTTCATCCGCACGGGGCGATTAGCGGATACGGTGGCATGCCTAGGTAATTGTGACCTGGATTGCCCTCGGGCAGATCGTCAGGGTAGTGATAACCTGGTGGCAAGTGATAGGGATGATCTGGTGGGAGCCGATGTTGGACAATGGCGGCGGTGCTTCAATATCGAGCTATCGGATCACCGTGTTGGAACGCGATCTTCTTTGCAGGGCAAAGGCGACATTGCTGAATTTGCTTGGTTGCGAGGAAGTCACGGACTTCTTGATCTGCTGCCGTTGGCGGACAGGCTTGGTAGTCGCGGAAGAGTTGCCACGCGGATTCGTCAGCGAGGTTCAGCTTGCGGGACATGATTGCATGGTATGCGAGCGCGGGGCATTTCCACAAGCATTGCTTATAGAGCTGGGTGCAGGTGCGCTGGAGGCAGATTTTCCAGGCGGCTCTCGGGTCGCTGCTGAACGGCATCGGCTTGCCATCCACCATGCGGTACTGCTGACGCCAGCCACGATGGGATTTGCGAATGTTGATTTGCAGATCAGGATAGCTGGCTCGCCACTCGCGGATCTTCTGGCAGACGACGCGAAATCGCTTCATGTACTCCGGCGCACGTCCATGTTTGGAGACGTCCATACGGAAGCGGTTGCCGATCAGAACGCGGGGCAGGTCGGGATGACGATCCAGGAAGAATCCGTTAGTGACGAACAGTCCTTCGGCGTTTGGGAACGACTGTCTTGCAAGCTCGATGATTGAAATCAACTCTGGGTTGAGTGTTGGTTCGCCCCCGAGAACTGCGATCCGTTTGGGCGCTAGCCGGCCCTTCCATGCATCGAAGTCCGCGCGAGCCTCTTCGAGACTAACGATTCCGCCAGCATGAAAGTTGGAATAATGCGAGCACTGCGCACAAGAAAGATTGCACGCATGTGCTGCATGGAACTCGAGATTGGGTAACTCGATCATCAACATCCTTCCGAATCACTCGAACCAGCTTCATCACCTGAGCCTTCACTGCCTGCGTCGCCGCTTCCGCCTGGTGGCTTCGGTGGTTTCACATCGTGGCCTGGATGCCCAGGTGGCAAGTTGTCTGGCCAGTGGTAGCCAGGTGGCAGATGGTATGGATGATGCGGAGGTAGCCGCGGCCAGATGATGTTTGGCAGGGGTGGCGGTACCAACACTTCGATCGGGGGCTCGGGCACCGGAGGCCATACCCAGTCCTCGGGCCACCAATCGGGCCGGGGCTCCGAGCTAGATCCCGGTGGATCTGGCGGTGGAACGTACGGTAGCGGTTCACCTGGCGGATCAAACGGCGGTGGGGGCCAACCCGGTGGTCGCTCTCCGTTGGGACCAAATGGCCCATGGTTCGTGGTGGTCATAAACACTCCTTCAAGAAGTTGGGGAAACGAAAGAAACAGAAATCAGCGCCAGAGAACCTTGCGTAGGTTGTGCTTACGCAAGGCTTGTTTCAGGAAGAAGGGGCGATGTCGCTTGTAGGCGGGCGGATCGACGTGGATGTGCGGAAAGATGTGGTCCGTCGCCACACCTACCTTGACGCCGGCAACCTTGGCTCGCCAGAAGAAGTCCCAGTGCTCGTCGACCTTCAGGTCTTCATCCCATCGAATGGCCTGCAAGATGTCACGATGGGCAACGAAGCAGTTACAAACGAATGCGCACTCGGCGATGTCGCCGATGCGTCGATACTCACCGCGCGGAATGTGAAGAACGCCACCGGCTGACTTCAGTAAACGTGGCGCGCCATCAGGATGGGCACGATGCGGTTGCTTGCTGAGCGTTGCTAATAGATCGAGGCGACTCGACTCGAACTTGCGAACCAGATCATTCAGTCGAGTCTGTGGGCCAACCACGTGATCATCGTCAGAGAAGATCACCATCCTTGTTTGCGCGGCTTCAACGAGACGATTGCGACCAGCCGACAACCCGATGTCATATTCAGTCTCAATGAGTCGATCGACCAACGCGGCTTCGTCGGGACAGACTTGCGAAAATCGCAGTTCAGGCTTGCCGTCGTCGAGGACGTAGATCAGCGGACGCTCATCGCCACAATGCTCGTGAATGCTACGCACCAGAGTCGCGCAACAATGAGGGCGATGGATGGTCTTGATGCAGAATGTGACACGATCACGCATGGACGATACCTCCTCCTGGATAACGCAGTGAATCAAAGCCGTGTTTACGAAGCCCCAATCGGCGGAACTTGGGTCGGGCTCGCAGAGCTCCGTAAGGCTTGGCTGCCACGTGGTCGTGGACTACTGAGCAGTCGAGTGCCACGGCGATTTGCAGATGTTCAATATGGGACGCTCGGTAGAAGAACTCCCAGTGCTCGTACGTTTTGATCTCGTCATCCCAGCGAACGCGGCCGATCGTGTCGCGTCGCGCCAGGAAAGCGTTGCTGACCATGTCGCACCAACTGGTCTCACCGATGCGTTTGTGTTCGCCTCGATGCATCCAGATCCGGCTGCCATTCATCAACGGGCTGAACAGCATTGGACGGCCACCAGCGCCCTGACGCACAGCCAAAATGTCGAGGCCGTACTCCATGAACCGCTGGTAGACTCGGTCAAGATGCAGATCTGGCGTTACGATTTGGTCATCGTCGAGCAGAAAGATGAACTCGGTTTCTGCCGCGTCGATTGCTGTATTGCGTCCAATGCCGACACCCACATCGTGCTGCTGGAGATCAATCACTTTGCAGTGTTTGGCGGTCTCGGGATACTTTCGCGAGAACCAATGTTCGGGAAGACCATCGTCAACAACAACGATCTTGGGTTCGCCGAACTCCTTTCGAAGCGACTGGACGAGTCGATGGCAGGCCCAAGGCCGATGAATGGTCTTTATGCAAAAGGTAATGTCTTGAATGGGTACAGTTGCTTCCATGTTTCACCACGCGTTAAGGAGTTTTCGAGCAAGTTTGATGGCATGGCGATAGTCTTTGAGACGCTTCGCGCTGCGTTTGATATGCAAGATCGAGCTCAGTGGAGCGACGTTCCCGTAAAAGGAGATCAGCGAATTGTCAAAGGCCTTCTCAAAGTCGTCTGCGGTACAGCCCATGACTTCTCGCATCACATCTAGCGGTGGCGAACAGGCGATACGAGTCGATGCGCGTAAGCCTCCGGCTCCGTCAGGCTCGCCTCGCTTCCACGGTTTTCGAAGCGATCCAGCCGCCACATCGACCGCGGCTTGCCACTCGTCATCGCTAAGGTTGGGATCGAGCCAGATGTCGAGATCGCCTTCCTCCCAATCGATCCCGTGCAAGCGAAGTGCGCCGGAGCCGATGATGATGTAACGATGTCGAAACTTAGCGAGAACATCTTCCACTGGTGTCATTGACGCACTCCTTTACTTCTTGGCGTGTCGAAGGAAGCCTCAACGATGGCCAAGCTGCCAGCTAGGATTCGCTTACTAAGCTCGCGGTATCGAGGTCGATGAGCGTCATGGAGCAGCGTTGGTGTCTTGGTAGCCCAGCGGTTGCAGACATCCACGCGTGACCTTCCGTCGACCAGAACTAGGTCGGGAGACAGATCATCGGCCGACTTCACATACTCATCGAATTGCCCTGGCTGCGCAGGCTCAAGTGCTTCTGATGGCCATTCCGGCGGCGCATACCGCAACTCAACATTGCTTGGATAGGGACTGCTGGCGCGAAGCCAAGCTGCGTCGTGTTCGATCGAGGTGACCTTTGCTACTCTGTCAGAGAGCCAGAAGGTAGAGCGTCCGCTTCCATACTCGAGAACGTGATAGTCAGGCTTAAGCAACGATTCAAACGCGGTGATTTCGGCTGGCTGCATCCATGGCGTGGGCTCTTGAAACTTCCGTTTTACTGGATGGTAAATCGTCTCAGCCAAGCCCAGTGGCATGAATGGCTTCCAGGTCACCGTATGCGAATTGGGAATCGCCACTGGACTAAGTCCACAGATTGCAGCAATCGTCGGAAACCGCAGCTCACCAGTCGCATCGGGCAGACTGGGCAAGTACTCGTTGTATGCTGTTGATGTCCGTTCTAAGGCTTTGTGAGAGACCAAAACGCAAGAAAACGGAACGATCCCAGTGGCAAAGGGAGCGATGGTTTGCGGTAACGATTTCCAGTGTCGCCTAAACCAATCGGGTTCCCGATGAAACAAGCGGATTGAAGGCGCTGCGAGTGGATAGCGAGCAACGTCGCTGAACCAGCCATCGACCTCGACATTCACCAGCGTGTCCCATTCGAAGATCGCGTAACGATCCGAGTCTAGTCTCCGATTTCGAAACCAGTCGATTAGCAGGAGATCTGTCGCTTTGGCCCGAAGATGTGGAAATGTGTTAACGACATCGCGCCAAAGCGATGAGCTGCAATCATCGATTGAGAAGCCACCTGGAAGCGGCTCCGATGACGATATCGCAACCACTGATCCACGCGAGAAACGCTTCAGTCTCTCAAAATGGTCCTTTGTTACTGCATCGGTACGATGATGAATGAATAGGCTCGTGGTATTCATGAATTCACCCGAACTTTCGTAGCTGAGGATTCACATGGGCGATCGCCGAATCGATCTCTTCGGCAGTGGGCTCAATGCCGAGGAATGCGATCAGTTCTTTGATTGCGGTTTCGGGATCTTCCGTTAGCTTGGCGAAGTTGATCCGATGGACGGGGACTTCGGGATGTTCTTGAATGAACATCTCGCGATGTTCCATAAGCGAACGCTGGAGTTTGTCGCAGGCGTCATCGCCGGCTGCGAACCATTGGCCTGGATGTCGGCTACTTCGATCTTGAAGCGAGCGAATCGAGGCCTCGATTGGGCGATCCACCGCGATGATTCGCAGCGAGCTACCCAGAGCTTCGTAGAGATGATTTGCAAATCGGCAGAGATGTGGATACTTGCCGCCAGCGACGGTTCGATCACGAATGGCTTCTGCTTTGCGAGTTACGATCCAAGCCTTGAGTTGCTTGGCGAGCTGACCGTCAGGGATCCTGGGATCGATCGCTGGGAATCGCATCGCCTTTTCACAGAGGTTCGCAAGCCCGATTGCCTCGCCTCCTCCGGTTGCTTCGTAGCCACCGAGCTCGTTGCCCATATGAACGCCCAGATGATGCATGACCATTGCGACGCAGCTGGTGCCACTGCGATGGGGCCCGAGGACGGCGAAGAACGGAGCGTC
>Ga0315905_10003740_pt1 | contig 15654 bp, 12 predicted proteins | sample LakEriMetagenome_5_FD_203522 | JGI IMG/M metagenome (GOLD analysis project Ga0315905, IMG submission 203522) | Freshwater fungal communities from buoy surface, Lake Erie, Ohio, United States - Buoy 4 MA121 | ecosystem: Environmental > Aquatic > Freshwater > Lake | place: USA: Lake Erie, Ohio... | reverse complement strand
CCCTGCCCAACTCGCGGGATGCAAGGAAATTGTACTCTGCACCCCTACCAACCGGGAAGGAGCAATTCACCCTGCCATTCTCTACACTGCCCAGTTGATCGGAATTACCAAAATAATTAAAGTGGGAGGTGCACAAGCCATTGCAGCGCTGACCTTTGGCACAGAATCGGTTCCACAAGTGGATAAGATCTTTGGACCTGGCAACCAGTACGTGACCGCCGCCAAGCAAATGGCCACCAAATACGGACTAGCCATCGACATGCCTGCAGGGCCTTCCGAAGTGCTGGTCTATGCAGACGAAACAGCCGTCCCGGCCTTCGTAGCTGCCGATCTCCTTTCTCAGGCAGAGCATGGGGTCGACTCCCAAGTGGTGCTGGTAAGCCCTTCAGAAGAGTTCGCTAAAAAAGTCTTGGCCGAAATCACCATCCAATTGGAAAGTCTTCCCCGCAAGGATATCGCTTCAAAAGCCTTATCCAACTCCTGCGCAGTCATTCTGGAAGATCAGGCCGCAGCCATTGCGTTGATCAACGACTATGCTCCCGAACACCTGATCCTTGCTGTAGCCAAAGAGGAAGAGGTTCTCAGCCAGATCTACAATTCGGGCTCGGTATTTATTGGCAACTTCACCCCAGAAGCCGCAGGAGACTATGCCTCCGGGACCAACCATACGCTCCCCACCTACGGCTATGCCCGCAACTACAGTGGCGTGTCGCTTGATAGCTTTGTGAAAAAGATAACCTACCAAAAGATCACCCCCAAAGGGCTCCAAGCCCTAGGCCCAGCGGTAGAAATTATGGCTGAAAACGAACAGTTGCAGGCCCACAAAAATGCAGTCACCCTCCGCCTCAACTCCCTCAAAACCAAGAAAAAATGAAGGTTGACCTAGCTTCCCTCCTACGTCCTCACCTGCTTACCCTTAAGCCCTATACCTCAGCCAGAGACGAATACAGTGGTTCGGAAGGGGTATTTTTGGATGCGAATGAAAATCCCTTTGGATCCATTACTCAGGCAGATTACAACCGCTACCCAGATCCTTACCAAAGTGCACTGAAATCAGAAATCGCAAAAATCAAGGGCTGTGCGCCTACGCAGGTTTTTTTGGGCAACGGATCTGACGAGGCCATTGACCTGCTGTTTCGAGCCTTTTGCAACCCAGGCAAGGACAACGTCATCCTCCTTCCTCCCACCTATGGAATGTACGGGGTGAGCGCCTCCATCAATAATGTGGAGATACGAAATGTAGCACTTACGCCAGACTTCCAGTTGCAGCCTGAAAAAATCCTCGCTGCGGCAGATTCACAGACCAAAATTCTATTCATTTGCTCTCCCAATAATCCATCGGGCAATGCGGTGAAGCGGGAGGATATTCATTACCTCCTCGAGAATTTTCTAGGGATTGTAGTGGTAGACGAAGCCTACATCGACTTTAGTTCGGAACCCAGTTTGATCCACGAGCTGGATCGGTACCCCAACTTGCTGGTGATGCAAACTTTCTCCAAAGCATGGGGATTGGCCTCGCTTCGGCTGGGAATGGCCTTTGCGAGTCCCGAGCTCATCGCAATTCTCAATCAAATCAAACCTCCTTACAACATTTCGGGATTGACTCAGGAAACTGTCCTTGCGGCACTTCCGAACAAAGGAAAGGTGGAGGAGTTGATCCGGAAAATTAAAGAAGAGCGTACCTTCCTGCAGCAAGAACTTGAAAAGCTTCCGGATGTGCTGAAAATCCACCCCTCGGATGCCAACTTCTTGCTGGTCCAAGTTCCCGATGCCAATCGCTTCTACGAAGGCTTGATTGAGGAAAAGGTAATTGTGCGCAACCGCTCCACAGTCTTGCACTGCAAAGGATGCCTTCGGATCACAGTAGGTACACGAGATGAAACACTAGCCTTGCTCCAGGCTTTCAAAAAAATAGCAACTAATTAACCTTGGTTCAAAACTCAAGTGATAGAACCCATTCCCCCTAGTTCCATGAAAAAGAAAGTATTGTTTATAGATCGTGACGGGACCATCATCAAAGAGCCTCCTACCGATTTTCAAGTGGACAGCTTAGAGAAACTCGAGTTTATCCCCAAAGCCATTTCCAACCTCCGCAAAATCGCGGAAGAATGTGACTACGAACTGGTTCTAGTAAGCAACCAAGATGGATTGGGAACCGATTCTTTTCCTGAAAAAGACTTCTGGCCAGCTCAATTCAAGATGCTGAAGACGCTGGAACAGGAAAACGTGCACTTTGCTGCCATTCACATCGACCGCAGCTTCGAGCACGAGCAAGCCCCTACGCGAAAGCCCCGCACAGGCATGCTTACTTCCTATTTTTCGGAAGACTATGACCTAAGCCAATCCTTTGTCATTGGTGATCGAGCTACCGATGTGCAACTCGCTCAAAATCTGGGTTCCAAATCCATTTTCTTCGGTGAAGCACATTCCGAGGCAAGCTTTTGCAGCCAAGACTGGGACGAAATCTACAATTTCCTCAAACTTCCTCCACGGAAAGCCACAGTACACCGAAAAACTTCTGAAACAGACATTTCCATCGAATTGAACTTGGATGGTTCAGGAGCATGCTCCATTTCTACAGGACTGCATTTCTTCGATCACATGCTGGAGCAATTGGGCAAGCATGGAAGTACAGACCTATCCATTCAAGTAAAGGGTGACCTCCACATCGACGAGCACCACACGATTGAAGATACCGCGCTTGCCTTGGGAGAAGCCTATGCCAAGGCCCTAGGTGACAAAAAAGGAATTTACCGCTATGGATTTCTCCTGCCGATGGACGATGCCTTGGCACAAGTAGCAATCGATTTTGGAGGGCGACCTTGGTGTGTTTGGGAGGCAAGCTTTACCCGGGAAAAAGTGGGCGACATGCCTACGGAACTGTTTTTCCACTTCTTCAAATCCTTTTCGGATGCAGCCAAATGCAACTTGAATATCCAGATCGCTGGAGATAACGAGCACCATAAGATCGAAGCGACATTTAAAGGGTTAGCCCGCGCCATCAAAATGGCCGTACAGCGAGATCCCAGAAATTTAAATCAATTGCCCAGCACCAAAGGGGTGCTTTGATGTGAATCGAGAGTTTCGCATTAAAAAGACCAGAAGGATAAATTCTGGTCTTTTTTGTTAACTGCCCAAAAGCCGCTTTTGGAGAGCTGCTTTGTAATTCGGAATGGCCTTTTCGGACAAGCCCAAAAAGAGGTAGGGTTCGATCAATTCCAGTTCCATCAGATGAAACACTCCATCAATCACCACCCCATCCACTCGGGCATACAAGCTGTCCTTCGCAAAACTAGCTACCAGTGCCTGAGCGGAAGCGAGCATTTTTGAGTCCGGCGTAATTTCTTGAATCGTCCCCCCATAATAATGCTGCACCCGAAAGTCGTCTACAGCAGGGGACTTGAGCACGGCATGGGAAAATACTCCATTGAAAAAAATGAGCGAATACTCACCTACCGCTACAATTTCCGGAATGTAAGGCTGCACCAAAAAATCTTCTTCTTGGAGCAAACTTGCAATTTTATCCTCCATCTCCTTGCCTGCACCTCGCGTAATTTTCAACGTGTTTTTTGCACCTCCACTAACCAAAGGCTTGACCACCAAGGTATCAAATCCTAGCGCGTCGTGCAAGGCTTCCAAAGTCGTTGCTGTCCCTTTGGGAAGAATTTGACCTGCTACGCATGGGTATCCTTTGGCTTTCAGTTCCAACAAATAGTTCTTAGAGGAATTCCAACGGAGTGTCGCTACAGGATTTAGCACGGACGTTCCCAAGGCTTCCAACTTATCGAGCCAAACCAAAAATTCGGGATAGTAATCAAAATAATCCCAAGTCGACTTGATCAGCACATGAGTAAAGCGACTCCAGTCCACATCGGGATCGGACCAAGCCAATAACTCATAGGATATCCCCAATTCTTCCAGTACGTTGGAGAGCAGGGCATCCTCATCTACCGTATTGGTATCGTAGGCTCCGGTAGATACATAGGTGGCAATAGCAACGTGAAGGGACATACTTTTTTTGTGCAAAACTAGCATTTCCTTTTTTTAAAGAGGGCTGTTTGTGTAAAATCCAAGTGAAACCTTATTTTTGGAAATTGAACCTATTATGAGCCACCGCAAACTCGTCATTATTCCCACCTTCAATGAGCTAGAGAACATTAGCGACATGGTGCGTACTGTGATGGAGTTGGAAGGTAATTTTGAGCTTTTGGTGATCGACGATGGATCTCCGGATGGCACCGCCTCGATAGTCAAATCCCTGCAAAGCACCTATGAAGGCCGTTTGCACCTGATGGAGCGAGCTGGCAAGCAGGGTTTAGGAACCGCTTACATCACCGGCTTCCGCTGGGCTTTGGCTGCCAACTACGATTTTATTTTTGAAATGGATTGTGATTTTTCCCACGATCCCAAGGACCTAATCCGACTCTACGAAGCCATCAAAAGCCGAGAGTTTGATTTAGCCATTGGCTCCAGGTACATCACGGGAGTCAACGTGGTCAACTGGCCCATGGGAAGGGTACTCATGTCCTATTTTGCAAGCAAATACGTGAATTTCATCACTGGCCTTCCCATTCACGATGCGACAGCAGGGTTTAAATGCTACCACCGCAGCGTGCTGGAGGGAATTGCGCTAGACGATATCAAATTTATTGGTTACGCCTTCCAAATTGAGATGAAGTTCACTTCCTGGAAACTTGGTTTCAAATTGATAGAGGTACCCATCATCTTCACCGAGCGCACTAGGGGACAATCCAAGATGAGCCCGAAAATTTTTAGAGAAGCGGTTTTGGGTGTGATTTGGATGAAACTGAAAAGTATTTTTTCTCCTTACCGATTAGTCAAATCGAATTGATTTGATCGGATCCACCCGTGAAATAATGCGAACGGGAACCCACAGCACCAAAGCCGTCAACACCGTCACCCCAAGATTGAGTAAGAGAAAAGCCATCCAATTCCAATCAATGGGCACATAGCTCATGTAATAACTAATTGGATCAAGCGGGATCAAATGGAAGTAATCCTGCAATCCTCCCAGCAACAAGGCAAAGGCGTTGCCATACAAAAGCCCTTTGCCCAAAATATGGATGCCATTCCAGAAAAACAGGGATCGGATTTGGGAGTTTTTAGCACCCATCGCCTTAAGCAAGCCAATCATCTGGGTTCGTTCCATGATCAGGAGAAACAAAATCGCACCCATGTTGAAGATGGCCACAAAGCCAATTAGGGAGATAAACACGATCACGTTGGTGTCGAGCAACTTCAACCAATCAAAAATATCCAAAAAGCGCTCCCGGCTATCCAGCAAGCGAAGGTCGTAATCCAATTCGTCCTCCAGTAAGGGTGCATACAAATCCAATTGCTCCGGGTCGGCTACATGCAATTCCAATCCACCTACCTGATCCGAAGTCCATCCATTCAAATTTCGAATGGTCTGCAGCTCCCCAAGGACTACCTGCTCGTCAAAATTTTCAAGGTAGGTCTCAAAAATACCCACTACGGCTACCCGACGGAAACGAGGTGGCTGCTGCACAAAGTAGAGTGTCACCTTATCCCCTACTTTAATTTGCAACTTATTAGCGACCAGCTTGGAGAGCAGGATTTCGTTACTCACCCCTGAATCTGGAAGATGCATCATTCTTCCCTCCACCAGGTATTGCGCAAAGCCCAAACTATCGAAATCTTGTCCAACTCCCTTGAGAAGAATACCTTCTACTTCGGCTGTCCCTTTCAGCAGGGCTGCCTTGTGCGCATAGGATTGAACTTTAGTCAGGAAAGGAAATTGATCCCGCTTTTCAAAAAAATCCGCATTCAGCGAAAAGGGTTGCTCCTCAAATGCAGTACTCATTTGGAACTTTTGCACCTGAAAGTGACCAGTAAACCCATATACCCGGCTAGAAACCGTTTTTTGAAATCCCCCCAGCACCATGATGGAAAGGATGGCTACACCCAAACCCACCGCCAAGCTCGCCACCGCAATGCGGTGGATGATTCCAGAAAAGCCACCGGCATGCTGAAAACTGATTCTTTTGGCTAGGAAATAGGAAAGGTTCAACGGACTGGGTTAAATTTGTTAGCAACTCCCCGCAAATTAGCATGAAGCAAGCGAAAAATTCACCCTTGATCCACTTTTTGACCTTTTGGCTGATATTGGCCAGCAGCATAGCAGGATATGCGCAAGAAATCCGGGTTGGTGCCGAACAAGCCCAAATCTACTTGCCCCTCCTCCAAGGGAAAAAAGTAGGGGTGGTAGGCAACCAAACCAGCATCCTTACCAATTCCAAGCAACAGCATCTGGTAGATTTTCTCTTAGAAAATAAAATTGAGGTAGTGAAAGTATTTGTACCCGAACATGGATTCCGTGGTACAGCCGATGCAGGAGAAAAAGTCAACAACTCAGTAGACAGCAAAACAGGGCTGCCCATCGTTTCTTTGTATGGTGCCAACAAAAAGCCAAGTCCAGAGCAGCTCAAAGATCTAGATGTGCTTGTCTTCGACTTACAAGATGTGGGCGTGCGATTTTTTACCTACATCAGCACGCTACACTACGTGATGGAAGCCAGCGCAGAAGAAGGGAAGTCCCTGATTGTACTTGACCGGCCCAACCCGAATGGCAACTATGTGGATGGCCCCATTTTGAAAAAAGGCTTCGAGTCCTTTGTGGGCATGCACCCCATCCCAATCGTCCATGGACTCAGCATAGGAGAACTTGCGCAGATGATCAACGGGGAAAAATGGCTAAAGGGAGGCCTAAATGCCAAGCTCACCGTTGTTCCGGTTACCAATTGGAACCACGATACACCCTACGAACTACCAGTAAAGCCCTCTCCCAACTTACCCAACCCACTTTCCATCCGTCTCTATCCCAGCACCTGCCTTTTTGAAGGCACGGTAGTTTCCTTGGGACGCGGCACATCTTTTCCTTTCCAAGTGTATGGCTACCCGGATAAAAGCTTTGGGGATTTTAGCTTTACCCCAATATCCATAGACGGCATGTCCAAAACCCCTCCGCATCAGGACAAGGTATGTTATGGCAGAGACCTTCGTACGGAATCCCTAGCGCAACCTTTTACCTTGAGCTACCTCTTGGAAGCCTATGGTCGCTCCGGGATGAAGGAAAAATTCTTCAATTCCTATTTCAATACCTTGGTAGGTACGGACGAACTTAAAAAGCAAATCTTGGCAGGAAATACAGAAGCCGAGATCCGTGAAACCTGGCAGCAGGGGCTCACAGACTATGCCCAATTGCGAAAAAAATACCTGCTCTACCCCTAAAATTCTAGAATAACACAAATCGCTTTTCATGCAAATGCCTCCTATAAACCGCTCCTTACGCATCATTTACATGGGTACCCCAGAATTCGCGGTGCCTGCCTTGGAAAACTTGGTTGCCGAGGGCTGGAATGTAGTAGCCGTCATCACTGCTCCAGACAAGCCCCAAGGTAGAGGCCAAAAGCTGGTGGGCCCTCCGGTCAAAGTAGCAGCCGAAACCTTAGGTATCCCAGTGTTGCAACCGACAAACCTCAAGGATACAGATTTCCAACAGGAATTGAAGGCACTTTCCGCTGACCTGCAGATTGTGGTGGCCTTCCGAATGCTTCCCGAAGCCGTTTGGAACATGCCTCCACTCGGCACCTTCAACCTCCATGCTTCTCTCCTACCCAATTACCGAGGTGCTGCACCGATCAACTGGGCACTCATCCACGGAGAAAAAGAAACGGGGGTGACCACATTTTTCCTACAACATGAAATTGATACCGGAAACATCCTTTTCCAAGAGAAAGTAGCCATCCTTCCCGAGGACAACCTTGGCAGCCTTTACGAAAAATTGATGTCACTTGGCGCCGATTTGGTTGTGAAGACGGTAGATGCCATTGCCTCAGATACCATCCAAGCCCAGCCTCAAAACGAAAGTCAGGCCCTCCGTACCGCACCAAAAATCTTCAAGGAAACCGGCAAGGTCGACTGGACTGCATCGGCCACAGCGATTCATAACTTGATTCGAGGGCTCTCGCCCTACCCAGGTGCATGGACGGAACTGCAAGGCAAAACTTGTAAACTCTTTTCTTCCCATCCAAATGATCAGAACCTACCAGGAAAAGCTCCTGGAGATTGGGAGAGCGATTTCAAAACCTACCTTAATTTTCAATGTGGAGAAGGGCACCTCACAATTCTTGATTTACAATTGGAAGGAAAAAAGCGCATGAAAGTGGATGAACTGCTTCGCGGTTGGAAAGGATAAAATCAGCCCCAAAGCCCACTGATTACTTTTTTGAACCCAAAAAGTAAAACTGAATTTAGTTGAATAAAACACCTGCCTATTTTTCGAGTTTCCCCTACAGAGAACTTCAATAAAGCAGGTAAATTACCTACCAAATCCACAAACGTGAAAATTATACTTCTTGTAGCAAAGGCAAGCAATCAGGTCATCGGCAAAGACAACCAGCTCATCTGGAAGTTGTCTGCTGACTTGAGACGATTCAAACACCTCACCACAGGCCATTACCTCCTGATGGGAAGAAAGACCTTTGAATCCCTAGGCAGACCCCTACCCAACCGCACCCACCTGATCATCACGCGTAACCCTGCTTTTGTAGCTCCCGAGGGGCACCATGCCTTCCATTCGGTCGAAGAAGCAATTATTTTTTGCACTAAGCTTCAGTTGGACAAGATATTTGTCATCGGAGGTGGGGAAATCTACAAGGAGGCCTTACCGCTCTGCGATATCCTAGAAATCACCGAAGTAGCCGCAAGCCCGGAGGGAGACACCTTCTTCCCCGAACTCGATTTCTCAATTTGGAAGGAAAAAGAACGAGAAGAATTTTCTGCCGATGAGACCAATGAGTATCCTTACGCTTTTGTGACCTACGAAAAAAGATAAACTATGGCCAAACCCGTCATCTGGATCACAGGCGCCTCCTCTGGCATTGGAGAAGCCGCAGCACGAAAATTTTCAACCGAAGGATTTTCCCTTATCCTTTCTGCTCGGAATACGCAAGAACTTGAGCGCGTGAAAAACTCCTGTGCCTTTCCCGAGGATTGTCGGATTCTTCCCTTGGATCTTGCCTCCTCAGCTGACTTTCCAGAAAAAGTAGCGACGGCTATCTCCTTTTTTGGACAGGTGGACCTACTCCTTCACAACGGAGGCATCAGCCAGCGCTCCTTGATCAAAGACACCTTACTTGAAGTAGATCGGCGCCTGATGGAAGTCAACTATTTTGGCACCGTTGCTTTGACCAAAGCCATCCTGCCTCATTTTCTGGCGCATAAAAAAGGCCAGTTTGGTGTAATCACCTCCCTAGTAGGCAAGTTTGGAACCCCTTATCGCTCCTCCTACGCAGGATCAAAGCATGCTTTGCATGGATTCTTTGATACGCTAAGGGCTGAGCACCACCAAGATGGGATCTCAGTGACTTTGATCTGTCCAGGATTTATACGCACTCAGGTTTCCATCAATGCCGTAACGGGTGATGGGACACCACTTGGCGAGATGGACCAAGCCCAAGACCAAGGCATGTCTCCTGAAGCCTGCGCAAAACAGCTATACCGAGCTATGAAAAGCAAAAAGGAAGAAGTCTACATTGGCGGCAAGGAAACCTTGGCCGTCTACCTCAAGCGCTTCTTACCCGGCTTATTTTCCAAAATTCTTCGCACAGCAAAAGTTAGATAAACATAGATGCAAGCAGTTAAAGCAGAAATCATTGCCATCGGAGACGAGCTCCTGTACGGGCAAATTATGGACACCAATTCCCATTGGATCAGCCAGGAATTGGATGCCGTAGGCGTGCGGGTGGTCCGAAAAACCACCGTCGGGGACAACCGGACAGACATCCTAACCGCTTTTGAAGAGGCTTCCAAGCGAGCTGATCTGATCCTTATTACTGGAGGCCTTGGCCCCACCCAAGACGACTTGACCAAGCCCCTGCTTGCCGAATACTTTGGTTGCAACATCGTCGAAGTCCCCGAAGCGGTAGCGGCGGTATCCTCCTATTTCTTGCGTCGAGGTAGGGAAATGACTCCCCTCAATATTCTCCAAGGTCACCTACCTTCCTGCTGTACCTACGTTCCTAACCCAGTCGGAACAGCCCCAGGGATGTGGTTTGAGCAGAAAGGATGCTACTGGATGTCCATGCCCGGAGTACCTCACGAGATGAAAAAGCTAGTCAAGGACTTTGTGCTGCCAAAGCTTACCCAGGTGTTTGACCTTCCGGTGATCTACCACAAGCTGGTCAAAACAGCCGGTATCGGCGAATCTTGGTTGGCCGACCTGATCAAAGACTGGGAAAATGCATTGCCTCCACACATTCGATTGGCCTATTTGCCCTCCCTGGGACATGTCAAACTGCGCCTTACAGCCTTTGGAACCAACAAAGAACAGCTTCAACAGGAGGTGGCCGCACAGATCCAAGCTGTATTGCCACAGATCGAAAAGTATGTCTATGGCTATGACGAAGAAACCTTGGAAACTGCCATCGGCAAACTTTTGAAGAACGCAGGGAAAACTTTAGCTTTAGCTGAAAGTTGCTCGGGAGGATACGTCTCCCACCTCATCACCACCGTGCCTGGCAGCTCTGCTTACTTTCAAGGGTCAGTAGTTCCCTACCACAATGCCTTCAAGGAACAACTCTTGGGGGTAAGCCCTGAAATCCTAAGTACCCATGGAGCAGTGAGTGAGGAGACTGTTGCAGCCATGGCCAAGGGAGTTCGCGCGTTATTCCATGCAGACTATGGGCTTGCGAGCTCTGGGATTGCAGGGCCCAACGGGGGCACGGAGGACAAACCCGTTGGGACAGTCTGGATCGCTTGTGCAGGTCCTGAGGGAGTGGAAACGAGAAAATTACAATTGACTCAGGACCGAATGCTCAACATTCAATTGACAGGAGTGGCGGTTCTGAATTTATTTCGATCCTGCTTTCTCCCAAAGCACAAATAAAATTTTATAAAAAGGATTTGGGAAGCAGTTCAATAAAATTTAATTTTAAAACTTGAAAATAAACCCAATTAAATTACAAAGATCAACATGGCAAGTGTAGAAATGCTCATGCCCAAGATGGGCGAAAGTATCATTGAAGGCACCATCCTTACTTGGCTCAAGAAGGAAGGAGATTCCATTGAAGCAGATGAGTCTGTGTTGGAAGTAGCCACCGACAAGGTAGATACTGAAGTTCCTGCCACGCATGGGGGTATTTTAACCAAGATTTTAGCCAAAGAAGGCGATGTAGTAGCAGTAGGCACAGCCATTGCCATCATCGAAATCAATGCAGAGGCATCCAACGATGCTCCTGCAGCCCCTGCCACCCCTAAAGCGGATTTGGTACAAGCAGCACCGGCTTTGACTGCTAGCCTAGTTGCTACAGCTGAACCAACGCACCAAGAATCAACGGCAGACGGAAGATTCTACTCTCCTCTAGTTCGAAGCATTGCAAAAGAAGAAGGGATTTCCGCGGACGAACTTTCACGCATCCAGGGTTCAGGTGCTGAAGGCCGTGTGACCAAACAAGATATGTTGGACTACCTTGCTTCCAGAAGCAACGGCAGTTCTAAAAAGACAGAAACTACCAAGACTCCTCCATCGATCTCACAGCCCAAAGCCGCACCAAGCTTGACGGGTGGCGATGAACTCATCGAGATGGACCGCATGCGCAAAATGATTGCGACACGCATGGTGGAATCCAAGCGCATTTCTGCCCATGTCACCTCCTTTGTAGAGGCAGACATGACCAATATTGTCCTTTGGAGAGATAAAAACAAGGAAGCCTACAAAGCCAAGTATGGAGAGGGCATCACCTTCACGCCTTTCTTTATCGATGCGGTAGCCAAAGCCATTCGGGACTTTCCAATGATCAACATCTCCGTAGAAGGCGATCATATTCTAAAAAAGAAGGACATCAACATCGGGATGGCAGTCGCCTTGCCGTCTGGAAACCTGATTGTCCCTGTGATCAAGAATGCCGATCAACTCAATATTGTGGGGATTTCTAAAAAGGTCAATGACCTAGCCAATCGGGCGCGCAACAACAAGTTGACTGCTGACGATGTCACCGGCGGTACCTATACTGTATCGAATGTGGGTTCATTCGGAAATATCATGGGCACGCCCATTATCCCACAGCCGCAAGTTGCGATCTTGGCCATCGGCGCCATCGTCAAAAAACCAGCTGTAGTGGAAACGCCCACCGGAGATGTGATCGCGATCCGACACAAAATGTTCCTTTCCCACTCCTACGACCACCGTGTGGTAGATGGATCGCTGGGAGGCATGTTTGTACGCAGGGTAGCGGATTACTTGGAGGAGTTTGATTTGGAAACGGCATTGTAAGTATTGGTCAACGGCTAACAGTCAACGGTCGACGGCCGATTGAACTGAACCACAACCCTTATTTTCTTTGGTTGATGTTTTAAGAGTATATCATCACAAACGAAAAATCCCCCAGGAAGTGGAATCACTCCTTGGGGGATTTTTACTTAATCATTCCTAAAGTTTACCTGTCAAAAACAATCCGTAAGGTCCAATTAAATGGGCTGTCAACCGTGGACTGTTAACTGTTAGCGATCACTCTTTGCCTGAACCTTCAACTTCTGGTAATAGTGCTCCAATTTTTCTGCAAGCACCGCCAAGCGTAGGGGTTTGGTCAGGTAATCGTTCATCCCTACCTCCAGGGCCTTATTCTGATCATCCTCAAAGGCATTTGCAGATAGACCAATAATGACAAGCGATTCTTTACCTGGAATTTTTCGAATCTCCTCCGTCGCCTCCATCCCATTCTTTACTGGCATCTGTACATCCATAAAGACCAAATCAAACTCCTGCTCCCGCACTTTATCTACTGCTTCTTGCCCATTCTTCGCCACCTCAAAGGCAAAGCCCAGCTGCTGGAACATCAGCCCCATCAATTGAAGATTCAATTCGTTGTCTTCTGCCACTAGAATTCGGAGTGGAAATGTTTCTCCCAAATCTCGTTTGAACTCCACCGAAAACACTTCTTTGGGTTCAACCTTGTGTTGCGCAAGCATGCGCTTGGCCAATACTGAAAAACGAAAAGTGGCACCCTTTCCAGGCTCGCTGCTTACTTCCAGTTCCCCTCCCAAAAGTTCAACCATCTTCTTGGCAATAGCCAATCCCAAGCCGGTGCCTTGGTAGGATCGATTAGCAGAGCTCTCCACTTGGAAAAATGGTTTGGTCAACCGAAGTAAATTTTCTTTAGAAATGCCTATTCCCGTATCAGACACGCTGTAATGCAGCATGAGCAACTCTTCCGTAAGCGCCTCTTGGCTTAGTGTCACGTTTACCTCCCCTCCATCGGGAGTAAATTTGAGCGCATTGCCCACCAAGTTCAATAGGATTTGGTTGATTTTGTCGCGATCGGCTTCCACCACCAAGTAAGGACCTATTTCCTGTTGCAACTGCAGTAAAATGCCTTTCTTTTGTGCCAAAGCACCCATAATCTCAAGTTGCGTCTGCACCTCAGGTACCGGAGCAAAGGTGCGCGGATGAATATCTACCTTACCCGCCTCAATCTTGGAGTAATCCAAAATATCCCGAATGATACTCAGCAAGGAGCTACCGGAATTTTTGATGATCTCCAAGTACTGCAACTGTACCTGATCCAATTGGGTGCTTTCGAGCAGGTCAATGATGCCAAGTAATCCGTTCAGTGGAGTTCGGATTTCGTGGGACATGTTGGCCAAAAATTCCGACTTAGATCGATTGGCCTGGTCCGCTGCCCGCATGGACTCAAGGAGACCTTTCTCCCAAATCTTCTGACTCGTGATGTCCTTAGAAATAGAAATCATCTGTTGGGCATCCAAAGGGAAAAATCGTATCTCGAAGTAGCGCTTTTCACCCGAGTCTGCGTCCATCCTACTGACGTTCGCAGTTTGAAGCGTTCCGCTGCTTCTTGCCTCAGCAAACGCAACCTCCACGGCAGGCGATTGATCCGAAGGAACGCTTTCTTCCAGTGTTTTCCCTATCAACTCCTGAGAAGCTCCATGAAAACCTTCGCGCTCTTGAACATGGAAATCTAGAATTCTACCTGCATTGTCGTAGATAAAAATTTTATCAGGAAGGTTATTGATCAGCGATCGAAGTCTATTCTCACTTTGGACAAGTTCCATTTTAGCCTGGTAGGATTGAGAGATATCGGTGCAAATCCCAAGTCCAATGTCAAAAAGTCCCTGCTTATCTAGAATGATTTTTTCAAAAATCCGGATCCGTATTTTTCTACCATCTTTTCGAAAAACATCATATTCCAAATCTAAATATTCTTTTTTCTCTACATAAGCCTTCTTAATCTCCCTCCTAACCTGCAAAACCAAGGGAACGGTAGAGCTATCGTTGAAGGCCTTCATGAATTCCTGCTTGGTATAGCCCAAGACTTCTTCCACTTCATCGCTGGCTCGAATTATCTCTCCCTTGTAATTATGGAAAAACACAAAGCCATGCAATTCCTTGAGGAGCATATTTTGCTGATCAAAGAGTTCTGTCACCTCCTTGTATTGCTTCTCTCTAGTCTTGGTATACTCTAGGTAATTTTTAACAGAAATCACGAATATGGACAAGAGAATGACCATAATCACGATCATGCCTACAAACAATAAAAAATAGGTTTGGTAGAATCCCGAACGAAGGTCATCCAAGGGCAATACAATCACCAAGCCCATGTGATGCACCAAGTCACCAAAAGAAAGGGGATATTGTGATAATACGCCATTTACTGCCTCTCCCTCTTGTTGCCAAGTGACCGGGTGCAAACCCTTGACGCCTTGGTACATCTCTTTTTTGATCCCATCAAATTCGGCAATCTCCACTTCCTTGAGGCGAGGAAGACTGGGAGACCCAATGTCAATCAATTTGCCGTCGAAATACAAAAAACTACCTCCATTGGGTACCTGGTAAAAATTCTCGAGATACTCTTGTGCAAACCCAGCGAGGGTAGTCGAAAAAAGAATCCGATGCCCCATTTTTCCTTCCACCAGCAATTGTGGCTTCAGTGAATCCAATGGGAAATGATTCACCGAAGTTTGGATAAAATCATTCCGCTTGGTATACACATACTGGGTAATTACCTTTTGCGGATCTACGACCCACAAGGTGTCCACTAGACGTGGAAAGGAAGTCAGCATTTTTCGGGTTAGTTTACCCACTTCATCCTGCCTACCCTTGGATTCATGCTCCTCTAATTCGGATAAAAATACCTTGGACTCTTCTTCAAACCGATCCAATTCATTTTCTAAACCCCTACCTGCCAGATCCGTCTGCTGCCCTAAAAAATCCTTCCGTCGATCCACCTGAGCGGAATAAATGGCGCCAAAAAAGCTGACCCCCACCAGCAGGATGAGGAGGATCAGCAAAACCCCAAGAATCAGGGAAATTTTAAAGCCTCGATCGGAAAAATTCTTTTTCATGCTCATTTAGGCAGCATAATTTCCAACAGATACCAATCTACTTGAGAAAAAGCATGTCCCAAGACACGTGACATCCGGGCATCCTGAACAAAATCAAAATGGGTGTTTTTGTCCACCAGGATGGATTGAGCCATCTGCCGAACTTCCCCATTCTTGCTTCGTGAAAGGTTAAAATCTGCACCTCTAAAGTTATCCATCTGTATCGTTTCTCGATACACATGGTTTTTTAGCAAAGGCATCCCCAATAATTCG
>Ga0315905_10003739_pt1 | contig 15654 bp, 14 predicted proteins | sample LakEriMetagenome_5_FD_203522 | JGI IMG/M metagenome (GOLD analysis project Ga0315905, IMG submission 203522) | Freshwater fungal communities from buoy surface, Lake Erie, Ohio, United States - Buoy 4 MA121 | ecosystem: Environmental > Aquatic > Freshwater > Lake | place: USA: Lake Erie, Ohio... | reverse complement strand
CCGGCGCGCAGCGGTCCTTATCTTTCGCGGCAGTGGTGTATCGATGCGTTTCCGCGAGCGGCAGCCAAATTCAGGCAGGCAACGCCCGACACGCTACCGTGGCACACCAAGATCGAAGAACCCGGTGTCATGGAATTGATCGAGGTCACGGAAGTCTGCAACCGTCTCGATGCCTTGCTAGCATGGCGGCCATGAAAGACATCCTCGTACCTATCTCGCCCGGCGAGTTGCTCGACAAGATCACTATCCTTCGCATCAAAGCAGCCCGCATCGACGATGCCGATAAACTGCGTAATGTTCGGTTAGAACTCGATCTGCTCGAGAAAACCTGGCGTGACAGCGGCTGCGCCGTACCTGAAGTAGCCGCGGACGAGGAGGAATTGCAGCGCGTCAACGAGGCGCTATGGGTCATAGAAGATGACATTCGTGACAAGGAGCGCGCCCGGGAATTCGACGCCAAATTCATCGAACTCGCCCGCGCCGTTTACGTCACCAACGACCAGCGCGCCGCTGCCAAGAAGCGCATCAACCTCGCGCTCGGTTCGCGTATCGTCGAAGAGAAATCCTACAAGCCCTACTGAGGTGTACTCAGCGCTGCAGCGTGTACTCAGCGCTGCAATAAGGGCACTTGGCCCAGCCGGTCTTCTCGATCGGCAGATACACGCGCGGATGCGAATTCCACAGATACATCTGCGGCATCGGGCATGACAGCGGCAGGTCCTGCGGCGTGACTTCGTAGCGATTCTGGGCGTTGGGCTGCAGCAAGGGCTTGGTCGTGCTCATGGTCCGATTATACGCCGCCACCGAAGGCATCGTTCCATACCTCAGTCACGGCTGCACGCTCGGCCACGAACTCGGTATCCGAAACCACCGTCTTCTCATCGCGCAACGAGCGATGGTGGGTGCGTTCACGATAGGTGCGATAAGCCGAGGTGAGCAGATCAACGGTCGACTGCGGCACGAGGTCACCCGATGCCAGCGTTTCCAACTGACGAATCGTGTCGGAGAACAATAACACCGCCTCGTGACGCTCGGCTTCCCGCAGGGCCCAGTACTGCGCCAGAAATTCGATGTCGGCGACGCCACCGGGGTCCTGTTTGATATCGAACTCGCCCGCATGCGACTTGCTGAGTTCGCGCCGCATGCGCTCGCGCATGTTGCGTACCTCATCACGCAGCGTCTCGCGCTTGACGTGATGCCGTAGGATCTCGAGTCGCACGGCTTCGAACCGCTCCCGCAAAGACGACGAGCCAGCAACGGCTCGCGCATGCAGCAATGCCTGATGCTCCCACGTCCATGCTTCGCTGCGTTGATAGTCGGCGAACGCATCGATCTGCGTGATGAGCATGCCACCCTTGCCGCTCGGTCGCAGCCTCACATCCACTTCGTACAAGCGGCCGGCCGCCGAGTGCACCGTGAGAATGTGCACGATGCGCTGCGCGAGGCGCACGAAAAAAATCTGGTTGTCGATGGGTCGGTCACCCGTCGTCTCCTGTTCGAGCCCTACCGAGTCGTGCAAGAAGACGAGATCCAGATCCGAGCCGTAACCCAGCTCGATGCCACCCAACTTACCGTAACCAATGGCGCAAACACGCACGTCTCTGCGTGGCGACTGCTCGGCATCACGACAGGTCGGCACACCGAAAGCCTGCGTCATCTGCTGCCAGGCCTGCTGCATCGCCTTTTCGATGATGAGTTCGGCGATATCGGTCAATCGATCGGAAACGCGCATCAACGGCAAGGTTCCAGACAAATCCGCGATCGCGACGCGGAAAACTGCTGCACGCTTGAACTGAGCCAAGGCCTCGACCAAGCGTTCAGGATCGGTAGCGTCGACACGAGCCAAGCGGTCCTCGAGATCGACCTCGAGCGCATGTCGGTCCGGCAACTCGGTCAATGAGCGTTCATCGAGAAGCTCATCGAGCAACAGCGGATGCGCTGCCAGTTGCGAGACGAGGAAATCACCGCCCCGACACACCGTGACGAAACGATGCCGCGCCGCCGGATTTTCGTTGAGCAGCGAAAAATAAGCCGATCGCCCACCGATCGCCTCGAGTACGCGCAGGAAGCGTCGCAACATGACGAGATGGTCGTCATCCGCATTCAATGTTCCGAGTAACTGCGGCAAAAGCGCCTGCAGTCGGCGCAGCGCCGTCGCATCCAGCCGGCGTACCCAACCGCTACTGCGGAAGTCGCATAGCAACCGCGCCAGTTCCGAGGCGGCACCGAAACCTCGCTGCTGTAGCAGCGATTCCAACTGCAGAACATCGCAGGACTCATCCCATAGCGCACCGAGCTCATTCGCCGGTACGCGCGTGACCATCGCATCGTCGCGATCCTGAACAGGGGAAAACACCAACGACTGAAATTGCCGTTGAACAAACTCGAGATGAACCGTCAGTGTTCGGCGCAACGAGGACCAATCAGACTCACCCATGGCGCGCGCGAGGCGCGCCTGCGAAGACGCGTCGGCAGGCAGGGTATGAGTTTGTGCATCACGAATCATCTGCAAACGATTCTCGAGACTGCGCAGATAACGGTATGACCCATCGAGCCCCTCGACGATCTGCGGCTGCAATAGCCGACTTCGCCCGAGCCGCGGCAACACTTCGAAGAGATGTGGGCTCTGCAGGCGTCGATCCTGACCGCCGCGAATCAACTGCAACGATTGCACGATGAATTCGATTTCGCGGATACCGCCGGGGCCGAGCTTGACGTGATCGATCAGATCTTTTCGTGCAACCTGCTTCTCGATCAGTTGCTTCATTTCGCGCAGACTTTCGAACACACCGAAATCGAGATAGCGTCGATAGACGAAGGGCCTTACCGCTTCCTCATATAGCTCTTGATAGGCTGTCACGCCCGTGATGGCCCTCGCCTTGATCCAGGCGTAGCGCTCCCAATCGCGCCCATGCTGCAGTAAATAATCTTCGAACGAGGAGAACCCACAGGCGAGCGGACCGGAATCACCAAAGGGCCTCAGCCGCATATCGACGCGGAAGACGAATCCATCCACCGTCGTCGACGAGAGCAAGCGCAGCAGCATTTGTCCGAGCCGAATATAGAACTCATCATGGCTGACAGGCGCCGTATGCTGGGTCTCGCCGTATTCCGGAAACAGGAAGACGAGATCGATATCGGAGGAGAAATTCAGCTCTCGCCCTCCGAGCTTCCCCATGCCGATGACGACCAGCGGCATCGGTCTGCCGTCTTCGTAGAGTGGCGCCCCATAACGCGAGATCATCGCCTGCATCGCATAATCGACGGCGAGTTGCACTGCATCGTCGGCAAACGCAGAAAGATCGGCGAGCGTTTCCTCGAGTGTGGCGAGCCCCGCGAGATCGCGCCAAGCGATCCGCACCATCTCGCGACGACGCCAGAGACGCAACCAACGCTGCGCGGTGGCTTCATCTGCATTGAGCGAGAGTGCGACCCCCTGCGGCCAACACAAGGCGCCCTGAGCCAGACGTGATGACCGTAATGCATCGTCTCGCTCGAGGTCAGCCACGAGTTCGGCATCGCGAGCGAGGCTCTCCGCCACGAACTCGCTGCACGAAAGCACGTGTGCGGCGGTCGCACGCCATGCGGTCGGCAGCTTGTCGAGTAGCTCGTTGTCGATCAGCTTGGGGTTCATGGGCGCAGGCAGGATACAAAAAAAGCCCCGCACGAGGCGGGGCTTATGTCTGCAGCGCGGCAACCGGAGGGGGAGAAGGTCACCGCGCAGGAACAAGACTAATCCTCGCTCAACAGGCAGTATGTACGCAGTTGTACCTAACCGAGCTCCCGATGCCTGTCGATTCCGCTGTCTACCGCAACGCCATCAGCCGTTTTTTGACTGGAGTCACGATCGTCACCACCCAAGCGGATGACAAGCCCTCAGGGCTCACGGCGACGGCCATCGCCTCGGTCACGCTCGAGCCACCCACCCTGCTCGCCTGCCTCAACCGTCACTCGAGCACCTGCCAAGCGATCATCCAGGCCGGGCGCTTTAGCGTGAATGTGCTCGCCAACGATCAAACGGACCTGGCCAAGCTGTTCGCCTCTCGTGAGATGGATAAATTCCAGCAACTGGCTGAACTCGGCCACAGCTTCGAAATCACCTCTTTCGGGACACCTCACTTGATCGGTGCACTGACCTCGATCGACTGCGCCGTATCGGCCACAACCGACGTCGGCACGCACCGGATCTTTTTCGGCGAGGTTCAGCAAGTGCGCTGCGCCGAAGGCTCACCGCTCGGTTATTTCCGCGGCGCCTTCGTCGATCCGGTCGCTCAGTAGAACCTACACCACCAACGGCGGCAGTGGCATGACGCGCTGCTGCGCTGCAGCGACGCGCAGCAGCGTCGCCTCTGCATAGGGCCTAGCGACATACTGGGCACCCATCGGCAAACCACGTGCATCGAGTCCCGCGGGAACGGTAATCGCCGGTAACCCCAGGTAATTGAAGGGCGCCGTGCAGTGCACCAGGCGACTTAAGATCTGCCACAGCGATGCGCCTGCTCCCACATCCGTCTCGTCGCGTCGCGGTACCGGAATAGGCAAAGTCGGCGTCAGTAGAACATCGCAACGCGAGAACACGCTCTCGACAAACCGCTGCAGCAACGGGATACGCAACTGCAGCGCCTCGAGATACACCGCCGCTGGGATGGCAAGCCCCGTCGACGCACGCACCCTAACCTGCGGCGTGTATCGCTCACCCCGCGAGCGCAGCCACGGCGCATGCAACGCGGTCGCCTCCGAGTAGACAATTGCCCGACTAAGCTCGGACATCTCCGCCACATCGGGCACCGTTACATCAACGCGCCGCGCACCCGATGCCAATAGCGCTTGCAGCGATCGATCCATCGCCTCACGTATCTCGTCGGTCGCGACATCAAAGAAATAATTGGTTGGAACACCAACACGTAGTTTGTCGACACCTTGATGGATGACGCTTCGGTAATCGGGGATCGGTCGTAGACTGGCGTTCGCATCGACACCATCACCGCCTGCCACCACCTGCAAGATCTCGGCGAGATCCGCAGTCGTTCTCGCCATCGGACCAATCACATCGATCGACGGCGCGAGCTTCATACTGCCCGTGCGTGGAATCAAACCATACGTCGGCTTGAGCCCGACGAGTCCGTTGGCCGAGGCCGGAATACGCACGGAACCGCCCGTATCCGAACCCAAGCTGGCAAAAGCAGCGCCACAGGCGACCGCAGCACCCGAACCGCTCGAAGAACCACCGGAAATATGCTCGGGGTTCCAAGCATTGCGGCAATCGCCGTAGGCGGCATTGTGCCCGGTCGCACCGAGCGCGAATTCCGCCATGTTGAGCGCTCCCACTTCGAGTGCACCGGCCTGCTCCAAACGAGCGGTCGCCGTCGCGACCTGTCGGGAAGCTTGATCGAGTACGGCCTTCGATCCGTAACGCACCAAACCGCCACCACGCCCGAACATGTCTTTGTGGGCGAGCGGTACGCCCTGCAGAGCACCCACGGGTACAACCCCACGACGACGGGCATCCGCCAACACGAGATCGGCGCGCTCAGCCCCGAGCAACAGGGTCTCGGCCTCGATTGCCAAGAAACAATTCGTCCGCTGCTGCGCACGACGGGCACGCTCGAGTGTCTGTAGCGCGAGCTCATTGGCTGAGATCGCGCCAGATCTCAAGGCCGCGACCGCATCCAACAAGTTATCCGGATGGGTCGCACTCACGGCGATTCTCCCGGACCCACCTCGTCGGCGAGCGCCTCGAGCACCCGCACATAGTCAGACGGTTCGCACTCGAAGGTCACGCCCGGTTCGACCTGTCGCGAACTCGCCTGCACGGCTGCAATCGCCGCGGCCGCCCCGCCGGCGATGCGCTCGGCCATCGCCGTATCGAGTATGGGAACGTGCACCAGCGCCGCCATGCCTTGGACTAGATCGGCAGACAGCGCGGGCGATTCAGAGGAGCTCAGTTTTGGTTGCGACACGATCGGCTCACGCACGAATGGGAAGTGCCATGTTAGCGTTTGTCGCATGTCGCACCCAACCAAGAAGACCGACGTGATCGTCATCGGTGCCGGCCTATCTGGGCTCGAGACGGCACTGACTCTGCAAGAAGCCGGGCTGACGGTCACGGTGCTCGAGGGACGCCGTCGAATCGGCGGCAGGCTCTACACCCTCAATCAGGTGCCGGGCAAACCAGAGGTCGGTGGCAACATCGTCTCTCGGGCCTACGGGCGAGTCATTGCCGCGAGCTCGCGCTACGGAGTGCCGCTACGCGACGATGCGCCGCGCTATGCCGCTTTTCCCGACAGACAAGTGACTTTCATCGGCGGTCGCGCGGTCGACGCGGCAGCCTGGGCGCAGCACCCGGCTAATCCATTCGTCGGCGAAGAGCGCTCACTACTGCCGGCGGCGTGGGGCCGTACGGTGCTCAGTCGTTATCGCCCGTTCGATGATCTCGAGAATTGGCATCAACCGCAGCACGCCGATCTCGATATCTCGGTGTACGACTTTCTGCGCTCACGCGGTGCGACACCGGCAGCCATCCGACTCGGCTATGAAACCAACATGCCTTACGGAAGCGAGTCGTCGCACGATGTGTCGATCCTGCAACTGGCTTTCGTGGATCACTGGCAACGCATCAATCAACGACAACTCGGCGCCGGTGATCGCTTCGTCGGTGTTTTCGAAGGTGGTAACCAGCAGCTACCCATCGCGATGGCGAAACGACTGAATGGCGATGTGCTACTCGATCGACATGTCGTCGCCATCGAACAGACCAAAGAAAATGTACTCGTGCGGTGCTCGGATGGCTCACGGCACCGCGCTCGGGCGGTCGTCAGCTCCATGCCATTCACGACCTTGCGGCATGTATATCTAGATCCATTGCCGGCTCCTTTACAGAACCGTGCCATTCAAACCTTGGGCGCCAAGCCGATCACGCAGTTCCATCTGCTGCCACGCAGACCTTTCTGGGAAGACGATGGTTTGAGCCCCGCGTTCTGGACTGACGGACTCGCCGGATCGGTGCTCGCCAATCGCGATCCGACGGATCCTAAAACCGTCACGAGCCTCACGGTCTGGTGCAGCGCTGCCAACGCTCGATTTCTGGACCGCTATAGCGAAGCGGATGCGGCACGCCTCGTCATCGAAGATATCGAGCGCCTACGCCCCGCTGCACGCGGCGCGCTGGAAGTGGCGGCGGTTCACTCCTGGGAGCGTGATCCGCATGCCGCCGGAACCTGGGCGATTTTCAGACCTGGCCAAGTTGCGCTGACGAGTCACCTCGCAAAGCCGCACGATAGGCTGTTCTTTTGTGGTGAACACACCGCGATTGCGGCGCGCGGCATGGAAGCGGCTTTCGAATCAGCCGAACGCGTGAGCCTCGAGGTGCTGGACGCGCTCGGCTGAACAAAGTCCCTCTTACGCAGCTATCGCCGACGCTGACGAAAGTGCGGAATGACCTCGGTCGCGTATAACTTTGCCTGCTGCACCATGGCCTCCTGCCTCGCCCCATGCGGATGGGGCACTGGAGAGCCGCCGAGCTGATAGACATGATCGAGCCCCATGTCGAGCAAGGCACCGAGGCGAGTGCGGCACTTAGCAGGTGAACCGCAGATCGAAAACCAGTCGACGAATTCATCGGGCACGCCTTTGAGGTGACTGCCCTGCTCCTGAGCGTGATGCTTCATGTCGTAGCCGGTTTGCATCTGCGCCGCGAGCCCTTTGAGTTGCTCGGGAAGATGATCGAGCGGCGCATTTTTCATACCTGCAAAGTGGGCAACCATCCCCGAGATCATGCGGCCGAGATTGATCGCGCGCTGCTCATCCTCATCGCAGACCAAATTGACGTAGGCGCCGATCTTGACTGAATCGCGCGGTCGGCCCGTTTCTTTGAGACGCGCGAGTGCCACGTCCATAGCCCATTGAATACGCTCCGGCGCGCTGCCGACTGCGAAGCTCACGCGGTCACCCACATCCACCGCCATCGCAATCGTCTGCGGACCGGTACACGCCACATCGACCACGACCGGATCGACCTTCAGCGAGTCATACCAGCGCAAGCGTGACGGCGTGCCATTACGGTCGATGGTCTCGCCGCGCGTATAAGCCTGCAGACGCTGGACGAAAGTACGTAGCTGACTCGTCGTCCCATTCGGAATGCCAATGTGGGCCGCCGACGAGTCGCCGCGGCCAATGCCGCAAATCACCCGACCATTGGATTCCGCCTGCAAGGTGGCAAGCGCACAGGCCGTCACAGCCGCATCTCGGGTCACGGGGTTGGTCACACCCGTGCCTAGACGCAGGCGTGTCGTCGTCTGCGCCGCCAGTGCCAATTGCGCGAATGGATCCGGACTCAGGTTCTGTGTGTCAGGGCACAGCAACATATCGAAGCCGAGGTCTTCAATCTGCTTGGCGAGGCGTGCCGTGTAGCCTGGGGAGGCTTCCATGACGATCCCAAATTCAGGGCCCGGGAACCGATCAGCTTGCGTCATGTCTCAACTCAGGTGTGGGAGGCGAACGCCCCGATGATGAAGTGTAACCTCTCGGTAAAAGCGCTAGCATTCGCCTCTCGGTCAAGACATCGGCCTGCATATGGAGTGCGTCGACCATGAAGTTGTTCTCGCGTGGATTTTTCTGGAGTTTTATCGCCCTGTTCGCACTCGTTGGACAGGCACGGGCTGACGACTACTCGAAGACCATCGAGCTCTTCAAGAACGCGGGCGAAAGCGCGGACTTTTTCCAGAAGAGCTACGCCTACGCCGTGTTTCCGACTATCGGCAAGGCCGGTCTCGGTATCGGCGGAGCCGGTGGAACGGGCCGCGTCTACGAGAGAGGCAGCTACGTCGGCGATGTGTCGATGTCGCAGATCAGTGTTGGCTTCCAAGCGGGCGGACAGGCTTATAGCCAGATCGTCTTTCTGCAAGATAAGCGCGCTTTCGACGAGTTCACCTCCGGTGAGTTCGCCTTCGGCGCGGGCGTAGGCGCCATTGCCATCACGGCCTCGGCCAGTGCATCAGCGGGCACCACCGGCGCCACCGCCGCCGCCAGCGGTGGCAAGCGCGACGCCACGACGACGGGCAACTACTACAAGGGCATGGCGGTGTTCACCATCGCCAAAGGTGGCCTGATGTACGAAGCCTCACTCGCTGGCCAAAAATATTCTTACAAGCCGCGCAAGAAATAGCGCGCGATCGTTTCGGTGGGCGTCGAGCCTAGACAGGCTCGGCGTTCGAACCGCGCCCACCACGCAGTTCATACTCCTGCGTGCCGCGATGATAGATGTGATCCGTATCGAGAGCGGCCGTTTTGGCGTAGACGAATCCCGGGGCGATCGACTCATAGATCGGTTCGAAGCCGCGCTGCTCGGTCATGTGGAAGAGTTCAGCGAACGACTCGACGACGAAATAAGTCGCTTGCAGATCAGAGATTTCGTAGTCCGTACGCATGACCCGATCCACATTGAGATGGATCCGATGCGGCGATCGACCCTCAAGTGAAAAACGCGTTTCTGTCGGCCCAGACAGAATGCCTGCGCCGTAAATACGTAGACCGCCACTCTCCCGAATTAGGCCGAATTCCACGGTGTACCAGTACAGTGCGCTCAAGGCCTTCAGGCGGTTGTACTTGAGCGCCTTCCAACCGGCGCGACCATAGGCAGCCATGTAGTCTGCAAATACAGGATCGGTCAGCAATGGCACGTGACCGAAGACATCATGAAAAACGTCGGGCTCCTGGACGTAATCGAATTGCTCGCGTGTACGAATGAAGTTCCCCGCCGGAAAACGACGATTCGCCAAGTGATAGAAGAACACCGCGTCGGGAATCAGCATGGGAACCGGCACGACCTGCCAACCGGTCATGGGTAGCAGCGCCTCGTTGATACGCTCAAAAGAGGGGACGCCACCGCGCCCCAGATCAAGTCGCTCCAACCCATCGACGAAAGCCTGACACGCACGCCCCGGCACCAAGCGCCGCTGACGCTCGAACAACTCATCCCACACTCGATTTTCATCAACGCTGTATCTGCGTTGTTGCGGCTCGAGCCAGTCATCACCCAAATGGCTCGGCCGCTGCAACGGCGCCACGAACACCGAGGGCGGCGTCGACGGGATTCGACTGAAGTCGAACTCGGTCACTGCAGACTCGTCTCCCAATGCGGCGCCGTGGTGACGAACGGTCGGATGCCAAGTTCGGTGAAGACGCGCGACGGGTCGATGCTACGTCCTTGAGTTACGACGATCGCCATCCGGCGTAGAGCCGTGATGTCCGTCGTCGGATCACCGTCGACCAAGGCCAGATCGGCCAGTTTGCCAACTTCGATGCTGCCTCGATCTGCGAGCACGCCGGAATACTTCGCTCCATTCCAGGTGGCGATCTTGAGCACCTCGGCAGGCGAGATACCCGCCTGCACATACAGCTCCAGCTCGCGCTGCAGAGTGAACCCTGCCATTTCGTCGGTCCCCGCCAGTAGCGGCACGCCGGCGCGGTGCATCTGACCGACGAAGTCGATCATGCGCGCATACGAGCGATTGTAGAGCGCATGCACGCGCTCGTTCGGGATATCCATGCCGCCACTCAAGCGACTGCGCTGCACGTTGGCGGGCATGTGATCGAGGACGGCCGCGAAAGCTGGTGACACTTCACCATCGCGCTGCCTCAGGAAATCGAAGGTCGTCAAAGTTGGATCGATGACGACGTTTCGTTCCCTCAGGAGTTGCACGAAGCGACTGACTTCATCGCCCTTGAAGTCGATATCAACCGTTTTCGCAGCCGGCAAATAGAAGCGCTGCAAGGTCCTGGTATCGGTCTTGTCATCCATCAGGAAGTTCAAAACGACCTGATTGATATGGTTGAGCTCGTCGAACCCCGCCTCGACCACCTGACTCGCGCGCATGAACGCCGGGACGTGGCCGCTGACCTTCAGACCGCGAGCATGCGCGTAAGCGACCGTATCGCGTAGATGCGCTCGCGGGAAGCTGTTATAGATTTTGATTTGCGGATACCCGTGAGCTGCATACCAATCGACGGCAGCCTTGGCTTCCTCCAACGTGCTGATCACGAAACCACTGCGGGCCGAGTACGGACTCTCTCCCTCAAGAAACCCTGTTGGCACGATCTGGGGGCCGAAGACCTTGCCTTCTGACGTCTCGTCGATGATGCGTTGCAGCATCGCGTTATCGTTACCCATATCGCGCACGGTCGTGACGCCCGTGGCGAGATTCAAGCCGCCTTCCCAACGACCGACGTGAGCGTGCATGTCGAACAAGCCAGGTAGCAGCACTCGCCCTTCGGCATCGAGACTGCGCGCAACGGGCAGCCCCTGCATTCCCTCACCGGTTGGCTGGATCGACACGATACGCCCACGCAAGATATAGACATCATGACGCCCCTCGCGCAACGCCGCTCGCTCTGCGTCGAAGAGGCGCGCATTTCGGATCACGCTCAATCCGCTCATCGGCGTCGACAGACGCGCCGTCATCGTCGCGAGCAGTTCCGTCTCGGCCTCGGCCTGCGCGCTCGCGAGTCGTGATTCCTCCGCCTCATAGCCCTTCGGCAATTGCGCGAGATACCCCGGCTCGATCAGGGCAAAGAATTCGGGTATGGGAGCGCGTGTGGCCCAGATGAAATCCGGCGTCAATCCGAGCCCACTGATCGCGATGAGATCGATCTCGCGAGCCGTATCACCCTGTCCTACCGACAGCGTTTTCAAAGTTCGGCGGGTCACTGTGCCGGCTGGCAACAAGCTCAATGAACGACCCTCTGTGGTCAATCGCAGCAATTGCTCGTAAGCGGCCACGCTTCCGTTTAGCGGCAGATAAAGCTTGCCCGCCGCATTCGGCGCCGAGCCCTTTTCGGTGGTGGATCTCCAAGTCGCCTGCGTACCGGAAACACGGAACCGTTCATCTACACGCGAGCCATACGTCGTCGTGCCTTGCGCTGCGTAGTCACTGAATGTGCCATCGGCAGCGAGACGATATTGCTCGCGGATTTCAGGCCCGCGGCCGTTATCTTTGAAAAACAGTTCGCCGCGACACCGTCCCTTAGCGTCGCATTCGATCGAGGTGTAGCCCGCCGGCTTGCCGTTATCGACGGTGAATGTCCAACGACGTTCTGCCGCCGGGGCAGCCACTGCCGCCACCGCCGCTAAAACCCAAATCCAGCGCGTCATAATCACCCACCTAGATTCAGCAAACACAACTCAGCGACGATAGTCGAGTGGCGGCTTGCGATCACCCACCACTGAAACGTATTTGAAATCGGCGCCACGCCGTTGCTCGAACTCGGCTTTAGCGCTGCGAATCAAGTCGGCGTCTTGCATCAGTCGGACGGCGGTCAAGGTGAGTATCTTCGTGGCGTTCTCCATACCTTTGAGCCCGATGCTCATGCCGCCCGCAGCAACGGCCTGCCAAGAGTGCGCAGGCGTGCCGGGCACCCAGGTCGCCGTTCGAAAGCCGATGGTCGGTACCGTCCAGCTGACGTCACCCACGTCCGTGGATCCATACCCGCCGCGCGAATTAGGCGCTTGAATCTCGCGCTCAGACCCTAAAGGCAGAGCGGCTTTGCCGAGAGTCGCATAGAGCTTTTCGGCAAAAGCCTGCTCATTGGCGTCGTACGTCACGCCACCCACTTGTCGTAGATGATCATCGACGACCGACGCCAGCGCATCGTTCGGAAGCAAGCTGTATGCGCCGTGAATGACTTCGTGGTTCACGTTCGTGCCCGTGCCAACGGCCGCAGCTTCCGAGGTCTTCACGATACGATCAAAGATTTCCGACATGATGAGCGGATTGCGGTGCCGAACGTAGTAAAAAACCTCCGCACTTTCCGGAACAACGTTAGGCGCATCACCGCCTCGCGTGATGATGTAGTGGATGCGCGCATCCTGCGGAACGTGCTCACGCATCAGATTAGCCATGAAGTTCATCGCTTCGACGCCATCGAGTGCAGAACGCCCTCGCTCGGGGGCGCCAGCCGCATGAGCTGCGATACCCGTAAAGCGGAACTTGGCACTCTTATTCGAGAGCGTCGGCTCGTTGGTGACGATATTTTGATCACCCGCATGCCAATGCAAGGCCACATCGACATCGTTAAAGAGTCCGGCGCGGACCATATAAGCTTTGCCAGCTCCGCCCTCTTCGGCCGGCGTACCGTAAAGACGAATCGTCCCGCTGCGACGCTGCGTCTGCAGCCAATGCTTCACCGCGATGGCCGCCGAGGTGGAACCCGCACCGAACAGATGATGTCCGCAAGCATGGCCCGAGATACGCCCCTTTAGCGGTGAGCGATCGGGCACAGCCGCTTGTGAAACACCCGGCAAGGCATCCATCTCCGCGAGGATCGCGATGACGGGCTGGCCACTACCGTATTCGGCAACGAACGCCGTTGGCATATCGGCTACACCCGCAGTGATGCGAAACCCCGCCTCGCGCAGCTCTTTCTGCAAACGTGCGCTGCTTTGCTCTTCCTGATAGCCAACTTCCGCCCAGTTCCACAAATCGAGCGCAGCGGCACGATCGGCAGCGCGACGCGACTCGATGAACTTGAAAAGGGCGTCATCGGCGGAGGCCACCGCGGAAGACAGTACGGTAGCCATCGTCAGCGTGGCTAGCACGAAAGGTCGGAACATCATGGGATCACCTTGAAATGAAACGGGGAGTCAAAAGCGCCAAGATTGACGGCGATAAAACTTGCCAAGCACCCAGATTGGGCCGATCAACAGATACACGAGATCGGTGAAGAAACTCGGTCGCTTACCTTCGTAAGCATGACCGATGAACTGTCCGATCCAAGCAATCACGAAAACGGCGACAGCCGATAAAGCCAATGTCAGGATGCCGAACTCAGCGCGTACGTATTCGGTGATGCCAAGACTCGCCAGCATGCAGAGGGCAGCGCCGACACCGAGCGAGATCGACAAGCGCAGCCAAAAAACCATGGTGAGAATCGCTGCGACCCACGCCACGCTACCCACCGGCAGCGACTCACCCACTGGAATGGCATAAAGCAACGCCATCACAGACCACACGATTGCCGGCACACAAATGACGTGCAACAACTGATTGCGCGCATCCTGATGATCCGCGGAATAGGCGGAAAACCACCGATCGATCGGGCGTTCCGAAGAATGGGTCATATCGATAGCCATCGCCGATTTCTCCCCTAGGCCGACATGAGCCGGAAGCTTAACCCGTTGCAGCCCTCCAGCCACGGTCGCGCACCATCGCCGCTAGCTCTGACGAACTTGTTGCATCGCGGGCGTTCTCAATAGCGGTTAGTATTTTCCACCATGACAACAACTACAACCGGCTCAAGTCGCCACTGGGTCAGCGTCCTCATCTTCAGCGTTTTCGCCTGGACGATGAGCAATCTCGATCAATCCCTGTTCGGCTACGCCATTCCAGGCATTCTGGGCGAGTTTCAGGTGGGTCTCGATGTGGTCGGGCTCATCCTCACCGTCGGCTTCATCACCGCTTCGGTGATGGTGATTTTCGCCGGCCTCGCCGCAGATACCTGGGGTCGTCGCTGGACTTTGACCGCACTGCTGGCGCTATCGGCGCTGTTCGTCGGTCTGCACGGATTCGTTGAGGATCTCGCGCAACTGACTTGGTTGCGCGCCCTCGCCTTTGGCCTCGCCGCAGGACTCGCGCCAATCACGGCCGCTTACGTCGCAGAGTCTGCACCGGCGCGTCATCGCGGCATGCTGATGGGTGTGTTGCAGTGCGGTTATCCACTCGGTTGGTTTCTCGCGGCCATGCTGGCCGCGCCTCTGCTTGAGACCAGCGGATGGCGCTCCATTTTTTTCATCGGTTTCGCCGTAGTGCCGATCGCTTTTTTGATCGGCTGGCGTCTGCCGGAAAGCGAACGATTTCAGCAAGTGGCTGCAACACGCTCAAGCGAACGCGCCTCGATCATCGATTGGGGCTTACTGCGCGAGATGTTCTCGATCGATTATCGAAGGCGTTCGATTGCTTCGATCGTCTTGTTCTTTGCGTTCGGCTGCGCTTATGCAGGCACGGCCTTCTTCTTTCCCACCTATTTCATGGAAGTGCGCGGCTACAGCCAGTCGGAAGCAGCGCAACTCGTGGGTCTCTCCAACGGCATCGCGATTTTTGGCTATCTCGCTGCGGCCTATGTCGGTGAGTATTGGATGCCGCGGCGTGACACCTTCGCGTTGTGGACATTGCTCGGTGCCGGCGCACTCGTGGCGCTCATGTGGTTACCGCAGGAACGCTGGCAGGATCTCGCGCTCTTCGGTCTCACCGGCGCCTTTTTCTATGGCAGCAATGCCGTGGTCGGTGCGCTGCTGACGGATTTGTTTCCGACGCGGATGCGAACCACCGCCTATGCCGTCTGCGGCTCGGCGCCGCTCAGCGCAGGTTTCGCGCTATTCCCGGCGCTCGTTCCACTCGTCGTGCAATCGACAGGTTGGCAGTGGTCGTTCACGGTGATGATTGCCCCGCTATTGGTGTTGGCCGCGGTAGCAGCGCTCGCGCTACCCCGTATTGCCTCGGGCAGCGACATCGATGCGGTCAACCGTGACTGACGGTATCGTCTAACGGCTCGTCACGCGAAGCGGGCCCGCCGAGTGGCATCGCGCCCGCCGGCCGCTCGATGTAACGCCGCGCCTTGCCACGACCGCCCTCGATGAGCGCGGTCAGTTGCTCGCGCACTTCG
>Ga0315905_10003737_pt1 | contig 15655 bp, 20 predicted proteins | sample LakEriMetagenome_5_FD_203522 | JGI IMG/M metagenome (GOLD analysis project Ga0315905, IMG submission 203522) | Freshwater fungal communities from buoy surface, Lake Erie, Ohio, United States - Buoy 4 MA121 | ecosystem: Environmental > Aquatic > Freshwater > Lake | place: USA: Lake Erie, Ohio... | reverse complement strand
AGTATGGTTTCTGTCGAAATAGTTGCAAACTTTAACACACCACCAACACTTTCCATAATACCTCAACAATTTCAACAAACACCTGAAACTCCGGAAACGCCACAACCAAACAATGCTGAAGTTATTGATAGAACTATCGACTCATTAACAAACGAATTTACACAGAAATACGGTGAAGGTGGATTTGATTTATCCAAATCTGCTGAAGCATTCAAACGAATCTACGCAGCAATAGAATCAGAAACCGGAAATAAATTAACAGACGCCGAAAAGGCATCATTAAGAACAACAATAACAAACAAATTACAAAAATAATTTTAACCTTATAATGACAAAATCATAAAATCGTTTATGATTATATTAAAATTCAAAACTTATGAGTGATTTAATGCAAAAATTAGCAATGTCAAACGCTAAAGCCCTAATGAGAGAAACCGATAGTCCAAGAAGAATGGATTCATCATCGCAATCAATGGTTCAACAATTTGACGTTCCAAACGTAAAATATAACATACCACAAGAATATCTACAAGAAAGTCCTCAACAATCGGCACAACCATACCTTTCATCATTACCTGTTGAAAATACTAAACCTGTTGGTGTACCTACCGTAGATGCAATTAAGAACTCAAAATTACCGGATGAAATCAAAAAATTAATGATGGAACATCCAATTGCCCAACCAAACCAATCACCTACAATGACAATGTCTAACGAGTTGATTGAAAAATCAAGAAGATTAATGGGTCACAACGAAGGAAGTTATATTCCTGAATCTGCAAAACCAAAATCAGCACCTATTCAACAATCGGAACCAACTCAAAATACCGGAATTAATTATAAATTAATTCAAAAAATGATTAATGAGGCAGTTACTAAATCATTAAAAGAAAATGGTTTGATAGCTGAAAGTACTGAAAAATCTAACGAAATGTTTAGTTTTAAAGTTGGAAAACACGTATTTGAAGGTAGAGTAACAAAAATTAAAAAAATGTCTTAAGATAAACCATATATTAAAAACCCATATTATATGGGTTTTTTTATGCAATTTAGGTTCCTTTTGATTAAAATTTTAGATACAAAAGTAATATCTGAACAAATGAAACAAACACAAAGAAGTGGTAAAATTAAATCAGTTATTGTTTCAAAAAAAGGAAAAGAAATTGTTAAAGAGATTAAACAATTAGGGTATAAGTTAATTCACTCATTTCGTGTCGATACTAAAATATGTGATGTATATATACCATCTTTGAATTTAATTATTGAATACTTTGGAGATTATTGGCATTGTAACCCCAAAAAGTACGAACCAAACTACTTTAACCAAAAGAAAGGTAAATTTGCTCATGAATTATGGGACTATGATAATAAAAAACTTGAATTAATTAAAAATTATGGTTATAATTTATAAGTTGTGTGGGAGAGCGATTTAAAACACAATAATAAACTTATAAACATAATAATTCAAAAATATGTCTCAAAATCAAATTCAACGCCCGAATAGTCGCGAAAAGATTAGAGTACTTGTAGTACCTTCTGACCGTTCGGGCGTTGGTTAAACACAGGTAAATTTAGGTCAGTCGACCCTCACATTTTCTTACAAAATCTTTACGGAGATAATTTTCATATTGATATCATCTATGACCCGTCGTATGATGATATGAACTTTTGGAAACAATATCAAATTGTTAGTTTCCATAGAAGTATCGGTCCTGATTTTGAAAAATCTCACGAATTAATCCAAAAATTAAATACTATGGGTGTCATAACTGTTTGTGATATCGATGACTATTGGATGCCCGGTAAAGAACATCCTATTCATGACATTATCATGTTTAATAAAATAAACGAAAAGATAGTATCTAATCTTAAGGTTGCAAAATATGTTACTACAACAACCACACTATTTGCAGATGAAATTAGAAAATACAATAAAAATGTTTTCGTATTACCAAACGCTATAAATCCTAACGAACCTCAATTCAAAGAACCAACATTAGAATCTGATAGATTAAGATTTGGATGGTTAGGTGGTTCATCTCACTTACACGACATTCAAATATTAAACGAAGGGTTTAATAAATTAACAAAATACCAAGATAAAGTGCAATATGTTCTTTGTGGTTTTGACACTAGAGGTACGGTAACTGAAATCAATTCACAAACCGGAGAACACGTAAAACGAAATATTAAACCTGACGAAACTGTTTGGGCTCAATATGAAAAAATCTTCACACAAGATTATAAAATAGTCTCAGACGAGTATAAAAAACATTTATTATTATACAATCAAGATATATTCCCTAATGAGATGGCACAATCTTACTTAAGAGTTTGGACAAAACCTGTTACATCTTATGCAAAAAATTATTCAAAATTTGATGTATCTTTGGCACCAATTAAAAACCATATGTTTAATAGAATGAAATCTCAATTAAAAGTAATTGAGGCGGGATTCTATAAAAAAGCATTAATTGCATCTAATGTCGGCCCTTATAGTTTAGATTTAAAACATTGTTTAAAAAATGGAGAATTAGTTGACGGAAATGCATTATTAGTTGATGAGGTTAGAAATCATTCTGATTGGGCAAAATACATGGAAAAATTAATCAAGAACCCTAATATGGCAAAAGATATGGGGGAAAGATTGTATGAGACAGTTAAAGACAAATACGATTTAAATATCGTAACAAAAGACAGGGCAGAATTTTATAAATCAATACTATGATAAACATACCATTAAACAAGATTTTATTTTTAGACATTGAAACTGTTGGTATTGAACCAACATGGGAATCATTGTGTTTAAATCGACCTGAACTTTCATTTCAATTTGAAAAATATTTTGATTGGTTTCAAAAAAGATTTCCGGAAGATGCGGATGAGGGTCCGAGTAAAATGTTTGTAAACAGAGCCGCCTTAGTTCCGGAATTTTTACGAATTGCCTGTGTTAGTGTTGCGTTTGTTGCACCTGATGGTACCACAAAAATGGAATCATATAGTAATGTGGACGAAAAAGAACTATTAAAAGATGTTCAGAAAATGCTTCATCGTACCGGTGAATTAGGATTCTTCCTATGTGGTCATAATGTTAAAGGGTTTGATATTCCCGTTCTTGCAAAAAGAATGATTATGAATGGATTATTACCTCCAAAAATATTACCAGGTCATGACACTAAACCTTGGGAGATTAAAGCTCTTGATACCAAAGAAGTTTGGCAATATGGTGGTTATGGGTCAATTGCATCATTAGAACTGATGTGTGTTTGTTTAGGAGTTGAATCTTCAAAAAATATGGAAGTAACAGGAAACAAAGTTCACGAAGCTTTTTGGGATAAAAAAGACATTAAAGGAATTGTTGAGTATTGCGAAAAAGATGTTGAAGTGTTGATAGAAGTAATTAAAAAATTAAAAGAATTAGTATAATGCAAAATTTAGATGGATTAGGGTTTGACCCCGAAATGATGGCAAGTTTTCAAAAACAATTAGAAAACCTTCAAGAACAAGCCGATGTTGAAATTGATGATGAATACCAAAAAGAATTAGAAAAATTAATTGGTATGACTTATGAAGAAATGAATGAAGATATGATGTTAGCATTAAAAAGTAAAACACTTAAAGTGGAATTACTCAATGATGAAATAACATTCCCCGAATACGCTTATCCAAGTGATTCAGGATTTGATTTATTCTCAACAGAAGAAATAATATTACAACCATTTGGTAGAGCACTTGTACCAACCGGTATTAAATTATCAATACCTGAAGAATTTGAAATTCAAGTTAGACCTAAAAGTGGTTTGGCGATTAACCAAGGATTAACCGTATTAAACACACCAGGAACTGTGGATTCAGGATATAATGGTGAAATTAAAGTAATCATTTTCAACACAAATAACATATCGGTCTCAATTCCTAAAGGAACTAAAATTGCTCAAGCGGTTTTATGCCCTGTAGTTAATGGAAAATTTGTCAACTTAGTTCAAGTTAATAAGATTACTGATGGTGATAGAGGAGATAATGGATTTGGTAGCACAGGATTAATATAATATGATAACAGTAGGATATTCAACAAGAAAACATAACCCCGAATTTATTGAGTACTTAAAAATAAGTTCAGGGGTTAAAAATATTGAAGTAATTGAAAAGATTAACACCGGAAATAAATCATTATCTCAAACTTATAATGAAATATTATCAGAATCCAAAAACGATATTGTTGTATTATGTCACGATGACATTTATTTCGATTCAAAAAAGTGGGGTGAAAAAATTTTAAAACAATTTCAAAAAACCAATTACGGTATTTTAGGAGTTGCCGGGACAACTTTATTACCCGAATCCGGTCAATGGTGGGAAGACCCTTCAAAAATGGTTGGAATTGTAAACCATGAAAATGAAGGAAAAAAATGGGAATCAAGATATTCAGAAGATATTGGTATTAAAATACAGAAAACCGTAATTGTTGATGGTTTATTTATTGGTGTAAATAAAACAAGAATTAAAAAAACTTTCGACGAAAATGTTAAAGGTTTTCATTTTTATGATGTGGATTTTTGTTTTAATAATTTTTTAGAAAAGGTTGAAGTTGGAGTCGTATTTAATGTTCGAATAACTCATAAATCAATTGGACAAACAAATGTACAGTGGGATGAAAATAGGAAAATATTTTCAGAAAATTTTAAAAATAATTTACCGTCAAAGATAAAATTAAATTCAAATGATGATTTAAAACTTATTTTCTTTGTTGAAAATCATTTAGACTATATTGAAGAATTTAAAATATTAACAAAATCTAATAAAGAAATTGTTGTAATTTCAAATAACATCAACAAAGAAAATGTTAAAGTTTTAAATAAATTAAGAATAAAATCTTATAAAGACTCCGAAATACCTGGTTTTAGATTAGGTGATGGGAAATATATGATTAAAACATCTAATGGGACAATAAAAAGCGAATTAGGTCAATACTATAAAATGAGTAATATTAATTATGATTTAATATTTTCAGATAGTTTTGAAGGTTTTAACAAAATTAAAGTTCTATATCCTTTTACTCCAAAAATTTTTAATATAAAAGACGAAAATAAAATACCTTATCACGACTCAATAATTAATTACTTAACATTTAAGGATAATTTAATTGATGACCTTGGGGATGTTATTGTCAATTCACTAAATGAGTTAAAGCCTAAAACACAAAAAGTTAAAATCTTAACAGGATTTTCCGAAAGAGGTGGTTCCACAACCGCATTAATCAATTTAACTAATTTATTTAACGAAAATGGTATTGATTGTACATTTTATGGACCTCATAGTTGGCATTTAGATAAATGTAAATCAGATTTGATTTCTAATTTAAAATTAGACCCATCAGATAAAGTTATTACTCATGCGGTTAGACCTGAAACACGATTACCTGTTGACACAGTAATATTGGCATCTCATGAAAAATGGTGGTTTCAGGTAGGTAAAATCCCTCAACATTGGGATAAAGTAATTTTCTTACATGAAAATCACAGAGAATATCATAAAGACTATCATGGGGAATATGATATAATACCAAATTTAAAAGAACCTTTAACATCAAACACTAAAAAAGAAAATGTTGATTTAATTGCAGGTGTGATAGGAACTATTGAAGATAGAAAACAAACTCACAAATCAATCGAACGAGCACTTGAAGATGGATGTGAAAAAGTAATATTATTTGGTAAAATAGGTGATGAAAATTATTATAATGATTTAGTTAAAGATTTATTAAATGACCCTCGTGTTGAAATGTCGGGTTACCAAACAGATAAACAATCTATGTACGATTCAATTGGAAGAGTTTATCATAGTTCAAAAGGAGAAGTTGCATGTTTAGTTAAAGACGAATGTTATTTAACAAACACTAAATTTTACGGAAATGAAGAGACCGACCATGAAGTGTCTCCATTAACAAATAACGAAATATTAGAAAAATGGAAACAAGTATTGAGAATGAATTAACAGTTGACACATTTATTTTTGTTCATGACCAAGAAATCATATTGGATTTTGTGTCTAAAAATAAATTTAATGATTTTAAAAATTTTAAATGGGTATTTTTGGGGGACAAACCTTATGATAAAATACAAAAATTAGATAATTTAATTATCGTAAGAAATTTAGAACACAATATAGAACAATATCCAAAGTTAACTTCATTTACCGGATGGTATGCATTACATAAAAACAACTTGATAACCAGTGATTACGTTAATTTTTTTGAATACGATATTAATTATGTTCCTGAATTTGTAGATATCAATAAAGAGATGATTAAAAGAAATTTTGATTTTATTGGATATTTCCCTATGATTATTTCAGACATTGTATATATTAAACAAGAACAATATAGCATCGAATTAATTAATTCAGTTAGAGAAAAAACAGGATTTGATATAACTAAAATGATAAATAATCTTCAAAGTAATAATCCAAGAACTATGTGGAGTTCTTCAAGTAATTCCACTTGGAAAGTATCTGAGTTAAAAAATTACATTGAGTGGTTTGCTGAACATCTCGATAACATTGTTAAAAGTGATTTTTCAGGACATATTCATGAAAGGTCTTTGAGTTTTTATTATTTTATGAAAAATTTAAAAGTTTTTTTAGCACAAAATTTAATGATTCATGTACAATTAAATTCTCACGGAACATCTCCATTACCACCTGAAAGGGCAAAAGAATTGTATAAGTTATTGTAAAATGAAATATGTTAGTTTTAGTTTATGGGGTGATAAACCAATTTATAATCTTGGAATAATAAAAAATGCTATTCTTTGTAAAGAAATTTATCCTGATTGGAAAATGATTGTCTATTATAATAATTCGGTTCCTATTGACACAATTAATAAATTAAAAGAATTAGATGTTTTAGTAATAGATATGACATCAGAATTGGTTGACGGTTCTTTTTGGAGATTTATGGCGTCTGATATTTCAGGGTGTGAGTATGTTGTATTTCGAGATGCAGATTCAAGATTATCTGACAGAGAAAAATCTGCAGTTGATGAATGGATTTTAAGTGGGAAATCATTACATATAATGAGAGACCATCCATTTCATCATATTCCGGCTGGAAATAATGAAATGGGTATTTTAGCTGGTATGTGGGGTATAAAAGGAAATTTATTTTCAATGAATAACTTAATAAAAATTTTTAATCAATCTAACCAACACAATTATTATGGGATTGACCAAAAATTTTTAAAACAAATTTATTCTAACTTTTACAACGATAAAATTACACATGATGAATTTTTTGAAAAAAACCCATTCCCATTAAAACGAATAAACCAAAGATTTATTGGAGAAAGGATTGATGAAAATGATAACCCTTTAACCGAAGATTATAAATTTATACAATGAAAATAGATTATTGTTTAATTGGGTCAACAACAAATCCTCTGTATTTAGATTTTTGGCCAGTAGTTTCTAAAATTTGGAAAGAAGTATTTAACATAACCCCTGTTTTGGGGTTAATATGTGATGAGGATTCAGATTTAATTTCAGATGAATATGGAATTATAAAAAAAATTAAAGCTTCTAAGTTAACAGATGAGGGAACACAATCCCAAATAATCAGAATGTATCTTAGTAAATTTTTATCCGGAAATTGTATAATTTCAGATATAGACATGATTCCTTTATCTAAACAATATTTTATTGATAATTTAATAGAATATTCAGATGATGATGTTTTAGTAATGTCATCACATCATTATCAAACAATAAACATTAAACAATATCCAATGTGTTATGTTGTAGGTAATTCAAAAAATTTCAATAACATATTTGAAACTGAGAGTAATTGGGACGAATTTGTAATTAAGTCATCGAGAAATGGGTGGTATTCAGACCAATGTTTTTTATACGAATCTATTCAAAAATATGGTGTAGAAAATGTTAAGTTTCCATACAGAAGTTTTTCAAATGATAGGGTTGACAGGGACCAATGGTATTATGATGCAAATGCCGTTAAAGAAGGTAAGTACATTGATTCTCATTTACTGAGACCTCATATTTCGTATAAAACTCAAAATGAATTATTAATTAATTTACTATATTAATGGATTATATAACCGGTAATAAATTTAAAAAAAAATGTCATCATTCTTATGATGAACATGGGTATATTATACACTCAGAACCAATAGATAATGAAATCTTAAGAATATTTGTTAAAACAGATTATATACATTATTTTTTTAACAGAAAAATAGAAACTCCTTACATTCTTTTTACCCATAATAGTGATTTACCAATAGACGATAGTTATTTACAATACTTAGATAATGAAAAATTAGTTAAATGGTATGGACAAAATATAATGACCAAACACTCAAAATTATTTTCAATTCCAATAGGTATTGCAAATGAAATTTGGGAACATGGAAATGAAAAAGTTTTTAATGAAGTTATTGAAAAAAAATTACAAAAAGAGCGTTTAATTTATGTTAATTTTGATACTAAAACAAACCCACCTGAACGTAATTATTGTTTAAATGAAATTAGAAATAACGGATTAGACATGTCAAATAAACTACCATTTAAAAAGTACTTAGAAGAACTTTCTAAAAGTTATTTTGTTGTTTCACCAAACGGAAATGGTGTTGATTGTCATAAAACATGGGAATCATTATATGTCCGTACAATTCCAATAGTAACTAAATCAATTAACATTAGCTTTTACTACGATTATCCAATGATAGTAATTGATGATTGGTCAAAATTTGATTTAAACAATTTTAATGTAGAATTATATAACAAAACTTGGGAATCTTTTAACTCCAATCAATTAAACATAAATAATTTTATAAATTAAAAAAATATATGTCAGTGTCTATAAATTATATGGGTAGATTAGGAAATAATATATTTCAATATGTGGCAGCATATATTTTTGCCAAAAAATTTAATTTACAAATTATAACCGAACCAATTCACACTCCATTTGATTTACCAAAATTATTAGGTAATACATATAGTTCTGATTCAAAATTTGAAGTAAATGATTCTAATTTTTTAGAATTATTAAATTCTGAATCTGTTGAGCCAAACCATTATGTTTTTAACGGGTTTTTTCAGATAAAAGATTTTGTATTAAACTATAAATCTCAAATTAAATCTTTGTTTAAATTGTCTTACGATGAGACCAACAACGATGAAGTTTTTGTTATGTACCGGATTGGTGACATTGAAGGTATTCGACAAATGTTACCAATAGAATTTTATGAAGAAGCATTAAATAAAATACCATACAAAAAAGGTTATATTACCTCAGATACTCCAAACCACCCAAACGTAATTAAACTATCTAAAGAATTTAATTTAACAATTTATAATAACACAGCATCAGAAACCATAAATTTCGCAAAAAATTTTAAAAATTTAGTTTTAAGTGAAGGCAGTTTTAGTTGGTGGATTGGTCTATTAAGTAATTCTGAAAATATCTATTATAACAAAAGGGAACGATTTTGGTTTGGAGATATTTTTGTTTTTCCTGAATGGAAACCTCTCTATTTTGATTGGGACCCCGAATGTGTTTCATCAAATAATAAATTAATTTGTAATAAAATAATAAAATGAAAATATTAATAATCGTATTATCCCACAATGACGATTTGTATTCCAAATTTTATAAATCTCAAAAAGAAACTTGGGATTCAATAAATATTTCAGGTATTCAAACGCTTTATCTATTTGGGAACCATAATTGTGATGAGATTATTGATGATAAAATTATGGTAAATGTACCTGAAACTATAGTAAATAACTCTCCTGTCAATGCAGGACATAAAACAATTAAATCCTTTTTATTAACAAAAGACTTTGACTATGATTATATTTTTAGAACTAATTCAAGTTCATACATAGATAAAAAATTATTATTAGATTTTATTAAAGATAAACCTAAAAATAAATATTATTCAGGATTTCTTGGAGACTATGACAAAATTAAATTCGCATCTGGTAGTGGATTTTTTTTAAGTAAAGATTTAGTTGAACATGTTATAGAAAAATCAGAAACGTGGGACCATAACCTAATTGATGATGTAGCGTTAGCACATTTACTAAACACATATGGTATTTCACCGTATTTAAATAATAGAGTTGATGTCTCTAATGATTCAGAAATTCCTGACAATTACTTTCATTATCGTCTAAAAACAAGTGATAGATTAGATGATATTCGGAGAATGTATTTAATTGATAATATAAAAAATAAAATATAATTTATGGGACAAATTGGCATATCTTTAGGGTGGAATTGCACTCCTGCAACATTTGGTGTGGATGAAAGAATAAGAGAGAGAAAAGAAAACGGTTATTTAACTTGCCCGTTTGACGAAATGATAACAAATTTACCCGGAGTCATTAAATGTATTGAAGAGGATTTTAAAGATTTTACAAATGAAAAATATTTGGAATTAATTGTTTCCGAAGAAAAAGTAGGTGGAATCATGTTAAACGAAACTTTAATACATAATACAAAATATAATTTTATTTTTAATCACGAATCACCCGGTCATGCTGACTTATACAAAACACAATCATGGGCTGGAGGTGTAAATCATTATATTGACAATAATTTTAATTTATTCAAAGAACGTTATAATCGAAGAATTCAAAATTTTAAAAATTATATTAAAGATGCTCAAAATCTTGATAATGTAATTTTTATCTTATCAAGATTTAATAAAGATGTAAAAAAATTAGATGAAGTTTTAAAACAAAAATACCCGAATTTAAAGTATGAAATTCTTATAATAACACCCAAAGAAGGTCTCGAAATGGTTCACGGTCATTATAGATTAATGAAGTTAGACAATGAAGTAATAAAAAACGAACTTGAAAATATATGATAGTAATAACAACCAATAACGGTAAATCACATTTAGAAAGATTATTAAACGAACTGAATAATTTAGATTTATTAAATCATAAAGTTTTAGTTGTTGATTCTGGTAGTTCCGATGTAGAATCGCTGAATTATCTTGAAAATTTAAAATTAAATAATTCATTCAAATATAATTTAACAATTGATAAGACACCATATTCCGGATATGATAGTGGGGTTATTATATACACAATTAAAAACTATGAAGATGATAGTTACATTTTTATTCATGATTCATTTTCAATTAAAACTAATGAATTTTTCACAAAAATGGATGAGTTAATGAATAAAAAAAATGTGGTAGTCCCCTTGTTAATTTTTAATGGTAATGCATATGATAATGACTCTCAAAAAGATTTTTGTAAATCTAAATATGGTAGTGAAAAATATGATTCAGGTATTTTTGCATCAATATTTGGGATTTCCAAAAAATCATTAAAAAAGATTAACAAAAATAAGCTATATATTCCAACAAATAAAAATGAATCAAGGGCAATGGAAAGATGCTGGTGGATTATTTTCAATAAAAGTGGTTTAACTATTGAACCATTAGAAGGAGTTTATGATTATAATAAAATTATAAAAAATGAATACCATTATTTTTCAAAATACTTAACCGGAAGACAGTAATGAATATTATTATACCTATGGCCGGCCCATCAGACACAATCACAATAAATAAAATTAAAATGTTAAAAAATTTATTTATTTTTAATGGCGAACCATTTATAAAATTTTTCCTAAAAAAAATAAATATTGTTGGTAATCTAATTTTTGTAACCCAACAAGAATATGAAAATACATACGATGTAACTGACACTTTAAAAACATTCATACCAAATCCAAATGTTTTTAAATTAAATAAATTTGAACAAGGTGCTGCATTAACCATATTAAATTTAAAAAACTCAATAGATTTAGATTCTCCAATTATTTTATCCAATTCAGATTACTTAATTGATTGGAACTCAGATGATTTTTTAAAATTTATTAAAGAAACAAAATGTGATGGTTGTTTAGTAACATATGAATCATCACTACCAAAACATTCATATTGTAAAATAAACGAAAATGGTGAGGTCACTGAAGTTACAGAAAAAAAAGTCATTAGTTCACACGCAAATGTTGGATTGTATTATTGGTCATCCGCTAAAATTATGTTTGAGTCAATTGAAAAAATGGTTAATAAAAATATAACATATAATAATTTATATTATATTTCTTTATCATTTAACGAATTAATTCATTCTAACAAGAAAGTATTAAACTATTCAATAAGTAATATTACAATTTTTGATTGTGAAAACGATATTCAAAACATAACAAATAAACTTTACTAAATTAATTTAAAACCCTATCATTTACAAATGAAAGACATTAAAACACACAAAAGATTATTAAAACTACTTTACGACCACAACGAAGAACATGTGGGTAGTTGTTTTACTTGTATCGATATCATCGATGATATCTTCAAGACAAAAAATGAGAAAGATATTTTTATTCTATCTAATGGACACGCAGCGTATTCATTATATGTTATGTTAGAAAAATATCATGGAATTGATGCTGATTACTTGGCAAAGAAACACGGTGGACATCCCAATTTAGATGAAAACGATAAGATTTATTGTTCAACAGGCAGTTTAGGGTCAGGATTACCAATTGCGGTTGGTAGAGCAATTGCAAATCCAAATAGAAAAGTTTATGTAACAATTTCTGATGGTGAATGTGCTGAAGGTAGTATATGGGAATCTTTGAGATTCATTCACGACTACGGTATTAAAAATATTGAAGTTCACGTTAATGCAAATGGATGGGCTTGTTACGATAAAATAGATGTTGATTTACTAGAAAAAAGAATCAAATCTTTTTTACCATCTGCGGTATTCCATAAAACATCCGTAGAACAATTTCCGTTTTTAACAGGTTTAAGTGCGCATTACATGAAATTAACTGAAGAACAATATAACGAAGGTATTAAAATATTAAATAATGAGTGTTAGAAAATCATTTGTTCCTTTATTATTCGATTTAATGAAGGAAAACGACTCCGTATACTTTGTAACAGGAGATTTAGGTTACGGTCACTTTGACCATTTTAGAGAAGAATTTCCGGATAGATTCATCAATGTCGGAGCTGCCGAACAATTATTAGTTGCTGTTGGTATTGGTTTAGCCTTAGAAGGAAAAATTCCTATTTGTTATTCCATGACTCCATTTATTCTTTATAGACCATTTGAATTTATTAGAAATTATGTTGATTACGAATCAATTCCTGTAAAATTAGTTGGTAGTGGTAGAGAAAAAGATTATGATTGGTTGGGTTGGTCTCATTGGGCGACTGATGATAGAGACCATGTTAGTGGATTTAAAAACCTACAGAAATATTGGCCAACTGACGCAGAAGACATGAAGTCTCAATTTAATGAAATCATTCTAAATAAAAAACCTGTTTATTTAAATTTATCACGATGAGTAACATGGGAAAAATAAAACTATTAATACTTGATATTGATGGGGTTTTAACTGATGGTACTAAAGTGTATAATCAAAATCACGAAGTATTGTCAAAAAGATTTATGTGTAAAGATTTTACCGCAATAAAAAGATTAACCGCGTCGGGAGTTAAAGTTATTATGTTATCAGGTGATAACTTTAACAAAACTATGGCTGAGAAAAGGAATATAGATTTTTATTGTACTCGAGATAAAAACCTAACTCTTGACAAATCATTATTTTTGGACGATTTTGAAAAAACATATGGAATCCCAATGGAAAATATGGCATTTGTTGGTGACGATTATTTCGACTTATCTATGTTTGTAAAATTAAAATACACATTTTGTCCATCAGATTCACCAAAAATTATTAAAGATAATTCATATAATGTTTTAACCTCAAAAGGTGGTGAAGGAGTTCTTATTGAATTATATGACATGTTAGAATCAATGAACTTTATTGAAGAAGCTGATGAAAAAATTGTTTTTGATTTGGATAGTAAGGAGATTACAAGTAAAGAAATGAAAGAATAATGAAAATAAATTTATATGGACATTTAATTGTTGATAAAATTTTTACAGGTTTTAAATATCACGAAAGTTTAGGTGGGATTGTAAATGTTTGGGATGCTTTAAGTAAATTAGATTCAAAAAACGAAATAATTTTAAAACCATGTTCAATAGGTGAAGCTGTTGTTTTTGTTGACTTAGAGAAAAACACAAGAGTTGGTAGAGCAAATTTTAATCAGTCAATTAATGAACCATCAATAAGTTATTCAAATTGGCACCATATTGCATACGTAAATCAATTAACGGATACTTCCTTTTTAGACAAAATTAATAGTGGTATTATATCAGCTGATGTTTCAAAAGAAACTCCTGAATTAATTTTAAATGTTGTTGATAAGATAGATTTTCTTTTCATCTCTAAAGAAGATTTGTTTATGGATATTATTGAATTATCCAAATTAACAAAAGGTTGGGTGATTAGTCATGACCCAAATGGTAGTACATCAAGTAATGGTGAGACTGTTTTTGATTATGAAATACCTAAATCCCATAAATTAAACAATATTGATGTTTTGGGGTCCGGTGACATGTTTGCAGCAAGTTTCATAAATAACCAATTAAATGATTTAACTATTGAAGATTCAATAATTAAATCACATTTAGACACCACAAAATTATTAAAAATTAAAAATTCATGAAACCAATATTATTAATACCAATGGTTGGATTAGGCAAAAGATTTTCTGAATGTGGATATCAAATACCCAAACAGATGATAGATGTTAATGGTACAACAATGTTAGAGCTTAGTTTGAATTGCATTGAATTAGATGAGTTTGATAAAATTTTCATAGTTAGAAGAGAACATGTTACAAATTTTGAAATAGATAAATTCATTATTGATAAGTTTGGTGAAGACGTTAAAATAATAATTTCAGAAACCGATACCGATGGTACGGTTTCAACTTGTTTATTAGCTGAAGATTTTTTGATGAATAATAATCATTTGTTAATTACAACTTTGGATGTATTTTTTGAACCTAAGTTATCTTTTAATAATATTAGTGATATTGTTGATGGAACAATTGTCGTATTTGAATCAAATAATCCAAGTTATAGTTATTCAAAAATAAACGAAAATGGATTAGTAATTAAAACCGCTGAAAAAGAAGTTATTAGTAATCTATCATCCGTTGGATTATACTATTTTAAAAATAGTTCTGACTTTGTAAAATATTCAAAAAAAATGATATCTGAGAATATTAGAACAAATAACGAATTTTATGTGTGCCCATTGTACAATCTACTAATAAACGATAGTAAAAAAATTAACACTATGATGGTAAACAGATGTGAATCTCTTGGAACTCCTGAAGAAATAAATGAATATTTGAAAAATAATCAATGATTTTAATTTCTCATAGAGGTAATGTAAATGGACCTTCAAAAGATTTAGAAAACAAAGTTGAAACTATTGAATCCACAATTAGGTTAGGTTATGATGTTGAAATTGATTTGTGGTATATTAACAATTCTTTTTATCTAGGACATGATAACCCTGACACACTCGTTAGTTTTGATTTTTTAGACGAAAACAAAAATAAACTTTGGATTCATTGTAAGAATTTGGAATGTTTAGATAAATTACATGGAACTAATTTTAACTATTTTTGGCACGATAAAGATTTGTCAACAATAACAAGTAAAGGTATTT
>Ga0315905_10003734_pt1 | contig 15664 bp, 20 predicted proteins | sample LakEriMetagenome_5_FD_203522 | JGI IMG/M metagenome (GOLD analysis project Ga0315905, IMG submission 203522) | Freshwater fungal communities from buoy surface, Lake Erie, Ohio, United States - Buoy 4 MA121 | ecosystem: Environmental > Aquatic > Freshwater > Lake | place: USA: Lake Erie, Ohio... | reverse complement strand
TCATCCCGTATATCCCCGATGAAGTCGGAACAGATGGCAGACAGTCCTTTTAAGCTCAGACCTGATCCGATTCAATGACAGATAAACCCAAACGCAAAATACCGCTACGAGGGGCAACCGAACCAAGGGTCCACAGCCCAGTCTTAAAAGGTAAATCTAGAGCTAGTGAAGTATTAGACATGATTGATCGTCTAAAGATGGATCCGCTTATGCCTTACCAGAAGCATGTGCTTAATCAGATGCTTATGGTCGATAAGAAAAATCAATACAGGATCAAGACTGCACTTTTATTAATTTCAAGGCAGAATGGCAAAAGTTTTTTAGGCAGAGTCAGGGTTATCTGGGGAATGTTTTATGGCGGAGAAAAGAAGCTCATAATCATGTCTGCTAACAGAGCAACCTCTTTAATGCTCTTTCGAGAGATTGCTTGGACTATTGAGAGCACTCCAGAATTAAAGGCTATGACTAAGGCGATCCGTTATGCCAATGGTGGCGAAAGAATAGAGCTGCTCAATGGAGCAACGTTAGATGTCATCTCAGATAACTCATCATCGCCCAGAGGTCGCACTGCTGACTTCTTATGGATCGATGAAATCCGAGAAATCTCAGAAGACGGGTATAAAGCTGCTGTGCCGGTCACTCGCGCCCGCGCCAACTCCCAGACATTTTTGACGTCAAATGCCGGAGACCATTTTAGTTCAGTGCTTAACGGACTTGTAGAAAGGGCTAAAGATTATCCGCCAGAGACTTTTGGTTACTATGAGTATTCTGCGCCACAATATTGCAAGATCGACATTACGCTAGATTCTTTCTGGCGCGATGCTGTTGCGCCAAGTAATCCCGCCTTGTCATTTACTATCACCAAGGAATCTATTGAGGAAGCTATTGCTACTAACCCTATTGAGCAGACTCGCACAGAAACCTTGTGCCAGTGGATCGATAGCCTGCAATCACCTTGGCCTCATGGCGTTCTCGAAGAAACATCCGATAACACTCTTCAAATGACTGTGGGGGCTTATACTGTATTTGGTTTCGATGTCAGTCCTTCTAGAAGGAACGCATCACTGGTCGCAGGACAACTTCTTCCAGACGGAAGGATTGGCATCGGAATCCTAGAGACTTACAGCTCTCAGGTCGCTATCGATGAGCTAAAGATGGCGGCAAGTATAAAGTCATGGTGTGACATCTACCGACCTCGACTAGTCTGCTTTGATAAATACGCAACTCAAAGTATTGCCGATCGCCTAACTCAGTCTGGAGTTATGTGCGAGGATGTCTCAGGTCAACAATTCTACAAAGCCTGTGGTGATCTATTAGAAGGCTTAGTCAATGCTCGCGTAGTCCACAACGGGCAAGAAGAATTGATCCAGCAGATGAATAACTGTGCAGCTAAGGTCAATGACAGCGCGTGGCGCATAATTAAGCGCAAGTCGGCAGGAGACATCTCGGCTCCAATTGGCTTGGCTATGGTCGTTTCCAAGTTAATGCTTCCTGCACCTAAACCTCAAATCTATAGTTAGACACGCCCTATCACATTGTCTAATCTCTTGACAAATGCTACAATTTCTGTCTATGGGTATCTTCTCGCGTAAGCCACAGATTCTTGAAGCGCAAAACGCGCCTCAAATAATGACTGACAATTTTTACACTTTTAACAATGTATTTCCAGTTAGCATCTCCAGAGTAGAAGCTCTTGGTGTACCTGCAATTAAAAGATGTCGCGATTTGATTTGTGGAACTATTGCCAGCATCCCACTTGAGTATTACAAAAAATCTACTGGAGAAATGGTTGCTCCGCCGCGATGGATAGAGCAACCTTCTAGATCTCAGCCAAGATTTGAGACTCTTTACTTTACACTTGATTCTTTATTGATGTATGGTAATGCGTACTGGCAGATAACAGAAACCTATCTAGAAGATCAGCGCATGGCTAATGCGCAATGGGTTGCTAACAATCGCGTTACATTTAACACAGATGCAATGAATAATTATGTGACACAGTATTATGTTGATGGAAAACCTGTACCTATGTCGGGTCTTGGATCTTTAATCACTTTCCAAAAAGATGAAGGCATTTTAGCAGTCGGCGCATCAACTATAAGAGCGGCTCTTAATGCACAGCGAGCAGCTAGTATTGCATTGGAAACACCATCTGCGACTGGCTTCTTGAAAAATTCTGGAGCTGACCTTCCACCTGCTGAAGTAACTGGTCTTTTAGCTGCTTGGAAGCGTGCTCGTCAAAATAACGGCACTGCTTATCTTACTTCTACTCTTGATTACCAAACTACTGGTTTTAGTCCGAAGGACATGGCTTACAACGATGCAATTCAGAACCTTGCTACTGAATGTGCAAGATTGTGTTCTGTAGATCCTTATTATGTATCTGCTTCACAAAATACAACAATGACTTATGCCAATGTCCAAGACGAGAGGAAGCAGATGGTCGCGCTAACTTTGCAGCCTTATGTATCCGCGGTCGAGTCGAGGCTTAGCATGGATGATGTGTCCACAGCTGGACATTATGTAAAATTTTGTTTAGACGATAATTTCCTAAGAACTGAACCAATGGAAAGACTTCTTGTACTTGAGAAGATGCTTGCACTGGGTCTGATTACAACTGAACAAGCAATGGAAATGGAAGATCTTTCACCTAACGGGAATGGCAGCTAATGGAAACTCTATACATAGAAGCATCATCAATTCAGTGCTCAGAAGAACGCAGAGAAATCTCTGGAAAAATTGTGCCTTACGGCATAGGTGAGATTGGTAGCACAAATCTTGGTTCTTACGCTTTTGAAGCAGGATCTATTGCTATCGCAGATCCGACAAAAATTAAATTGTTAGCACAGCATGACACATCAAAACCTGTGGGTCGCATGACAGATTACGAAGAAAAAGAAGATGGCATTTATGCAACTTTTAAGTTAAGTCGCAGTCAGGCTGGCACAGACGCCATGATAATGGCAAGCGAAGGATTAGTCAGTGGGCTGTCAATTGGTGCAGAAATCACAGAGTCAAAACCATCAAGAGACGGTTTTACTTTTGTCACAGCAGCAAAATTAAAAGAAGTTTCTCTAGTGTCAGAGCCAGCCTTTAAGTCTGCTCAAGTATTAGAGATAGCAGCAGAGGAAGTTATCCCTGTTGAAGAAAATCCAACTACAGAAAGCGAGACTCCAGTCGTGGAAGATACCACACCAGTCGAAGCAACACCATCAGTAGAAGCTGCGGCTGTCGAGGCTGCTCGCCCTACTGTTACAGCAAGTTATTACACTAAGCCAAGAATTGAGCTAACAAAGCGCAACTACTTGGAAAACACATTGAAGGCTAATGTTTTTGATGATCAGGATGCTCGTCAATGGCTGCGCGCTGCTGATAATGATCAGACAACAGGTGCAGGATTTATCCCAACACCACAAAGCACACAACTTCTTAACTTCTTGGCTAATGCAGATCGTCCACTTATTGATTCAATTTCTTCTGGAACAATGCCAGAATTTGGAAAAACATTTGAGCTGCCTAAGGTTACAGAAGTACCAATCGTAGATCAGATTGATGAGAATGGTGCAGTAACAGAGTCACAACTAGAAGCATCTTACATCACAGTAACAAAGAAGTCTTTCAAGGGTCGTGCAATCACTACTCTAGAATTGCTAACAAATTCATCACCAACATTCCTAGACGAACTTTTAGTACAGATGGAATTTGCTTACGCAAAAGACACTGAAGAATTTGTAACAACAGCAATTCAGGGCGCAGGTACTCTTAACGCAACAGCACAGGCTAACTCAGCCGATGGCTTGCTTAAGTATGTATCAAGTGCGGCAGCAGCAGTTTATTCTGCATCACTTGGCTTTGGTCGTAACATTGTAGTTACACCAGAACAATGGGCTAACATCATGAGTTACAACGATAATGGTCGCCCAATCTACATTGCTGCTAATCCTCAAAATGCTGGCGGAGCAATTTCTCCTCTGAGTATTCGCGGATCAGTTGCAGGTCTTGACCTTCGAGTGTCTCGTTTGATGAAGGGAACCGGCGGAGTTGGAACAGCAGATTACTCAATGGTTGTAATTAACCCAGATGCGTACACATGGTACGAGTCTGCTCGTCAGCAGCTACGCACAAACATCAACTCAGACGGAACTGTGGACATTCTACTGTTCGGTCAGGGAGCACTTGCTACAAAACTTGCAGCAGGCGCAAACTGGTTTAACCTAACCTGATAGCAACACACTAAGTCGCTCTAGGGGGTCAGTAGCCCTCTGACTCCCTAGAGTCTTTGGAAAGGAATAAGATGGCACTCACAACAGTCGCAGAACTCCGTAGCACTCTCGGAGTCGGTACGCTGTATTCAGATGCCACTTTACAAGAAGTCTGCGATGCTACAGATGTAGTGTTATTGCCAATGTTATGGCAGAATGAGCTTTACAATACGCATCAAAGTTTAGCGAACAATGTGGCAACACTTTATTTTGAAACAGAAGTTATTAATTATTATTATGTAGGGCAAAGCGTAACTATTACTAAAAATGGCAGTCCGTACAATGGCACAAAAACTATTACAGGTGTAAATAATTATTCTATTGAATACGCAGCTACAGGCGCAGATCAAGGCAAGCACTCTATCCAACCTTTTGGAACTGTTGCTTTTGGAACAACGGATTATTCAACTGACACAGCAATACAAAACGCAGCTCTTATGATATCTGTTGAAATATGGCAGGCGAGGACGGCCACCCTTTCTGGCTCCAACGCTGTCGATTTCCAGCCAAGCCCTTACCGAATGAGCGCACAGCTTCTCGCTAAGGTGCGAGGATTGATTGCCCACGCGCTAAGCCCTAATTCAATGGTGGGCTAATGCCACCAGTAGCCATAACGACACTTCGTACCACTTTAGCGACTGCTCTAGTCGATAATACAAAGTGGCAGACTTTTGCTTTCCCACCTGCAACAGTTTTAGCAAACTCTGTCATTGTGTCTCCAGATGATCCTTATTTAACACCTAACAATAACCAGCACATCACTATTAGTCCTATGGCTAACTTTAAGATTATTATCACAGTGCCCTTGTTCGATAATGAGGGCAATCTAAATGGCATAGAAGATGCAGTGGTAGGCGTGTTCACAAAACTAAACGCATCATCTCTGGTCTATAATGTAAGCGCAATAAGCGCACCTAGTATTCTCAACGCTGCATCGGGTGACCTACTCAGCTGTGAGATGTCCGTCAATATCCTATCGAGTTGGAGTTAAGCATGTCCGAGTGGGAACTAGAGAACGAAGCCTTCCTGAAGAAAATCGGGCAGGTTAGCACACCAACACCAAAGCCAGCATCTACTAAGAAAGACGAGGAATAATCCTAATGGCTGTATTTCTAAATAACAATGTAGGCGTTAAGATTAACTCTGTTGATCTTTCTGACCATGTAACAGCAGTAACAATCAACCGCACATTTGATGAGCTTGAGGTAAGTGCAATGGGCGATACCTCTCACAAATTTGTAAAAGGTTTGGAATCTTCTACTGTAACTATCGATTTTTTGAATGACACAGCAGCAACAAATGTATTGGCAACACTACAAGCTGCATGGGGAACAACAGTTACAGCAGTATTCCTACAGACAAAGGGAACAGCAGTTTCAGCGACTAACCCTCTCTATACTGTTTCAATCCTTGTCAATAACACCACAGACATCAATGGTGCTGTAGGCGATATTGGCACACAGTCAATTACATTCACATGTAACTCAACAGTTGCAGTAGCAACTTCAGGCACATTCTAAACAACTAAATTAAGGGGCTAATCATGGCAAGACTAAAGATCGTTCGTACAGATGGAAGCGTATTAGAAGGCGAGATCACTCCAGCAGTGGAGTACTCATTTGAGCAGTACGCTAAAAAGGGTTTCCACAAAGCTTTTCGCGATGAGGAAAAGCAATCGGATGTTTATTGGTTGGCATGGGAAGTCACTCGCAGGTCAGGTGAAACTGTTAAGCCATTTGGGATTGAGTTTATCGAGACACTAAAAAGTGTTGAGGTGCTTGACTCAGACCCTTTAGCTTAAAGCGCGATCAACCATTCACCTATCTAATTGCTAGGCTAAGCATTAGATTGGGGATCGCGCCACAGCAGTTATTAGAACTAGATAAGACCATGTTAGATGCACTTGTGCAAGGTCTCAAAGATGAAGCCAAGGAGGTTAGCGATGCCAGCAAGCGTAAAGGGCGGCATTGAACTTCGTAAGGCTCTAAAAGCATTTACTCCAGAGCTTGCTAAAGAGACACAAAAAGAGCTGGGCCTAATCTTAAAGCCTATTACTGCTAAGGCAAAAGGATTTATTCCTTCAACTGCTCCTTTAAGTGGCTGGGCTAATAGCAATCAAAAGGGTGCTTGGTCAAATCGTGTGTGGTCATCTTCTGAGGCTAAGCGCGGCATTGGATACAAAACGACACCTTCTAAAGTTAATCGCAGTGGGTTTAGATCATTAGTCAGAATCCAAAATGCTTCCGTATCAGGTGCAATCTATGAAACTGCTGGTCGTAAGAATCCACAAGGCAGACCACAAGCACCATTGGCAAAAGTTGTAGCTCCTACTAATCCTAACTTTGGCAAGACAATTCGCTCTGGAAGCAAGGGGCAATCCCTTAGCAATAACCCTTACGCTGGACAACAGTTTATAAATGCAATGAGTGGCCAGATCGTTAATGCTTATGTTCGTAAAGAAGGCGCAGTGGGTCGCTCGAGTCAAAAGATGAAGGGTCGCGCAATCTTTAGGGCTTTTGCAGAAGATCAAGGCAGAGCCACAGCAGCGGTAATTAAGGCTATAGAAAACTCTAAAACTAATTTTGAGAAAGTTGTTGCCAAAGGCAGCGGCAGTGGTTTGTCAGTAGGAGGTCGCTAAATGGCAGCAGATGTAAAGATTGATATTGCCGCTGAATTCACTGGTAAAAAGGCTTTCAAGCAAGCCGACACAGCTACACAAAAACTTACTAGCAATGTTAAGAAGTTAGCTGGTGCTGTAGGTCTTGCCTATGGTACTTCTGCAATTATCGCTTACGGCAAGGCTTCTGTTAAAGCCTTTGCAGCAGATGAAGCGGCAGCTAGACGATTAACAACAGTTGTGGAAAACCTAGGCATTGGCTTTGCTAACCCTCAAATTGCAGACTACATCGGTAACTTAGAAAAGTCAGCAGCCATTGCAGATGATGTACTTCGTCCAGCCTTCCAGTCATTGTTGACCACTACCGGCAGCCTTACTAAGTCTCAGGAATTACTTAACAATGCAATTCAGATCAGCCGAGCATCTGGCATTGATCTTGCTACAGTCTCGTCAGACCTTGCTAAAGGTTATGTGGGACAAACTAGAGGACTTGCTAAATACAACACAGGACTTACTAGGGCAGAACTCCAGACTAAATCATTTTCTGACATTCTTGGTGTCCTTCTTGGTCGATCCGCTGGAGCAGCCGAGGATTACTTAGGTTCTACTTCTTACCAAATGGAAGTATTGAGCATTGCAACAGGCAATGCAGCTGAAATTATTGGTGGCGGTCTGGTCGATGCTTTTGCTAAAATCGGTGGTGGCACAGAAGCTAGTGATGCCGCTACTGCCATTGAGACTATTGCAACTGCTATTGCCAAGATTACTGTGGCAACGGGTGCGACAATAGGTGCAATTCCTAACCTGATTAAGAATCTAAAAAACTTACCTAGCCAGATCTTCTTCGGCTTTGCAGGCAAGCAGACAGGTACTAATTTAGCGCCAGCCAAGAAGGAAGAAAACAAGCTCACCCTTACACAGGTTCAGCAGCAAGCATCCTTGGCTAAATTAGAAGCAGCAGCAGTCAAACGCAATAAGGAACTTCTAGCATTAAAGAATAAGCAAGTCGCAGCCGATAAGTTAAAGGGTGTTGTGGCTAAGGCTAACCTTGCCCTAGACAAGGGATCAGATGTCTTTGACATAGAAAAGATTCAACTCAAAGCAGCTGAGATAAGTCAAGCCGAGCAACTAGGCAAGGTAACTAGCCAAGCACAGCTCCTACAGATTACTAATGACCTTGCTCGCTTACGAGTTAAGCAGAGCATCCTAGCCCTAGAAGATGCAATTGCATCTGGCGATGTCAAGGCAATAACTAATGCAACTAACAAACTCAATGCAGATCTAGGCATCCTTGGAGCCTTAACTGGTCAAGCACTTAAACTGGCAGATATCAAGTCAATCCTCAACTCAATTGCTCCTAAGGACTTAATCAACCTAGATAACCTTAATGAGGCTATTCGATTGCTTGGAGTTATCAAGGGTGCACCAGTAACGGCTACATCAAGCCTAAGTGCACCTGTAATGCCAGCAAGCCTACAACCTAGACCAATGGGATCAGGGTTTTTACCGAGTAGCGCATCAAAGGGCTTTAGCAATACAGAACTTCAATACTTTGAGGATTTGGCTAACTTCCAATTTAACACGATGTTTCCAAGCGGTTTGCCTACTCAATCGACAGCTTCTAGTGCTCCAGTAAATATTACAGTCAACACAGGCGTAGGAGACCCTAACGCTATTGCAGAGGCTATTGATCAGGTCCTAGTCAATGCAGCACAGCGAGGCACTCTTAGAGGAGCCTACGCAATACCATGACATGGCTACCAGAGTGGCGAATCACAGTAGGAGATGATGTCTATACGACTGTCACTGCTGTGTCTTTCGCATCTGGTCGTTTAGATATTGATCGCCAGCCTACAGCAGGTTACTGCCGAGTAGAGATTATTAACACTACTGGGGCAGAGTTCACAATCAATGTAACAGAGTCAATTTTGCTAGAACTAAAGAACTCTAGCGGTACTTACATCACTGTCTTTGGCGGGGAAGTATCAGACTTCTCAATCGGAGTCCGAAGCCCTGAGGAGTCTGGCTACATTACTACTGGCACAATCCTTGGTATTGGCTCACTGGCTAAACTAACCAAGGCGGTCTATAACACAGCTCTGGCAGAGGGCTTAGATGGCGCACAGATCGCAGCGATCTTAGGTGCAGCCCTTAACCTCTCATGGGCAGAAGTTACCCCAACAGTCACATGGGATACCTATCCTGCAACAGTGACATGGGCAGATGCCGAGTCCTACATCGGAACAATCGACACAGGCTTCTACACAATGATTGCATTAGCAGCTAGTGCCACAGAAAAGTCTCAGAGCCTTGTGGATCAGATAGCAACTAGCGCATTAGGTCAGATCTACGAGGATCGCTACGGCAATGTCAATTATGACGATGCAGATCACCGCTCTAACTATCTTGCCGCTAATGGCTACACAGCTTTGGACGGGGCTTATGCAAGCCCTAGATCCATTACTTCACAGACTCAGATAGCCCGTATCCGTAACAGCCTAATTTATCGTTACGCCACAGGCTATGGCTCAACCTACAGTGATTCTAATAGCGACTCTATAGCCTCTTACGGGCTCTTTGAGAAGTCCAGCGACTCAAACATCAAAAGCCTTGTTGACATCACTGATATCACCACTAGGGAGTTGAGACTTAGATCTACCCCTAAAGGCTCACTAGGAGCCATTACTTTTCGCCTAGATAATCCAGACATGCCGAGTGGGATGCTTGACAATCTAATTGGCGTGTTCTTTGGCATGCCTGTGCTTATTAACAATCTGCCTAGCAATTTACTAGCGGGAACCTTTGAGGGTTTTGTTGAGAATGTGGCAGTTAACGCTACCCCTACTTATGTGGACATGACCCTTTACATCACAGCTACAGAGTTTTCACTATCAACGACACAATGGGACACAGTATTACCAGCTGACATCATCTGGACGGGTGTAAATGCTACACTTATCTGGAACAACGCGACAGGAGTACTATCTTAAATGGCAACATCACCGATCTATAGCTGGCCAGAGCCAGACAATACGGATCTAGTAAAAAATGGCGCGTTAGCGATTCGCACATTAGGCAATGCAATCGACACAACAATGGGCACAATGGTTGCAAAAACTGTCGTTGATGCTAAAGGTGACCTTATTGCAGGCACAGCTGCCGACACAGTCAATCGCCTTGCAGTAGGCAATAATGGCGAGACACTCGTAGCAGATAGTTCCGCCTCAACAGGCTTGCGCTATAACCCACAAAATGCGCTAGTTAATCCAATCATAAATGGTGGTATGGACATTTGGCAACGCGGGACATCTGTTAGCACAACCGCTGGATATACGGCAGACCGTTGGTATGCAAATATGACAGTATCTGGTCGTACAGTTTCACGCCAAACAACAAGTGATACCACTAATCTACCAAACATCCAATACTGTGCAAGAGTGCAAAGAGATTCAGGTGGGACAAATACAAGTTTGGTTATTTTGTCTCAATCAATAGAAACTATTAACTCAATACCTTTTGCTGGCAAGGCTGTCACAATGTCTTTTTATGCAAGAGCAGGTGCTAATTTTTCTTCTGCTGCATCAGTAATAAATGCGGGGTTGTTAAATGGTACTGGTACAGATCAAAATCAACAGGGCGCAGGATTTACAGGTCAAAACTCAATAACAGGTAACAATGTGACTTTAACTACCACTTGGCAGCGATTTACTTTAAGTGGCACTGTACCAACAAATGCAACTGAATTGGCAACAACTTTTTATTACACGCCAGTTGGCACTGCTGGAGCAGCAGATTACTTTGAAATTACAGGAGTCCAATTAGACCTCGGCACTTATACGGCTACAACTGCTCCTACCTTCCGTAGGTCAGGCGGAACAATCCAACAAGAATTAGCCGCTTGTAATCGGTACTACTGGCGAGTTGATAACTCAACACTTAACCAACCTTTAGCAAACGCTTTTTATTACTCGGCTACTTCAGTAAATGCTAACGTACAATTTCCTGTAATTATGCGCGTTGCTCCTAGTATCGTACAAACTACAGGAACAAATTACTTTAACTTTATTCGCAATAGTGGTAGTGACGGGTTTAACTCTTTTACCGCTGACCAAATCAGCCCTGCAATGGCTGCTTTCTACAATAATTCAGAAGCAAGCGGCACCGCTGGACAAGCAGGATTTATTACCTTAGGCAATACGAGTGGTTCGCTAGCCTTTAGCGCGGAGTTATGATGAAACCAAGATACGAAGTAATTGAAACACCTACAGGCAATACTGTAATTAACGCCTATTATGACAATGGCGTGATGATTTCAATACCAATGGACGAAAGCAATGCCGACTATCAACGCTATCTAAATCCTGAATCGGAACAATCCACACCAATTGTGACGGATGAAACCAAAACTAAGTAAAGCGGCATCACAGTTAAGGGAACAGGTCGATGACTCATTCCCAGATCGTGACCGCACATCGGATGGTTGGATCGGTGATCCCCGACACGCTGCTCGCAAGTCTGATCATAATCCAGATGAGCAAGGTTGGGTTCGTGCCATCGACATCGATCGTGACCTATTCAAGGGATCAAAGCCAGACATTATGGGCGATCTTGCAGATCAGCTTCGTACCTTATCAAAGTCAAAGGCAGACACGCGTATTACTTACATCATTTTCGATGGACACATCTGCTCGAAAGTCCTTAATTGGAAATGGCGCAAGTACACAGGGGCTAACAAACACATCAAGCACTGTCATATCAGCTTTAAGAAAGAAGCTGACAATGATGGGGCTCTTTTTCAAGTACCTATGTTAGGCGGAGAATAATGAATGAGTTAAAAACAGCAGCAGGCTCATGGGCAAGAGCTTTTCTTGTAGCAGTGATCTCAATGGCGGCAGCTGGGGTCTCAGATCCTAAAGCTCTTATTGCAGCAGGCATTGCTTCTATCTTGCCACCAGTGCTTCGATACCTATCGCCTAACGATCCTGCTATGGGCATCAAGAAGTGACACAAAGCGACTTCTTTACTCTTTACATTGCCACCATTGGCATCATCGGTGGTCTATCTGGCTATGTTATTACTCATCTGCTTGGTGAGATTAAGCGACTAAACTCGCGTGTCGATGAGATCTATAACATACTCTTAGAGCGATAATTTTGACATGGCAAGAAAAGCAACTAAAGCGTTAGAGGAGCAAGGCTACTCAAAACTAGATGCTTACTGCATTGGGCTCTATGAGTATTTTAGTTCGCTAAAGCGAGCTGGCTTTGCAGAGGATATTGCCATGTTTATGATTACAGAACCTCAAGCATACCCTGCATGGATCTTGCCTGATCCCATCCCGCCGGAGAAATTAGGCGATTATGTAGATGAGGATGATGATTAAGAAACGCTATCTGGTCATCTCGGATCTACAGATCCCATATCACCATGAGCAAGCTGTTAAAAATCTAATCAAGCTAGTAAAACGCGAGAAGTTTGACCTTGTGCTAAACACAGGCGATGAGCTTGATATGCAATCGCAGTCCAAGTGGGCTAAAGGTACGCACCTAGAATACGAGGGGCAATTAGATGGCGATAGAAGTCTGGCTCAAAACATCCTTTGGGACCTTGGCACGACAGACATCACTCGATCCAACCACACCGATCGTCTTTACCACACTCTCGTTAGAGGCGCTCCTAGCCTCATCGGACTTCCAGAACTCGAATACTCCCGCTTTATGGGTTTCAATGACATGGGGATCCGTTTTCATAAGAAGCCCTTTGAGTTTCACAAAGGCTGGGTCCTAGTCCATGGCGATGAAGGGTCCATGAACTCTAATGCTGGACTTACAGCTCTTGGTCTGGCTAAGAAGTTTGGCAAGTCTGTTGTTTGTGGACACACTCACAGAGCAGGCATAAGTGCCTTCACAGAGGGCATAGGAGCCTCGTACAGGACTTTGTGGGGCTTAGAGGCTGGGAATGTCATGGACAAGAAGAAAGCCTCTTATTTGAAGGCTGGGAGTGCTAATTGGCAGATGAGCGTGGCAGTCATTGAGACACATGGAGACCGCGTAAGTCCGATGCTTGTGCCTATTAACAAGGATGGATCATTTACCTTGTACGGAAAGTTGTACGCTTAGTTTCGTTATCAAATCGTTATCAAAATCTGCACAGATTTGTCGTGTCTGTGTGTCACACTATTGTTGTGGCTGATCGAGGGCATCAGCGCAGTTAGGTACAGCATGATAATTAACTCGTTAACAATCATAGGAGTTTTAGGCATCTTCTTTGCTACTAACTTCGTGTGGTATTGGCAAGGCTTCAAGGACGGCAGGCGCGAAGGCTATGCGCGTGGTCGTGATCTCAATCGCCAAGGATTCTGGAAAGAATGAGAGCTAGTGAGATCTTACTATCAGCCACTGACACCATTCGGGATCGTGGTCTAACTTATGGGCATCCAGCAGATAACTTGCAGCACACTGCAATGTTGCTCAGTGCCTACCTGCAAACACCGATACATGACTATCAGGTGGCAGGCATCATGGTGCTAGTTAAACTTGCTAGGACTAATCAAACTGCACAGCAAGTCGATTCTTGGGTTGATCTATGCAGCTACGGAGCAATAGGCGGGCAGCTTGCCACAGAGGAGAATGAACTCTATGTTTAATTTAGCCGACTATGAGACAGTTGAGGTGAGACTTGAAAAGTTTATTAAGGATTATCCAGATTTTCGTATTGCAACAGAGCTGGAAGTTGTCGAGAAAGATCGATACATCGTCAAGGCGTATCTATTTAAGACTACTAGCGACAGCCTTAGCTGGGCGACAGGATACGCTGAGGAGAAGATTACAGATCGAGGTGTTAATAGCACTTCAGCACTGGAGAATTGCGAGACTTCAGCGATCGGCAGAGCGCTTGCAAATGCAGGTTATGCAGCTAAAGGAAAGAGACCAAGCAGAGAAGAGATGAGCAAGGTTGTTGCTACAAAAGTAGTAAAGCCAGCAGTGGCAGAAGTGCAGGACTATTGGACTACTCCAGTCAATGAATATCTAAAGGTAGTCGATGCTCCACAAACTCTGGAAAAGGCTATGGAAAATGTGGTTACTTTATTCGGGACAGGTGAATCACAAGAAGAACCACAATGCAAGCATGGACACATGCAATGGCGTGAAGGTGAGAAGAATGGCAGGGCTTGGGCAGGTTATCAATGCACAATAGTCAGCCGACAAGGTAGCGAGCCTAAGTGCGATGCTATCTGGTACAACTTAGGTAGCGATGGTAAGTGGCATCCACAGAAAGCAAAGGTGTAAAATGGGCTATGTAGAAGTTTATAATGTTGATAAAGATGGAGAATGGACTGATCTAAATGACATTCCATTCATCACTACAGTTAATTGTCAGCTGTGTAATGAGCCGACAGAGGCACACGACATCATCGTTACAGCTCGTATCGTTGATGGGGAAGTCGTAGCAGGTACATGGCAATGTAAAAAGTGCCAGACTGTTAATGGCTAGTCAAGCAAGAAAGCACAGAGGTTTCCGCACAGAGCGCGTAGTCGCTGAGTACCTATCGACTCAGTGGGCAGGTGCATGTGTGGGAAGGGGTAGTGGCAAGGATATTGTGAATGTGCCATTTGATGTTGAGGTAAAAGCTCGCGCTGGATTTCAACCACTTGCGTACTTGAAACAACTAAAGGCTCGGACATCCATTTCGGGGGATTTGGGATTCGGAGTCATACGGCTAAACGGGCAAGGAGAAGATGCAGCGGAATATGCCTGCATTATCCGACTAGCTGATCTATTGCCACTACTCATATTAAAATACGGTCACTTAGACAATCAACCCACAGAGGCAGACATCGACCGTTGCTCTGAGTGTGGGTCATACATGATCAGGAGATGCTTAACTTGCCAGCCTACGACTACCGATGTGTCACCTGCAATCTATTCCAAGAAGTCACTCATGGATTCGACAATAGACCAGTAGTGCCATGTCCTTATTGCAATGCTCCGATGGTCAAAGGCTTTACAGCTACCGCTATTCATTTTAACGGCAAGGGCTTCTATTCAACAGATAAGTAGTTATCCACAGGGTCTAACAAAGGAGTTACCCGAATGCGACACGCCGCTCTGACCAGCACTTATGTAAATGGATTTGACATCGATGGTACCCTGACAGGGCAGAGCCTCTCAAAGGCTCACCCCGAGCCGCTGAGGCGGATCGCTCGGGGGGTGCTAGCAGGTATTGGGATAGCTCTATGCTTTATGCCTAATGCAGGTTCTACACCAATCAAAGAATATGTTAGTTATAAGACTTATGCTTTATATCTATTAGACTTTAATTATCAAGAGCATCAATGTCTGTTAAAGCTCTATGGTGCTGAGTCTGCATGGAATCCAGCTGCAATAGGCAACCTAAGTGGTACTAACAAAGTCTATGGAATACCACAAGGTAAGAGCGAGTGGCTAAGTACCCAAGATGGTTGGTCACAGGTACGATGGGGCTTATCATATATAGGCAACAGATATGGTGAGCCTTGCATTGCATTGGATCACTTTAGGAGATTCAATTGGCATTAGACAAGCTCAACAGCCGTAGGTACAGGGCGCACAAAGAGCGTGTGTTTAATCGTGATGGTCGCACTTGTCGGTACTGTGGCAACGATGAGAATCTACAAGTGGATCACATCATTAGTCGTAAGAATGGTGGCACACACGATCTAGATAATCTTCAAGTGTTGTGCAGGGATTGTAACCTGCGTAAATCAAGCAAGGAAGAGGGCGTTTTTTTAGCACAGACGGCTAC
>Ga0315905_10003731_pt1 | contig 15665 bp, 14 predicted proteins | sample LakEriMetagenome_5_FD_203522 | JGI IMG/M metagenome (GOLD analysis project Ga0315905, IMG submission 203522) | Freshwater fungal communities from buoy surface, Lake Erie, Ohio, United States - Buoy 4 MA121 | ecosystem: Environmental > Aquatic > Freshwater > Lake | place: USA: Lake Erie, Ohio... | reverse complement strand
ATTACCTGTTGACTAATTGCAGAAATATGAACCTGCGATTGACTTGGGGTGTTTCATCTTTGTACAATGGAAAAGGTCGAAGAGCAAATCGAAGTAATTGGTGCACGGGAGCACAATTTGAAGAATATAGATGTAACCATTCCTCGCAATCGGTTAGTGGTAATCACCGGTTTGAGTGGGAGCGGCAAATCATCGCTTGCTTTTGACACTATTTATGCCGAGGGTCAACGTCGATACATTGAAACGTTTGGGGCCTATGCGCGGCAGTTTATTGGTGAGATGGAACGTCCCGATGTAGATAAGATTAACGGCCTTTCTCCTGTTATTTCCATCGAGCAAAAGACTGTCAGTCGAAATCCTCGTTCTACGGTAGGCACCATTACTGAAATTTATGACTTCCTTCGACTCCTATATGCCAGGGCTTCAGACGCCTTTAGCTATGTAACCGGAGAGCGCATGGTGCGCTATACAGATGATCAGATTATACAACTGATACGGGAAGAATACGCCGATCAAAAAATCGTAATACTGGCTCCTTTGGTTAAAGGACGCAAGGGGCACTATCGGGAGTTGTTTGAGTCTATTATGAAGCAGGGCTATCTGCGCGCCCGCATCGATGGTGAGATTGTGGAACTTACAAAAGGCCACAAAGTAGATCGTTACAAGATTCATGATATTGAACTTGTGGTTGATCGTTTGGCTATGGGTGTGCTGAAAAAGGAAAAGAAAGAATCAGCAGATGCTGAGTTGACCCGGTTGAGACAAACCGTGAGCACAGCTTTGAAGCTTGGAAAGGGAACGCTGATGGTTATTCCGCATGAAGAAGAACCCGTTAAAAAAACAGCAAAAAAACAAAAAGCAGTTTCCATTAAGCACTTTAGTAGGCATTTGATGTGCCCCTCATCCGGTGTTTCCTACGCAGAGCCCGAACCGAATCTTTTTTCATTCAACTCCCCTTATGGTGCTTGCGCTCACTGTAGCGGTTTGGGAGAGGTGGCCGAGGTAGATATGGAAAAGATAATTCCAGACCCTTCCCGTTCTATTAAAAAAGGAGGAATCGTGCCACTGGGAGAGGGTAAAAACAACTGGTGGTTTCAACAGGTAGAGGCGGTGGTAAAGCATTTTGGCTATGATCTCAATACATCCATTTCTGATTTGGATGAAGATGTTATCAATGTTCTGCTCTATGGCTCGGAGGAGTTGTTTGATGTTACCACAGGAGGCAACGTAACTTACCAGATTAAATACGAGGGTATCATTGCTCAAATTGAAAAGCAAATTGATGAAGATAGCTCCCCCGCATTGCGGCGATGGGCTGAAAGCTTCATGAATAAGATGCCTTGTCCGGATTGTAATGGCGCCCGATTGAAGAAGGAGGCTTTGTTTTTTCGAATTGGTGACAAGAACATAGCAGACTTATCGTCGATGGGTATGCACGAGCTAATTTCATGGCTTGAAGGTGTAGAATTCAAAATGAGTCAGCGCCAATTGGCCATAGCTCATGAGCCGTTGAAGGAAGTACGCAACCGTTTGCGTTTTTTGGTTGATGTTGGACTTGACTATCTGACATTGAATCGCAGTGCGCGCACGCTCAGCGGCGGTGAGGCACAGCGCATACGCTTAGCCACTCAAATCGGCTCGCAATTGGTTGGTGTCCTCTACATTCTCGACGAGCCCAGTATTGGTCTTCACCAGCGCGACAACCACAGGTTGATAGCTTCTTTGCAGGCTCTCCGTGACGGAGGAAATAGCGTAATTGTGGTAGAGCATGACCGAGACATGATGCTTCAAAGCGACCACCTTATCGATATTGGTCCCGGCGCCGGAATGCACGGAGGGCGTATCATGACACAAGGCAATCCTCATGACTTAAAGAAGGAGGATAGCGTAACAGCTCGCTACCTGAGAGGAGATTTGCGCATTGAAGTTCCTGCGGAACGACGCAAGGGAAATAAGAAGAAGCTGACTTTGACGGGAGCAACAGGTCATAATCTGAAGAATGTAACACTGGAGATTCCATTGGGTATGTTTGTTGGCGTAACCGGGGTAAGTGGAAGCGGTAAATCATCGCTCATTGAGCACACCCTCTACCCTATCCTCAACCGACATTTTTACAACGGAGTAAAGAAACCTTTGCCATACAAATCCATCAAAGGACTCGAGAATCTTGATAAGGTTATAGAAATTGATCAAAGCCCTATAGGTCGCACTCCACGAAGCAACCCGAGCACTTATACGGGTATTTTTACCGACATACGTAATTTATATGCTGCGTTGCCGGAGGCCAAAATTCGGGGCTATCAGCCGGGACGTTTTTCTTTCAATGTGAGTGGCGGACGTTGTGAAACCTGCAAAGGTGCTGGAGTTAAGTCAATTGAAATGAACTTCTTGCCCGATGTTTTGGTGGGCTGTGAAATATGCTCCGGAAAGCGATATAACCGGGAGACACTGGAGATTCGTTATAAAGGGAAAAGTATTTCTGATGTATTGGACATGACTGTTGATCAGGCTGTCGAGTTTTTTGATGCTCACCCACGTATCCGTCATGTAGTGAAAACCCTTCAGGATGTTGGGTTGGGTTATATTACGCTAGGGCAGCATTCCACAACACTCAGCGGAGGAGAAGCTCAGCGCGTAAAGCTGTCTACGGAACTAGGTAAGCGTGACACAGGAAATACACTTTACATTTTGGATGAACCAACAACAGGACTGCATTTTCAAGACGTTCAAATGCTGATTAATGTCCTAAATCGATTGGTCGATCGCGGTAATAGTGTATTGGTGATTGAACATAATATGGATGTTATCAAAGTCGCTGACCATATCATCGATGTAGGACCCGAAGGAGGTAATGGCGGCGGACAAATTGTAGCCACCGGTACACCTGAGATTGTTAGCAAAGTGAAAGGCAGCTGGACGGGAAAGTTCTTGAAGGAGGAGCTTTGAGGGGGGATTACAGATTACAAATGACGGATGACGGATTGCTGGAGCGAAGTAATAATTACTAAGTACTAAGTTCGGATGGGGTGTTCCTTGATATTCGGGGGCGGAATCAATAATTTCCATTTATCCATTCCTGATAGTATACCTCACCTCTTCATTCGCCGCTCGCCAATCAAACGTTCCCCAGCATTCTGAAACTGTTTTTCGGCAGGATGTACTCACCATCTTCCGGGCGGCGGATCATAGCATAGAACTCTTTGCACATGTAGTTGATTTGTCTGCGGAATGGGCGTTTCTCGAGGTAGCTTTCCCAAGCCTCTAATGCCAATTTCTTGGTTACTTCCCATGCGTAATTGTTAAATCCTTCAGGACGGGAAAAACTGTCTACATACTTTTTTGCCTCGGGTAATGTATTCATTGTGCTCATTTTTAAACGGTTTTACGTGATTGATGGCGCAAAGGATGCCTGGCAGATTGTAATGGATTTACAATCCGAAAAATTTATTGGAAATGAACTTTATGCGCCCAATAAGCCCCTGATTGCTGCACGCTTTATACATTCACTTGAAGATTGTATGTTCAAGATATCAACGAGGGTAATCGTTTGGCCGTCGATAAAAGCACTCATAAACAACGTCTTAAATCAAATTTTAAGACCGTTCATTTGTTTATAAAACCTACTTTATGTTTAACGAAAAATGGTCAGCAACAAGCATTGTTGATATATCTTGCGCAAAACTTGTCGAGTATTTTTTTGATTTTGTCTAAGAATCGCCTATTTTTGTAGAGTGATTATGACGATTTACCGATGAGCCACCCAAAAGCTAACCATAAGAAACCAATTCCGTCACTCGGTATGACGTCCATAACCGGTCATAAGCTCGATTCGCTCAAAGCCACCTACCATGATTTGGTTTCCCGTGTAGTTTCTGCAGGTGACAGCGCGACCCTCCTCTTCTCGCATTTCGGTGACTTTGATACAACGAAAGTGGAAAACACGTTGAAATTGATTGAAAGTGGAATTCTGGAAAGTGGTGATAAGCGTTCGACCATGAAAAGAGTGTGTGGCATGCTCATCGAATTACTCCAAAACATCTCCATTCATGGTGCTCGCGATAGCAAAGGACACATGAATGCCTATCTCATCGTGGCCAAAGTGGGTGTTAATTACTTGCTATACTCAGGAAACCTGATTCTTTCAGAAATGGTGCAGCCTATTCAGGCTCGAATGAATGATCTAGTTGAAATGGATTCTACCTCACTGCGGAAATTGTACATTGAGATTTTATGCAACGAGGAATACAGTATGCAAGGGGGCGCAGGTTTGGGTTTGGTTACTATTGTGAAGCGCGCTGAAAACAATGTACGCTTCAATATAGACACGATCGATGAGCATTTCGGTTTTTTCCAATTAGAGGTTACTGTTCCTGTCTCTCACTCTTCTTGAATTCACGTTGAACGGCCGAATTATTAAGCGGAATTGAATCCCCTTCCTTCAGTCTTCTATTTTTGTTTGGATGAAACAACTACTTTTTTGGGCTTGCTCAGTATTGGCTGCGTTGAGCTTAATTCTAACCCTTTCGCACTGCAACAAATCATCTTCGTACAATAAGTTTCTCGATCCGGAACTCTTGAAGATCGCTCAATTTACCGATCAGCGAATTACAGACTCCCTTCTTCCCTATCTCACAAGCAGACAACCTCTTCTGAGGCTCGAAGCAGCCATGTCGTTAGCCAGTGTACGAGATGCTAAAGCGGTTGATGCTTTGCACAAAGCATTGCTCGACCCTGTTGCCGAAGTCAGGTCTTCAGCTGCCTACGCGTTGGGTCAAATACTTCACCCTAGTTCTATAGAGCCTCTCTCGCTGCAACTCAGAGTCGACACTAACCCGGGAGCAATTATTCAAATTCTGGAGGCACTAGGGAAAATTGGCGGCGGCCTTCATGCCGCAAGTTCAGCTCCCGAGTTTGTTGAAAATGCAGCCAATACCATTTTCAATTACGAACGATCCGACTCTATCGGCATTCATGCTATTGCCAAGGCCGCCTTTTGGATGCACAATGGTGGCTGGAACGATAACAGGCTCATCAATAAATTATCGGCCATCTATGGTGAGCAACCTACCATCAACCGACGTGTAATCGCTTTTGCGATGGGCAGATACAGGGGCGATTGGTTTCTGGATACTCTTCAAGCCAATGCATTCATTCATCATCTGGTATCAGAAACAGATACGGTTGCGCAAGTGGCGACCATTCCGGTAACAGGTCGAATAGCCAGTCAATTATCCGCTCAATTCCTTACTAAACTATTGCAAAGTCCGACTTCCGGACGTGAGCAATTGATAGCAGCTTGTCGCGCGGCATCTAAGAACCCCGCTGTAGAAGCTACGCCTTTACTTGGCCTGCTTGTGAACAAGTCGCAATCAGTAGCTGAAGAGGCTTTCTTTAGCTTACAAACCAAAAGGCTCTCATCTGTGCAACTCGATGCCGTTAGATCACTTCAATCGTCCCTACCTGATGCGTTGCAACCTTCTGCAGTTCGCATGCTTCATAAAATGGGCGACACACTCAATTTGCCTTTATGGATGACCAAAATTGATGGCTCACTCAAACCCTATGATCGTCTCGCTTGTATTCGAGTGCTGGGTGTTTCCGGCGCAAGTGCAATCGTGTCGTTGGAGCGAGCTTTGGCAAATCCCGATATTCTTCAGGCAAATGCATACACAGAAGCGTTTATCGAATCACATAATCAACCTGATTTTCCAACCGATATCAATTACTCCAAGGCTCTAATTCAACTGGTGCAACGAAGTGACATTGGAATAACAGCTCTATGTGCCGCGGAAATGAGAGCCTCCTTTCCTAACGCCTCTATCGACGCCGGTTTAAATGAAATGAATCTGGCATTGATATCGGCGCTCGAAAAGCTGAAACTCCCGAAGGAGGTTGAAACAGCTAACGAAATCATTAAAACGCTGAACGTTTGGGGGATTTCTCCTCGTGAGGAAATTAAAGTCGAATATAATAATCCCATCGATTGGAATTTAGTGAAGTCAATTCCTCGTCGTCAGCGTGCAGCGATTCACACAAACAAGGGAAAGATAGAGATTGAGCTTCATGTGGAAGAAGCTCCCGGAAGTGTTGCATCCTTTGTTAAATTATGCAGGGAGGGTTTTTATAATGGTAAGTCCTTTCATCGTGTGGTGCCGAACTTTGTAATACAAGGAGGTTGTCCTCGTGGTGATGGTATGGGCGGAACTGACTACACACTACGTTCTGAGTTTCGATTGCACGACTATCGCACCGGTTCGGTTGGTTTGGCCTCATCAGGCCCTGATACCGAGAGTTGCCAGTGGTTTATCACGCACATTCCAACTCCACATTTGGAAGGTCGCTACACACTATTTGCTCATGTAACACAAGGTATGGGTATTGTTGATCAAATCGAAGTGGGCGATACAATCGAACGTATTGAATTACTCAAAGACTAGTGCCAAGCAATTATTGTGAGTTCACTTGCTGTGATTAGCCTTATATTCGCTTCGAATTTGATTTACGTTTATCAGGCGTGTCCCGGGGGGACCATTTCCGTCACCTGATTGTTCGGATCATTTCACGAACATATTTATACATTTTATTCTAATGAATTTTGAATCATTGGGTCTCATTGAGCCCATACTAAAGGCCTTGCAAAAAGAAGGCTATGAAAAACCCACGCCCATACAGGAGCAGGCCATTCCGATTGTACTCAACGGACGCGACTTGCTGGGCTGTGCTCAAACCGGTACAGGTAAAACTGCTGCCTTTGCACTTCCTGTTATCCAACTATTACATCAAAAGAACCAACCGCAAAATGGCAAACGCGTCATTCAAGCGCTGGTACTCACTCCTACTCGTGAATTAGCCATTCAAATTGAAGAAAGCTTCAGAGCCTATGGCAATTTCACCAAACTTCAAAACCTTGTCATTTTCGGTGGTGTTGGGCAGTTCCCTCAAACGCAGGCGCTCAAGCGCGGTGTGGATGTGCTTATTGCAACACCCGGTCGTTTACTTGATTTGATGAACCAAGGATTCATCGATTTGCGTCACCTTGAAATTTTTATCCTGGATGAGGCAGACCGTATGCTCGATATGGGCTTCATACACGATGTAAAGAAGGTAATTGCCCGTTTACCGCAAAAGCGTCAGTCGCTTTTCTTCAGTGCCACCATGCCTCCGGAAATTCAAAAGTTGAGTGCGACCATTCTCACCAACCCCTTGAAAGTGGAAGTAACTCCCCCTGCTACTACAGCAGAGAAGATCAATCAGTCTATCTACTACCTCGACAAGGCCGATAAGAAGACCATGCTCTTGCACGTACTAAGCGACCATACCATTGAACGGGCCTTGGTGTTTACACGCACCAAGCATGGAGCCAATAAAGTAGTTAAGGATTTGCAGAGCAAAGGAATCACAGCTGAAGCTATTCACGGAAATAAGTCGCAGAGCGCACGACAGCTTGCACTGAAGAACTTCAAGAACAAAGCAACGCGTGTGCTTGTTGCAACGGACATTGCGGCTCGAGGCATTGACGTAGATGACCTCACACACGTAATCAATTATGAGATTCCCAATGTTGCTGAAACCTATGTGCACCGAATTGGACGCACAGGCCGAGCAGGAGCTTCCGGTATCGCTATTTCATTTTGTGAAGCTGAGGAAGTGTCCTACATCAAGGATATTCAGAAACTCACAGGTGTCATTATTCCGCAGGGTGAAAACCGCGGACAACTGCCTGGTCCTTCCTTCGACATAACCAGAGGCGTTCCTGCACCACCGGAGCATAGTGGTCGCGGACAACGCCATGGCCAACGCCCAGGTCAGGGACAGCGACACGGTGCACCCAAATCAGGTGGTGGCAGAAAGCCCGTGCATAACCGAGGTACAGATTCGCGCGGCACCGACGGACGCAATAACGACAATCGAAGTGGTGTTAGTCGCAACACTGAGAATCGTAGTAATAGCAGCAATAGCAATGGTCGAAGTAACGATAATCGTAAGAAGTACGACCAAACTTCAGGTAAACCTAAAACTGAAAGCTCTAGTTCTGCAGCCGTCGGCAACAATGCGGAAAGTTCCACTAAAAAGAAATGGGGTTCGTTTTTTAAACGATTTAAATCGTAAACGGAAGTGCCTGTAACCGCAGAGTTCGCTGTGTTCTCATAAATACTTTACACTCTTTGTGATCTCTGCGGTTACACCATTTTAACCATTTATATTCAGTGCTCGTAGTGAATTAAATTCATCCATTCGGAAAGCGTTTAATGGATGTTGATGGCCACATTTTAAGAATTCGGAAATGGCGAATTGGCTGTGGTTATCCAATGGATTTCTGGGTCGCGGCGCCACCACGTTAGTTGACGCTTCGCGAAATTGCGAGTGTGCTGCTGGATTTTAGCGATGGCCACACTTCGCGAAGACCGGCCTTCGAAATAATCGAAAAGTTCCTTGTAACCAACCGTGTTTAGGGCCTGTAAATGCTTGAATGGAAGCAATTCCTTTGCCTCCTCCTCCAAACCACATTCAAACATGCGTAAAACACGATCATTGATTCGTGTATATAACTCTTCGCGGGGCATATCGATTCCTACTTTTTCAACCTGGAATTCGCGATCTCTGATTTGGGATCTTCTCAAGGATGAATAAGGCATTCCAGCCACTTTACAAACCTCCAAAGCGCGTATCAGCCTGTGTGGATTGTTGATGTCGACCTGATTATAATAATCAGGATCAAGGCTATGAAGCTCTCGCTGCAGTGCTTCAATTCCTTCGATCTTGAATTTCTCCGACCATTGAGCTCGGATACTCTTGTCTGACGGCAAATCATCAAAGCCATTTATCAAGGCATCGATGTAAAGCATGCTTCCACCACAGCATATTACTGTATCGTATCGGGTAAATAACTCGATTAGCTTGTCTAACGCCTCGCGTTCGTAGCGCCCGGCACTATATTCTTCATGAACAGTTGCCGAAGCAATGAAATGATGAGGCACTTGAGCCAGCTCGTCTTCTGATGGTCGCGCTGCGCCGATATTAAGTTCTTTGAAAATCTGACGTGAGTCGGCTGATATGATCTCTGTACGTAGAGACTTTGCAAGACTGATGGCATATGCTGTTTTTCCTACCGCAGTAGGGCCTAGTATGACAATCAGTTTTTTCATAGCGTTACCTCACCCTATTAAATTCATGAGTCAATTGCCACTAGGCACTGGTCATTTATCACGCGTCAATTAGTCCGCGGCCAATCTTCTTGATTTTACCGTCAGCCTGCAGTTTTGCGAAGAGTGTTTCAAGCAATCCATTGATAAACACATTGCTCTTCGGCGTACTGTAGTAGTTAGCCAATTCAATGTATTCGTTCATAGTTACTTTCAGCGGAATGGACTCAAAGGTTTGCGCTTCAGCCAAAGCCATTTTGAGAATAACCATGTCCATGGTAGCAATTCGGTCGGCCTCCCAGTTGGGAGCATTATCAGCAATCATTTTTTCACTGTCCGATCCAAGTGCAAGCGTTCGACGGAATAACTGTTTGGTGTATTCTTCCTCATCATCGTCGGCCTTCCACAGCGGCATAAGCTCCAAATCGTTATCACTGTCTTTGACAGTCTTGAGTGTTTTCAATGCCATGCTGGAAGCAAGATCGAGGTCATCGTTCCAGAAAATACCGATTTCTTCCAACCAATCGTGCATATGCTCGAAGTTGATGAGCTCGCGTCGCAAGAAACGCAGCAAGAATTCGCGATCATGCTCAAATCCGCGCTCTTTGCTAGCCATATACTCTTTGTAGTCTTCCGATTCAATGAGCGACTTGAACATTGACCGCAATAAATCGTCGTTGTCGCGCCAGCGAATATGAATTTCTTTAGAAGCCTTGTCCAGGACTTTGCTGTTGGCCAGAATTCTTACAAGGTTGTTCGTCACAAACTTCGTATTAGGGTGCAAATCTTCCTGAGTGGGAAGCTTCTTGTTCATGCCGGCCTCAATCTTTTCTATAGCCTTCGCCTGCATCTCACCGGGCAATAACAACAGTGCTATGTAGAGGTCCCGGAAGCGGTTGAAACTTTCGAAAAGAATTTTTTCGTACTTCACCATGTCTGGTTTCTCTTCGCTGTAATAGGCGAAGATGATTTGCATGGCTTTAATTCGGATTTGGCGACGATTGAGCATAAGGATAGCGTATTCAGTTTAAAGTAAGTTACATCGTAGATTTTAACTTGGCTATTGAAGCGATTCTGGCCTCTGCCAGTTGGTTTGCCGCCAGGTAGGTCGGTATAGAATTCGTTTTCGAAATATTGAAAATATTGAGCGCCGTTTGGTATATACCTTCGGCTTGAGCCAGAGCCGCATTGCGGTTGTATCCTACAATTTCCCAGTAGCAATTGATTATACCGCCGGCATTCACCAAATAATCCGGGGCGTATAGTATTCCGCGTTTGAGCACTTCTTGTCCGTGCACTTTTTCATCTTTTAATTGATTGTTCGCCGCACCACAAACGATGCTGCATTTCAATCTGTCGAGTGTTTCGTCGTTGATGGTTGCTCCCAACGCACAGGGGCTGTATATGTCCATTGGAACATTGTACACATCCTTTGCATCGATAGCCTTCACATTGTATTTCTTCACAACGGCATTCACGCGGTCTTCATAGATATCGCAAATGGTAACGTCGGCGCCTTCCTTCACCAGGTGTTCAACGAGGTACTCGCCCACGTGACCAACGCCCTGCACAACGACTTTCTTACCTGAAAGTGAATCGTTGCCGCTCAATTCCTTTTGGCTTGCCTTCATACCCATGTAGACACCATATGCGGTCACAGGGCTCGGATCGCCGCTACCACCCAGGTATTCGGGAAGGCCCACAACATGTTTGGTTTCGAGGCGCACATATTCCATGTCGCGGGTTGAAATACCTACGTCTTCAGCGGTGATGTACTTGCCACCGCAACTGTTCACAAACTTTCCGAATCGACGCATGAGCGCTTCACTCTTCTGCTTGCGAGCATCGCCGATGATTACGGCTTTACCACCGCCTATGTTCAAACCGGCAAGTGCATTTTTATAGGTCATACCGCGCGATAGACGAAGCGCATCTGTGATGGCTTCCTCTTCGGTGCCGTAGGCCCACATGCGAGTGCCGCCTACTGCAGGACCTAGGGTAGTATTGTGAATGGCAATGATTGAACGAAGTCCTGTTTCGTTGTCTTGGCAGAATACAAGTTGTTCGTGGTTGAAGGTCGACATACGACCGGTGACAGAGGCTTCAGTAACGTTAACCGCAGCCTTTTCCATGGTTTCCATCAATAGGTAATTTTCAAATTAAAGACAGTCCGCAAATCGTTTTCGCGTGTCTTTTGAAGTGGTTTCTGTTTCCTTGTTTATTGCAAAATCTCGTCAATAGCCAAAGCCAGTTTGCGGTCGCGGTCAGTAATAACATCGCCGGCATCGTGCGTGCTCAATTCCACACGTACATAATTGTATACGTTGAACCAAGCAGGATGGTGTCCCATCTTCTCGCTAATGAATGCCACGCGGGTCATGAAGGTAAAAGCCTCTTGGAAATCCTTGAAGCGAAATTCACGTACCAGTTTGTTATCAGTCTCTTTCCACATAGGTCAGTGGTTTGATTTGTGCCGCAAATATAGCCTTTTCGACTTACAGCACACCATGGATAGCAAAAACTATACTTTGCGTTGTGTTTTGATTATTTCCACCCGCAATCGGCTAAGTGCCTCCGGGGTAATACCTAGATAAGAAGCAATATGACGCTGGGATACGCGCTGTTGCAAACTGGGATATGTAGCTATGAATTCCTGATAACGTTCGGTTGCAGTAGCGCTTAACAGCAGAAGTACACGTTTCTGCAGCACGGCAATGCGCCGCAGCAAACGATTCAACTCTATTCTCGCAAAGTCGGGATGACTGCCCATGTGTTTGTTGACAAGCTCCTCGAAGATATCAGCCCGAATAACCTGTACCTCAGAGTCTTCCAGCGCATCGATGGAAAGCACTGCAGGCGACTGCATGGCTGTTGATTGAACATCAGAAATAATCCACCCTTCGGGAGCAAACATGAAGATGTGTTCCTTTCCCTTGACGTCGATTGTAAAACTCCGCAGCAGTCCTCGTGTAACGAAATAGGCGTGTTTCGCATCATCGCCCTTCCGCTGGAGGGTATCTCCTTTCTTCACCTGAATGGTTTTCAGTTGCTCCAACAGGGCATTGAGCTCAGCCGAAACGGCATCACTATCGCCTTTGAAGTATTGAGCAAAATCCATGTAAATGCGAAATTAAACCGCCGGTGGTATTATCGGCCAAACCATCCACGATCACCCTTTTTGATCCAGTAAAACCAATCCCAATAACTTAAGTGATGGCTTCGAATGAACCCCTTTCTTGCGCCCTTGGGTATGAACAACCTCCCCCCTTTTTCAGGCTGCAAATTGTCAATACCATTCACTGCGCACTGAGGTGCAATGCCATCTTGTCGGCAGGTAACGTCGGCTCCCTTTTCATATCGGTCGCTTCCGTATTGCCACACTTCTTGAAATTTATTCCAGTCCATGCCTCCTACTCCCGGGCTTTCCGGTGCGAGTATGAGTGCCTTCCCCAAAACCACATAAGGAGCAACAGCCTCAACAAAACCAAGTGCGTAAGCATATCCCATGCTATGGCAAACTATGTCGATAGTGTCCGACATAGCATTCTCCCTGTAGGAGCTAACAAATCGCTCTCCACAGCGCCTGCCATTATCGTATCGAATCCGAAAACCTTCCTCATTGGGTTCATCATTAAAGCCCCAATTGCTGCGCCCCACCCAACCAAAGCGCGTTACGGCCCACGACCAAATGCTGCGGCCCTTGGTGCGATGCATGGAAGTAGCTACGGGGTGATGACCGTCGATATAGAGCGGTATGACCGGTTGAAAGCGGCTGATTAGCGTGTCATCGATGTCGAACCAATAGCCGGCAGGCGACATACCTCCCGGAGGAGAAACGGTGTAGATCTCGTTCGACGTTGTCATCGAATCAAGATGTAATCCACGATAGCCATTCGAGAATATAAGATATCGATTCTGCGCATGGGTGGACCATGCTGAGAAGAATAGACAAGTTATTAGGATACGTCTAATTGCCATATTGATAAAACAAACCTTCTGCAAACCCGGTCCAGAGACAAGCCTTTTGTCCGCTTGATTTCAACCCATTATTTATCCAAGTATTGCATGTATGTATCATGCTGTATCGACCATGCGCATCGTAGTATCGATCGTGATCGAAATTGACCCCGGCCAAGAGTGGTTGCAACATGATACGATTACCATATTCATCGGCAATTAAAGATCTGTCAATGTAGTTGCACAAACGGTTGTATTGATTGCGAGTAAACGACAACCGAATAATGGGCCTGTCGGTGGGCAAATCATAATAATAAGACGCGTGAATGCCCGCTGTACCTAACCCTGTCGCCGCTGCAACTGCCGTGCTAACAGTAAGGTCGGCCCAGGTGGGTGTATTCATGTAAAAATTCTTGTCGCCCCAACCAATGGCAAGCCATGATAGCGAAGTATCAGGGTTGGCATTGTTGGCATATGGAAAATCAATGCTCCAGTCGTGCACATCCGTTTTTACCTTCATCAGGAAATCGGTATGCGGTCCGGACTTGAGCAGGTAGACTTCATAAGTTGGTTGATTTTCGTCCGACACAACCTCAGCCGACACAGGAATGATGGCGCTCACTATGGCGAAGATCACGTAACACAAAAGTCCGAAAACGAACAACATGATAACCCAGCGCAATACCGATAGCAGATTGCTTAGCAATGGGCGAACGATATCTCGTGATTGGCTGTTCATGAATCAATTTCGAATAGTGGTGGAAAAATACTGCGAGCTTGATAAAAGGCAATGGGATAATAATCCTACAATCCTATACCCCTATTTCCCGTAGATTATCTCCTCCAAATCGGAGATGTTCCGCGTAAGATCGGTCTTGATGATTTCCCATAGTATTTCATCATCGACGTCGAAAAATTCGTGTACGATGAAGTTGCGGAGCGCCAAAATGTGGTTCCATGGCAATCGCTTGTGCTTACGTTGAAAGCTAAACGGAATGTGCTTTACACTTTCGCCCATGATTTCGAAGTTGCGGATCACAGCATCTTTCACCAGCTGGTCTTGCGCGAACTGATCATAAGAACTGAAATCTGCTGTATAGGCATGAATCTTCTTCATGGCCGAAAGCATGGACTCCAGAAAAAAGTCATATCGCGCAGGGGTTACATTCATGCGAAGTGAATGGCTGACATGATTTCGTGTTTCAATGCGGGCTTGATGCCTCGTGGCGTAAGAATATCGATATGCACGCCCAACTTTTCCTCAAGGTGCTCCTTCAACTCAAAAAATTTCCAACCCAACGGCTTCTCCAACTCTACATACACATTGATGTCGCAGAGTCTGTTGTGATGGTGATCAATATAACAATCGAAACACCCAAGGCGGGTAACACCATAGCGGCGCTCCAAGTCATAGCGCATGCGCGATAGCTGCTTCGGCAATTGAGGATCCATATTGCTTACTTCACAAGGGTCATTTCGTTCAGCAGGTAATCGGCGTCGGCATAGACTTCGATAACCCACAATACGTAGCGAATATCGACCATGATGTTGCGGCAGATTTCCGGATTGTACATGATGTCGCTCATGGTGCTTTCCCAAGAACGGTCGAAGTTGATGCCGGTAAGTTCTCCCTTTGCATTCAAGGCCGGTGAACCGCTGTTGCCTCCTGTGGTATGATTGCTTCCTGTGTAACAAACGTTCAACTCCCCACCTACTCCATAATTACCGTAATTGCGTGCTTCGAGTAAAGCCTTCAACTTTGGACTGATGGCAAAGTCGGGATTGCCGGTGTAGTACTTCTGCAAAATACCATCGGCGGTGGTATGTGGCGTATAATGCTCCCCATCGCGCGGGAAGCTGCCTTCCACCTTGCCATAGGAAATGCGCAGCGTGCTGTTCGCATCGGCCCAGTAATTACCGGGAAACATCTTCATCATGCCTTCCGTGTATTTCTGCATCCAATAGTCAATCTGCTTGTTGAGATCACCCACCTGCGGACGTAAACGCGCGTTGTAATCAGTAGTCATAGCTAGTGCTGCAGCATAAAATGGATCTGATTTCAATTTCTTGACCATCCCCTTCCCTGGCTTTGCAAGCAACTTAAAAAGAGCCGTTGAATCGCTGAAAACGGATTTCATATAATCAAGTGGCATACTTTCACTTTGCTTGCTATCCATGACACCCACTGTATTATATTTAACATCGTGCAAGGGTTGCAAACGTTCGTATATAGCCATCTCGGTTTGCAAATCAAAGTCCTTGTAGAATGCACGTGCACCTTGCTTCAATTCTTCAATTGTAGACGCCAATTTTCCTTGTGCCTGTAAGGTGTCGTAGTTCGCTATCAGGTCATGGAATCGATAACTGAAATTGAATAGTTCCGGACCGTAATACATGTACTCTACGAACAACTGAGCTTCGAAATTGAGGTGGTTTACCTGGTTGTAAAGCAAATCCAGTTTTGGCAGCACCTCGGCGTAAGACTTGAACTCCGGCTTTGCACACTGTGCGATATACTGCTTCTCAAACTGACGCTTCTGCTCCAATGCGCGGAAGTTGGTTAGC
>Ga0315905_10003729_pt1 | contig 15672 bp, 14 predicted proteins | sample LakEriMetagenome_5_FD_203522 | JGI IMG/M metagenome (GOLD analysis project Ga0315905, IMG submission 203522) | Freshwater fungal communities from buoy surface, Lake Erie, Ohio, United States - Buoy 4 MA121 | ecosystem: Environmental > Aquatic > Freshwater > Lake | place: USA: Lake Erie, Ohio... | reverse complement strand
ACCCCGCCCGGCCCAGTCAGCACCAGCCCCCGATCAAAACCCGCAAGCACCAGTCACCGACAACCCACCCCAGGCACCCGTCCGCGCCAGAACCCGTGCACTCCCGCGCACGGCTCGACTAAAAACAGAAACCAATAGCAGAAACCCGTGCACTCCCGCACCCGGCTCGCCAAAGACAAAATCCCGCCCCCCCGCTGTTCGTTTTCCCAACCTTCGGCGTAATATTGGATATTGCCATCCAATTTAGCGTTTGGAGGGTTTCCCGTGCCGTTTCATCCATCTTTTTCCGTGTTCCTCCCCACCGCCCAACACTGCCCGAACAAACCCCAACCCGCCAGACGCAAGGCACTGCTGCGGCTGGAACTCCTCGAGGACCGCACCACACCCGCCCACACGCCCGCCTGGGTGCCTGACGAGGTGCTGGTCACCTTCCGGCCCAATACCCCACCCGAGGCGCGCCAGCAGGCTTGGGATTCGGTGAACGCCACGGTCATCGAGACCATCCAAACCCAGACCATGCTCAAAACCGGGGCCCCACCCATCGACCACCTGCGCCTCGCCACGCCCTCCGTCGAGCAGGCCCTCGCCACCCTCTCGGCCAACCCCGCGGTTTTGCTGGCCGAGCCCAACTACAAGCTCGAGCGCCTCGCCCTCGCCAACGATCCCGCCTACCTCTACGGCCAGTTGTGGGCCACGCACGGCAACACGCTGCTGAACAACAGCCCCCTCAGCCCCTTCGGCACCCAGGCCGACAAGGTGTGGGATGCCGGCCATGTCGGCTCCAAGTCGGTCTTCATCGGCCTGATCGACCAGGGGTACGACTACTCCCACCCAGAACTGGCCGACGCCGCCGCCGTCAACCCCGGCGAGGTCCCCAACGACTACATCGACAACGACCACAACGGCTATGTCGACGATGTGCAAGGCTGGGATTTCTTCCACAACGACAGCTCCGTCTACCACGGCATGGAGGATATCCACGGCACCCATGTCGCCGGCACCATCGGCGCCCGTGGCGGCAACGCCCAGGGCGTGGCCGGCGTGAACTGGAATGTCTCGTTCCTGTCCGCCAAATTCATGGGCCCCCAAGGTGGCTACACCGCGGATGCCGTCAAGGCGGTCGATTACATCACCGACCTGAAGACACGGCACCATCTCAACATCGTCGCCACCAACAACTCCTGGGGCGGTGGCGGCTACAGCCCAGCGCTGCACGCCGCCATCATCCGCGCCGCCAACGCCGGCATCCTGTTCATCACCGCCGCCGGCAACGATGCCGAGGACAACGACGCCCACGACCACTTCCCCGCCGACTACAGCTCGCTGGTGGGCACCGCCACCCAGCCCCCCGCCGCCTACGAGAATGTCATCGCCGTCGCCGCCACCAACGCGCGGGGCGAACGGTCCGGCTACTCCAACTACGGCCGCCTGTCGGTGGACCTGGGCGCACCGGGCGATAACATCGTTTCCACCACCCCGGAGGGGACCTACAGCTACGGCAGCGGCACCTCCATGGCCACGGCCCAGGTGACCGGCGCCGTCGCGCTCTACGCCTCCGTCTACCCCGATGCCACAGCGCCCCAGATCCGCCAGGCCCTGCTGGCCTCCGTCACCCCCGAGCCCACGCTGGCCTACACCGTCTCCCACGGCCGGCTGAACGCCTGGTCCATGCTGAACACCCCGCCACCTGGCACCCCGCCCATGGCCTCCGTCGCCGATTGCGCCGTGCTCGAGGGGCAAGCGGGCACCGCCACCTTGCATTTCCAAGTCACCCTGGACCGACCTGCCGAGGGCTGGGGCGCCTCGTTCCTCTGGGCCGTCACCGATGGCACCGCCACCCTCGCCGACAACGACTACCAGCCCTCCTCCGGCACGCTGGTCTTCGCCAATGGTGAGTCGTCCAAGACCATCTCCATCACCGTCAACAGCGACACCGCCTTCGAGTCGCTGGAGAAGCTCACCCTCACGCTGGCCAGCCCGCAAAACGCCGTGTTGTTCCGCGCCCAGGCTACCGGCTCCATCCTCAACGATGACGAGCACCCCAACACCACGCTGCCCCTGGCCGGACCGTTCACGCTCACCGGCCCGGGCGCCAGCGGCGGCGGGGTGGTGAAGGTGTTCCATGCCGATGGCACGCTCAGGCGGTCGCTGACACCCTACGGCCCCGGGTACAAGGGTTCCATCCGTGTCGCGCAGGGGGATGTGAACGGCGACGGCGTGGCCGACCTCATCACCGCCCCCGGCCCGGGCGCCCCGCCCCATGTGATGGTGTTCGACGGCGTCACGCTGGGGCAGATCACCTCCTACTACGCCTTTGCCCCGGGCTACCTGGGCGGGGTGAATCTGTCGGCCGGTGATCTCGACTGCGACGGCCGCGACGAGGTGATCGCCGCCGCCGGCCCCGGCGCGCCACCCAATGTGGTGCTGTTCCAGGGGGCCACCGGCCTGACGCTCTACTCCTTCTACGCCTACGCGCCCCAGTACCTGGGCGGGGTGATGGTAGCCTCGGGCGATGTGACGGGCGACGGCTACGCCGATGTGGTCACCGCATCGGGGCCCGGCGTGCCCCCGCATGTGGTGGTGTTCGAGGGCTACTCGGCGCGCGTGGTCAGCTCGTTCTACGCCTACTCGCCCAAGTTCATGGGCGGGCTCACGCTGGCCGCCGCCGACCTGAACGCCGATAGCCGCGCCGAGGTGATCACCGGCGCCGGCCCCGGCGGCGGACCGCATGTGGTGGTGATCGATGGCAACACCGCCGCCACGCTGCGCTCGTTCTACGCGTTCGACCCGTCGTTCTCGGGCGGCATGGCCGTGGCCGCCACCAAGGGCCGGGGCGCCAGCCCGCCCAACGGATCGGCGAGCATCCTTGCCGGCACGCTCACGCAGGCCGGCCTGGTCCGTTGCTTCGATTTCGACACGCTGCAGACGCTGGCCGACTTCACCGCCTACGAGGGGGCCACTGGCCTAAACCTGTCCGGGCGCTGACGGCCCGTCATGGCGCGGCCCCGGCGCCTGCCCGGGGTGATGGGCTGGGTGGTGCCCGTGGCGGTCCCTGCGCCCCAGCATCCCCACCAGCACCGACAGCACCACCGTCAGGTAGGCCACGCCGGTGAGCACCTCGCACATGACCAGCGATTTCGCGATCGGCGTGCGCGGCACGATGTCGCCGTAGCCCAGCGTGGTGATGGTGGTGATGCTGAAATAGACCAGTTGCGAGTAGCTGGCGTGCCTCGACCGCTCCACGCCACCACCGTCCGAGTCATCGAAGATCCGCACGCTGAAGGCCCCGGGGTCCAAGCTGCAGACCATCGAATACGCCATGGTCCAAGCCAGCCCCAGCAGCAGGTAGGCGCACAGCGCCCCCACGATCGACTGCTCGTTGCCCAGATGATCCTTGCGCACCGCGTCCACCAGGCGGATGGCGTGGAAAAACAGCAGCGTGCCGGCGAACAGGAACTGCAGCAGGTAGATCCAGGGCCCCGGCCAAAACGGCACCAGCCAGCCGAAACCCAGCGCCAGTACCGAGAGCACCAGCCCGATGCGGTAGTACCGCCCGGTCCGCCGCAAGATATCCGCGCACTCGATGAACAGCAGGCTGTAGAAGATCCGCCCCAGCAGATCCCCACCCATCCCCTCATCCAGCAGCGGCAGCACCAGAATACAGAAAGACACCAGCGCCAGCAGCACCGTGAACCGCCCGCCCACCAACCGCTTCCATTCCGACATGGCCCCATTTTCCCGCCAGGCCCACAATCCCCAAGCCCGCCAAGACTACCCAGCCGCAACACCCCGGGGCTACCGCAGTCCGGATTCCTCCCCCGCCCGGCCCTTCCCCAACCACCCCAGCGCCAGCGCGCAGATCCCCAGCCCCACCGCCAGTCCCGCCACCGGATGGGCCTGCACCCATTGCTCCAGATCGTTCAATGGGCCCCGCAGCGGGCTGTCCTCGCAGGTGCCCAGCACGCTGAGGGCGTTGTTGCCGAAGTGCGCCAGCATCGGCGCCCACAGGCTGCGCGTGGTCAGGCGCAACCAGTGCAGCATCACCCCCAGTAGCCCCGCATACAGCGCCTGCACCGGCACCAGGTGCATCACGCCAAACAGCAGGCTGGTCCACAGCACACCCTTGGTCACACCGTGCCGCGCCACCAGCCCGTGGCCCAGAAAACCTCGGCAGAACAGTTCTTCCGCCACCGCAGGGCCAACCGCCACCACCAGCACCGCCGCCCAACTGGGCCACGCCGCCAGCATGCGGCTGAAATCCTCCAGTACCTGCCGGCCAACCTGCAAACCCGCCATGCCGGGCCCGGCATCCTCCGGTTTGGGCGTCAGCGCCACCAGCGCGTTGGCCGCCAGCAGCATGCCCGGCACCAGCAGCACCGTGGCCAGCACCTGCACCGGCTTCACCCGGCCATCCAGCCCCAGGCGCTGGCGCCAATCCTTACCCACCAGGTTGCGCAGCAAGATCCACGCATAGATCACCGCCAGCACCTGGGCGATCCCCAGCCCCACCAAAATTCCGGTGCCCAGCCCCTCGATTTCCAGCGGGTGCTCGCTCCACCGCTCCCACTGCTCGGGCGTCGCCTGCGTGGTGAACAGGGCGAACAGCGCCCAGACCAGGGCGATGCCCCCGCCGGGCAGTTGCGTGAAGGTCCAATACCCCACCATCCAGACCAGCGCCATCGCCAGACCCGGCTGGGGCGGGCGGTGCGGCATCAGACGCGGATTCATGTCCATGGCACGGCACCCCGGTCAGTCATACCCCGGCCACCCGGCCCAGACCATCAGGTCGTACAGCCACGGTCGCCGCCACGGGCTGTGATTGCTGCTGGCCGCCGAGATGATCGAGAAAAACGCCAGCACACCCAGAAGCGCCATGCCCCCGCGCGTCCGCGTCAGCCGGTCAACCGCAGGCAGCGCCGCCAGCAATAGCAGCGGCGTCAGCCATTGCAGCCACCGGGCCGAGCAGCAATTGCCACCATAGTTATCGCTTTTTATCAGGTAGAACCCCACCAGCACCACCGTGCAGGCCAGCGCCATCCACGCGAAGTGCCATAACAGCCTGGCCGCCGCGTCATGGTTTCTTCCTTTGGCCGCAAGCCACGCCCCCGGCAACGCCAGGGCAAACACCGGCGTCAGCGAGAACAGACCGTGGTGGCCAAACAGCAGATGGAACGCGTACTCAGGCACCGTCTCGCCCATGTTCCGCCGGGCCCAGTCGATCCCCCGCTTCAGCTTGCCCGGGTCGTACCAACTGCTGCCTTCATACTCGTACCACGGGCTGCCAAACTCGCTGTAGACGGGCGAGTACCGGCCCGTGGCCACCTTGTTGACCACCACCGCCACCGTCATCACCAGAAGGCACGCCCCGCCATAGAACAGCACCGCCCGCCCCGGAGCCCGCGCCAAAAGCAGCAACCCGGCCAGCCCCGCCAGGCTCAGTTCCGGCATCTCGCAGGTCACCCCGAATCCCGCCGCCAGGCCCGCCCACACCAGCCACAGGTTCTTCCAGGCCCCGCTAGGCGGATCCAAATATTCCACATGAATCCGTTCTGAAAGTTGACTCCCCGGAAGGCTCTTCCAAGCCCTGCCACGCTTATCCAAGAATTCCACCGCCAGCGCGTGCAGCAAAAACAGCGCGCAGAAGGTGCCCGGCGTGTGGTTGTTGAACACAACCAGGTACGGCTGCACCAGCGTGGCGAAACAGGCAAGCGCCAGCGTCACCAACCGGGCGGCATCCCCCACCTCAAATCGCTGCAGCAACCGCCAGAAAACAATGAGATAAAGCGTCCACGGCAACCAATTGACGAGAAGCAGCACCGCCCGGCCCACCTCGAACGGGTGCGTCGAGGGCTTCCATCCCGTCAGCCATTCCAGCAGTTCCACCGGCCCGGCCACCAGCGTTGGCAACAGCGGCGGCTTGCTCGACTGGTACTCCAGCGTCTGGGGGTTCAGCACCCGGTCCACGCTGCGCCACGCGTCTTCCTTTAGCAAAAAACCGCTGTCGGCATTCAGCCGCAACCGGTGCGCCGCTCCCGCGCTGCCAAGCGCCGTGTTCCATTCGGTCTGGAACAGCGGCAGGAACGCCGTCTGGAACACCAGGTCCCGGTCGCGCTTGCCCAGAATATAGGTGCCGTCCTCCACCAGCGCCCGAACCGTGCCCCACCGGCTGCGGTCGTTCGAGCTGAGAAACGGCGACGGGTCCGGCCTGGCCGTCGGCCATGCCGGCGACAGTCCCGGAGTTTTCGGATCGCGCAATAGCGACGGCTCGTACAGCCTGGCCACCGTGGCGATGCGCCCCGCCACCTGCGCGCTGGCCACCACGATCAGCAGCGCGGCGGCCAGATGCGCCAGCCTGCGGTCGGTCTTCTCCACGCTCATGCGGGGTGGCCCCCGAATCCCTTCTGCCCGGCCAAAAACAGCCGGGTGGCGTCCAGCGCCAGCTTGGCCGTGCGGCTGCGCACCTCGGCCGCCGCGCAAAACCAGTGCTGGTGCCTGATCTCGCACCCGCCCGCGTGCGACAGCGCCACCCACACCTGCCCGGCGCCGGGCCCCTCGTCGTCGCGCCCCACGGTGGCAAGCCCAAGGTCCGTCCCCATCCGCAGGCGCACCGCCTCGGCCAATTCCCGCGCGGCCTCTTCCCCCTCGCTCCCCTTCGCGCGCCGGGTGGGCTCCTGCAACCCCGCCCACAATTCGGCCCGCGGGGTGCGGGCGATCAACCCGCCCTGAAACCAGCGCATTCCCGGCCAAGGCTCACCCGAAAGCGCCAGATTCAGCGCGCCCCCGGTCACCCCCTCCGCCACCGCCAGACTCAGCCGGCAGCGGTCCAGCTCGCGCAGCACCACATGCGCCAGAGTCTCCTCGTCGGCGCCGTACACCAGCGGCCCCAGCAGTTCACGGATTTTGGCCTCGATCGGTTCCACCCTTTTCCGGGCGGCCGGCTCGTCCGCGCCGGCGGAGAACACCCGCAGCGTGATGACCGCGTCGCTGGCGGTGATGCCCACCTCGGGGTCGTTCCCCCGCGCCGTGATGTCGCCCAGCCGCTCCTCCACCGCCGATTCGCCTTGGCCGAAGGTGTGGATGCGCCGCTCGATGCGCACCCCCTTCACCAGCCCCGCCGCCCGCAGGCGGGGCACCACCTGGTCGTGGAACATCCCCTGCATCTCGCGCGGCGGCCCGGGCAGGCAGGCTATGCGCGCGCGATTCAGGTGCATCCATAGTCCCGGCGCCGTGCCACGGGGGTTGTCGAGCATCTCGGCGCACGCTGGCGCCATCGCCTGCACACGGTTGCGGTCGGGGCAGACCCGGTTCCGCTGGCTGAACATCTCCTGGATCTTGCGCCAGCTCTCCTCATGGAACACCAGTTCCACGCCGGCCAGCCGCGCCAGGATCTCCCGCGTCAGGTCGTCCTGAGTGGGCCCCAGCCCCCCGGTGCTGATCACCACATCCGCCCGCTTCGAGGCCGCCTCGAACACCTGACGGTTGTCCTCGGGATCGTCGCCGATGGTGGTGCGAAACGCCGTGGCGATGCCCACCTCGGCCAGTGCCCGCGACAACCACGGCCCGTTGGTGTCGAAATTCTGGCCCGAGGTCATCTCGCTGCCGATGGAAATAATCTCGGCGCGCATGGGCACTCCGTTTGTTGAGTCGGCGGGCGAACCCGCCCCGGCAGGTTGGGCAAATCTTGAGGACAGGGCACCCGGGGCAATCCTCTCCCCCGACCGGTCACCTGTCCTGTATTCTTCTTAGGTAAAGTTTGTTTTCCGGGAACCGTGCCTTTGGCGCGGTTGGCTGGGCTTTTGTCGAGGTCTACATGATCAGCTGTGTGGTCGGCCTGCAATGGGGCGATGAGGCCAAGGGAAAAATCGTCGATCTCCTCGGGGACCAGCACACCGTCGTCGCCCGCTACAACGGCGGCGCCAACGCCGGCCACACCGTGGTGGTCGCCGGCGTCAGCTACAAGTTGTCACTCGTTCCCACCGGTTTGGTGCGCCCCGGCACCCTCGGCCTGATCGGCAACGGCGTAGTCATCCACCCCGGCCGTCTGCGCGACGAGATCGCCGGCCTCGAGGCCAAGGGTCTCAACATCCGCGATCGCCTGAAGATCAGCGAGCGCGCCCATGTCATCATGCCCTGGCACATCGAGGAGGAGCGCCTGCGCGAGGCCGCCAGCGGCAAGGCCGCCATCGGTACCACCGGCCGCGGCATCGGCCCGTGCTACGCCGACAAGGCCGGCCGTCAGCTGGCTATCCGCATGATCGACCTCGTCAACCCAGACCGCCTCAAGGCCCGACTCGAGGTCATCCTGCCCCTCAAGCGCCGCCAGCTCGAGGCCCTGGCGCCCGGCTCGCCGGTCAACCTGCCCACCGCCGAGCAACTGCTGGCCGAGCACCTCGACCACGGCGCATTCCTCGCCCCCCTGGTGGCCGACACCACCCGCCTGCTGCACCAACTGCACGACGAGAAGAAATCCATCCTGTTCGAGGGGGCCCAGGGCAGCCTGCTCGATGTCGACCACGGCACCTTCCCCTTCGTCACCAGCAGCACCAGCACCGCCGGCGGCATCGGCCCCGGCAGCGGCTTCCCCACCCGCTGGATCGACCACACCATCGGCGTGGTGAAGGCCTACACCACCCGCGTGGGCTCGGGCCCCTTCCCCACCGAACTCGACGACGGCCCCGAGGGCATCGGCGAGCGCATCCGCAAGATCGGCCGCGAGTACGGCACCGTCACCGGACGGCCCCGCCGCTGCGGCTGGTTCGACGCCGTGGCCGTGCGCACCACCGCCCGCATCAACGGCGTCGATACCATCAGCCTCATGCTGCTCGATGTCCTCAGCGGTCTGCCCGAGCTGAAGCTGGCCGTGGCCTACGACACCCCCACAGGCCGGATCGACTGGTTCCCCTCCGACGCCCTCACACTCGACGGCTGCAAGCCCGTCTACGAGACCCTGCCCGGCTGGTCGGAAGACATCACCGCCTGCAAGCGCTGGGAAGACCTGCCCGAAAACGCCCGCCGCTACGCCCGACGGGTGGCCGAACTGGCGGGCCGCCCGCTGGCCTGGGTCTCCGTCGGCCCGGGCCGCGAGCAGACCTTCCAGCCCCCTGCCTGACCCGAAAACTGGTATCATCCACGGACCGGTGGGGCTTCCTTGAAACCCGCCCCCACCGTCTCGGAATCTGATGGGAGCCAACAGGTTGAGTCCGCGAACGGACAAGGCGAACCCCCGCGACCGGGCGCGGGAACATATCCTCCGGTCGGGCCTCGACCCCGCCCGCCTGCCCGACCATGTCGCCATCATCATGGATGGCAACGGCCGCTGGGCCCAGCGCCAGGGCCTCCGACGCGTGGAGGGCCACGCCCGCGGGGTGCAGAGCGTGCGCCAGACCGTGGAGGAATGCTGCCGTCTGGGTCTGGCCCAGCTCACCCTCTACTGCCTCTCCAGCGAGAACTGGAAGCGCCCGCAGGACGAGCTCGATTTCCTGATGGCGCTCCTCAGCCAGTTTCTGGTGCAGGAACGCGACCTGCTCATGCGCGAGAACATCCGGTTCCAGGTCATCGGCCGCCGCGACGGCCTGAGCGACCTCGTGCTCGACGAGATCCGCACCAGCGAGAGCCTCACGCGCGACAACACCGGCCTGCTCCTCTGCCTGGCCATCAACTATGGGGGCCGAACCGAGTTGCTCGACGCCTTCCGCGCCCTGGCCACCGAGGTGAAGGCCGGCCGGCTCGACCCCTCGGCCATCACCGAGTCCTCCGTATCCGACTCGCTCTACACCGCCGGCATGCCCGACCCCGACCTGCTCATCCGCACCGCCGGCGAGATGCGCGTCAGCAATTTCCTGCTGTGGCAGATCTCCTACGCCGAGCTGTGGGTCACCCAGCGCTGCTGGCCCGAGTTCGACATCCCCACGCTGCACAGCGCCCTGGCCGACTATGGCCTCAGGCAACGCCGCTTCGGCGGACTGCCGGGACAATCCGCCCCATGCTGACCCGAATCATCACCGGTGTCACGCTCACGGTGGTGGTGCTGGGACTGCTCACCCTCGATTACTTCACCTACCCGTGGTCGCTGGGCCTTCTGGCCCTTTGTCTGGGCGCCCTCTGCATGGCCGCATGGGAGCTGGCCCACCTGCTCCCCAACGACAATAAACCCCACCCGGTCACCGCCGTGCTGTGCGTGGCAGCCCTGGTGGCCTGCTGCTGGCTGCCTGTGCTGCCCGGACTTGAATGGATGGAGCACCAGCGCGCCCTCACGCTGCTGACCACCTTCATCGGCCTGGTGGTGATTTTGTTCCTGGTGGCCATGCGGTTTTACCACGGCCCCGCCGGTGTGGTGGCGCGACTGGCGGCGGTGGTGTTCATCATGGCTTACCTGGGTCTGCTGCCGGCCAGCCTCATCACCCTGCGCTGGGCGGGCCACGACAACCCCGCACTCGGCCTGGCCTGCATCCTGGTCACCATCTTCACCACCAAGTGCTGCGACATCGGCGCCTACTTCACCGGCCGCTTTTTCGGCCGCCACCGCATGACACCGGTCCTCAGCCCCAAAAAAACCTGGGAGGGCCTGTCAGGCGGTTTGGTGTTTTCCACCCTCGTCAGCCTGCTGCTGTGGCGCCTTGCCGCCGGTCTCACCGGCTTGGAATTCAATCCGCTGTGGGCCGCCGGGTTCGGCCTGACGGTAGGCCTCGCCGGCGCGCTGGGCGATCTGGCCGAATCGATGATCAAGCGTGACCTCGGCATCAAGGACGCCGCCAACTGGCTGCCCGGCTTCGGCGGCATGCTCGACCTGATCGACGCCGTCCTGTTCGCCGCCCCCGTCGCCTGGCTCTGGCTGGCCCCGCGCTTCGCCCATTTCTCGTGGTGACACCGAAAAATCAGGCGCCCGACGCCTAAAATAAAGCGTGCAGGGACCTCTCAACCCCGTGGAAAAGATGCCCATGAAGGAAGCCACGCTCATTCTGGACAGCCGGGACGAGGCCGTGCTGCTTTTCGGCAACCGCGACCAGTTCCTGCGCGAGATCCGGCAAGCGCTAGGCGTGCAGATCATCGGGCGCGGCGAGCAGGTGGTCATCAAGGGCGAGGAAGAGGCGGTCGATTCCGCCATGCGCCTGTTCGCCCAGTTGCGCGCGGCCCTGCGCAAGCATGGCAGCCTCGATCTCGAGATGGTCCGCGCCGCGCTGGAGGTGGCCGGCGGCCACCCCGAGCGTGTCCTCACGCTGGCCAGCGAGGGTCCCACGGTGCCAAGCCCCGTGGCCGCCGGTCCCCTCAAGTCGGTCCGTGCCCGCACCGAGGGACAGACCCGCTACCTCAATGCCCTGCGCGACCGGGAGATGGTCCTCTGCGCCGGCCCCGCCGGCACCGGCAAGACCTGGCTGGCCGTGGCCATGGCCGTCAGCCTGCTGCGCAGCGGGGCCGTCAAGAAGATCGTGCTGGTGCGCCCCGCGGTGGAAGCCGGCGAGCGGCTCGGCTTCCTGCCCGGCGACATCGCCGCCAAGGTGAACCCCTACCTGCGCCCCCTCTTCGACGCCCTCAACGACCTGATGGACCCCGAGCAGGTGAAGCGCTACCTCGAGAGCGATGTCATCGAGATCGCCCCCCTGGCCTACATGCGCGGCCGCACGCTCAACAACGCCTGCATCATCCTCGACGAGGGCCAGAACACCACCGTGTCGCAGATGATGATGTTCCTCACCCGCATGGGCAACGGCTCGAAGATCATCGTCACCGGCGACATGTCCCAGATCGATCTGCCCCCCAATGTGGAAAGCGGCCTCATTGACGCCGTGGAGCGCCTCGACGGGCTGGATGGCATCGCCGTCGTCCGCCTCGACGAGCGTGACATCGTCCGTCACCCGCTGGTGCAGCGGGTTCTGTCCGCCTACGGCACCGGTCGCAAACCGGCCATCCCGGGCACCGCCTGGCCGTCAAAATCCTGAAAAATGCACGCATCTTGCCTGATCGCGGCAATTTTTATATCACAATGGATAACACCGTCCCCGGAAAATGCGCCTGCGAAAAAACCAACGCACCTCGCCTCTTCCCGGGACAATCGACGAAACCTTGATCCAGGAAAATGGTTATGGCAACCAATCCCGCCTCTTCCCTGAAACCCGGCCAGAAGATCCTCGCCCTCGTGGATGAGTCGCACCTGCTGGCCGCCGCCCGCGCGATGAACAAGAGCATCGACTGGCTCGCCGTGCGCGAATACCTGCTCGACGAGGGCGAATCGCCCGACAATCAGGGCGAGATCGTTGTCTATGTCGGCTTGCCCCCCATCTTCGTGCCCGAGTTCCAGGAACTGCGCGCCCGCAAGCTGCGCTTCGTCCACTGGCTGCGCATCCACGGCTTCCTGGTGATGACCAAGGACGGCGTGCCCTCCGGCGACAACCACTACAAGGCTGATGTCGACCTGCTGATGGCCGTGGACGCCATGGACCTGGTGCAGCAGATCAAGCCCGACACCGTGGTGCTGCTCACCGGCGACCCCGATTTCGCCCACCTGGGCCTCAGCCTGCGCCGCAAGGGCGTGCGGGTGGAGGTGGCCACGGTCGAGCAGACCATCGGTGGCGAGTTGCGGGCCAGCGCCAGCGCCGTGCTCGACCTGCGCCCCCTGCTGCAGCGGTTCGACCCCCTCCGCACTGACGGCCCCGGCCGTGGCGGCGACAGCCCCCGTGGCGATGCCCCGCCCCGCTACGGCCAGATGGCCGACATGGACGAGATGGACGAGGGCTGAGAACTGCCGGCCGGGCCTGAAAGCCAAGCCCGGCAACAACTTAAGACCTTCCCGCGAAGCCCGGCACCTGCCGGGCTTCGTCCTTTGTACAATGTGAAAACTGGCGATCGGTTTGGGTGAAACCCACCGGTTGGTTGAAAGGTCTGATCCGTTGCAGGTTGGCAGCGCCCGAGCGGGGCGCGTGTTTCCGGGAGAGTACGATGGCTGGCGCGAATGTTGTTGAATTCACCACCGATAACTGGGCCGCCGAAGTCGAGCAGAGCACCGTGCCCGTGCTGGTCGATTTCTGGGCCCCCTGGTGCGGGCCCTGCCGCCGCCTCGCCCCCACCATCGACAGCCTCGCCACCAAGTACGCCGGCAAGGTGAAGGTGGGCAAGCTCAACACCGACGACCACGGCGACATCGCCGGCAAGTTCCGCATCTCCGGCATCCCCGCCGTGCTCATCTTCAAGGGCGGCGCCGAAGCCACCCGCCTCGTCGGCCTCCAACCCGAGGCCGCCTTCGACAAGGCGCTGGAACAGTTGGTCTGAGACACCCTGTCTAAAATACAACGCACAAGGCGAGGAACCTTTTCAAAGGATCCATCGCCTTGTGCGTTTTTTAGCTTCATCGGCAAATCAAGGTTTGGCCAGTTCCCGCCAAGCGGTATCCAAGGCTTTGTCCAAGGTCACAAGTTTTAACCGATTTACCAAAGCAGTCGCCAAAATAATCGCATCCGGCAGTTTCATCCTCCGGACCTGTCGAATGGCTATCACCGATTCTTCAATCGCCTCATTTAAAGCCAACTTGACCAGGCCGGACAACCTGTCCTCAATCAAACCCCTTTCATCCTCCAGAATTCCCGCAAAACCAAGCAGCTCCATTCTTGAGATAACACTGTAACCGCACTGCCCAACCCGGATTCCCTGACTGGAAACCACAACCGCGGCTTCCGGTTGAACCTTCAACATCCCAAGAATGAAATTGGTGTCCAGCAGAAACTCAATTCCATTCATCACGCAAGCCCCGCTGGATCTCAACCGGATCTCCCTTGAAGGTTTCCGATTTCTCCAATCCACCGAACAGGGTTGCCAAGGAATCCTCCTTGGCGGCAACCCGGCATGTCACCGCCTGATAGCGCAGCCTGAGGAATTCCGCAAAATCCAGCAACTCCACTTGGACTGCCTCGGGCAATCCTTCGGATGCCTTCAGGATTCTTTCCTGGATGGTCATTTCTTCTCCGAAACGGTTCCCATTACGAATTATTTACACCGTTCCCAAGGGAATCAACCGGGCCTCATTCCCTCCAGCGCCACAAGACCCATTGCCACGCTGCTCATCTCCGGCAGCCCCTTGAATTCGCCGGCCAAAAGCGCCCGACGGGCCTCGGCAACATCGGTCAACCGCACCCGCATCTCCTCGGTGCTGTCCAGCTTTGGGTCCGCCACCCGGGTGGCCCCCAGCCCAACATACAGGTGCATCCGCCCGCATCCCCGGTTGCCGTCGATGCCGTATTCCCCCACGCGGTGCAGCCGTTCCACCCGGTAGCCCGTCTCTTCCAGCAGCTCCCGAGCCGCCGCCTTCTCCGGGTCCTCACCGGGCTCAATCATCCCGCCCGGCACGCCCCAGCTCCATTCCCGGTACCCTGGCCGATACCCCTCAATCAGCACCAGCTTTCCTTCACGCGTGACTGGCAGCACCTGGGCGAACTCCGGCATCTCCACGCGGAAAAAATCGGCGGTCCCGCCACCTGGCAGCGCCAGCTTCTCCCGCACCACCTCCAGCCAGGGCGGACAGGCCAACAGCGGTTCCCGCTCGGTCACCGGCCAGTTTCGGCGCGTACCATCTGGTGGTGTCACTTTTTCTCTTCCCGCCACGCGGCAAACAAAATCTGCCGGTTCTTGCGGTCGATGCCCACCAGCCCGCCCGTCACCGGGTCGGGCGCGATCCCCTGCCCGGTGAACGGCGCCTCCATCTCGCCCAGCAGCACCGCCTTGTCGCCCCGGGCCGGATAGTCCAGCACATACAGTTTCCTGGCGGTGTGCGGCGTGCCCAGCCAGCGCCCCTGATGCCGCACCATGCCCGACAGGCTCATCCCATCCCAGTCCCGCACCAGCTTGTCCGGGTAGGTCCAGCGCTGCTTTTCTTTCCAGCTCCGGTCGTAACGCACCACCAGGCTTTTGCCGTTCTCCTCCTTGTAGTGCGCGAAATGGCACCACCAGCCCCCTTCGTGCGGAATCACCCAGGTCAGGCTGCCGGGTGGATTCTCGAAGGTGTGGAACACCTCCAGCTTCATGGTGGTCGGGTCCAGCCGGCGGATATCTGAGGTGTCTGGCTTCTTCGGGTAGTTCGAATGCGCCAGCAGAAACGCCCCTTCATGAGGCCAGGCGCTGTTCAGGTGCTCCGCTTTGCCGGTGCTCACCCGCAGCAGCTTGCCGGTGGCCCGATCATGCTGGGCCACCTGGTGGTCGTTCACAGCGTACAGGTGCTTCGCGTCCGCGGCGGCCGCCTGGATGGCGTCAGCCGCCGGCACCGAACGCTGAAGCACCCAGCGCCCGGCGGGAACGCCGGGCGACTGGGTGCAGGTGAGTAGAAGCGTCAGCAGGCAGGCTGAAATCACTGGTTGTTCAGCTCTTTTTCAATCTTCGCGAAGTCGAACTTCTCGGGCACCGGCCAATCCTGGTTCTCCCGCAGTTCCGCCAGGTCGGGCCGCTTGCTCTGCACGCCGTTTTCGGGCACATCCAGCTTGGTGATCCACGCCAGCCCGTTCAAAATCATCTTGCGGTTGTCATCGTTGCCCCAGGTCCAGTGGAAGTGGCCGCCGGTGAAGCCAAAGCCACGCCCGCCATCGGGCCGCTCACGGGCCCATGCCAGCACCTGCTTCTCACCCTTGGCAACCGCCTCGCGCACAAACGGGTTGCCGCTGTGCGGGCCATCGGGCCGGCTCAGGGTCTCCTTGG
>Ga0315905_10003727_pt1 | contig 15676 bp, 16 predicted proteins | sample LakEriMetagenome_5_FD_203522 | JGI IMG/M metagenome (GOLD analysis project Ga0315905, IMG submission 203522) | Freshwater fungal communities from buoy surface, Lake Erie, Ohio, United States - Buoy 4 MA121 | ecosystem: Environmental > Aquatic > Freshwater > Lake | place: USA: Lake Erie, Ohio... | reverse complement strand
AAACCGTTTAGATTAACTGAACCGGCAGATTCCACCATGGATAAATTCTCTATTGACATTCCCGTAATTAGATCCGCCACCGCTTTCATATCCTTTCCAAACTTAGGTCCCAAAGCTTTGAAATTCGGTTTAACCCGCTTACTCAAAACACCAGAAGCATCATTCAAATAATTCACCTGCTTCACATTGACTTCCGACTTAATTAAATCCTCAACACGTCGAATTTGCTCTCGAACATTTTCCTGTAAAACAGGAACCAGCACCTGGGCCAATGGTTGGCGCACCTTCAACTTATGCACCTTACGAATCGAGTGAACTAAAGAACAGATTCGCTGAGCTAATTCCATCGAAGCTTCCAAATCTTCATTTTTCCAAGCGGCATTCACTTTGACAAAATCAGTTAAATGAACTGATTCCTTTTGAGTTAAATTTTTATACAACCATTCTCCATAAAACGGCGCGATCGGAGACATCAATTGGGCCACCGTTTCTAAACAAGTATACAAGGTCTGATAGGCCGCTTTTTTATCTGCACTTAGGCCTAATTCTTTAGCCTCAGGATTCCAAAAACGTCGCCTAGATAAGCGTACATACCAATTTGACAAATGATCGCACACAAAATCTTGTATCGCCCGACCCGCTTTTGTGGGCTCATAGGTTTCAAAAGACTCGTCCACCTCAGCAATTAAATTCATTAATTTAGATAAAATCCAGCGGTCTAATTCAGATAAATTATCCTCCTCAACGCGCACATTTGAGGCATCAAAACCATCTAAATTGGCATATAAGGCAAAGAAATTATAGGTATTTGTCAGTGTGCCAAAAAACTTATTTCGCACTTCCGTAATACCGGCTAAATCAAATTTTAAATTATCCCAAGGTTGGGCATTGGTAATCATGTACCAGCGCGTAGGATCAGCGCCGTATTTCAACAAGGTATCAAAAGGATCGATGGCATTGCCCAGTCTTTTGGACATTTTGTTTCCATTTTTATCCAGCACTAAGCCGGTGGAAACAACATGTTTAAAGGCGACTGAATCCTCCACCATGGCTGAAATAGCGTGTAGTGTAAAGAACCAGCCACGGGTTTGGTCAACTCCCTCCGAAATAAAATCGGCAGGATAAGACTTTTTAAATATTTCTTGATTCTCAAATGGATAGTGCCATTGGGCAAATGGCATGGCACCCGAATCAAACCAAACATCGATCAAATCAAGCTCTCGGCTTAGTATTTGTCCCGAGGCGCTCAACAAATAAATCTCATCTACGAAAGGTCGATGTAAATCAGCTTGCCCTTTTTCAAGCGCAATTTGAAATGCTGAATTTCCAGCTAATTGTTTGTCTGATAATTTCCCTGATGCATTTGCGAGGTTGATTTCATCGGCCAACTGTGCCAATGAACCAATGCAGATTTCCTCAGAACCATCTTCTGTTCTCCAGATGGGTAGTGGGGTTCCCCAATAACGTGAGCGAGACAAATTCCAGTCCACTAAATTCTCCAACCAGTTTCCAAAACGACCTGTTCCAGTGGATTCAGGCTTCCATTCAATCGTTTTGTTTAAAGCGATTAATTTATCTTTGGCAGCCGTCGTTTTAATGAACCAAGAGTCCAAAGGATAATATAAAATGGGTTTGTCCGTACGCCAACAATGGGGATAGGGGTGATCAAATTTCTGAACGTTAAACGCTTTATTGTCGGTTTTTAATTGGATCGCAATTCGCTCATCCACCGATAAATATTTATCTCTTCCTTGCTTTATTCTAGTCTCTTCTTTTTCTTCCTCCGTTAAATACGCCTCTTTTACAGGCTCTAAAGCGTAATCAGTCACTTCCTTGACAAATCGTCCTTGGCGATTAACCAAGGGCACCTCTTTCCCATTTTCGTCCTGAACAAGAATCGCCGGAATTCCATTTTGTTGGGCTACCCTGAAGTCATCCGCCCCAAATGTTGGCGCCGTATGCACCATTCCTGTACCATCTTCCGTCGTGACAAAATCACCCAAAATAACTCGGAAAGCTGGTTCCTTAGGCGACACATAGGACATCAAAGGTTCATATTCAACCCCTTCCAGATCAGAACCCTTACACGAAGCCACAATCTGGTATGGAATAGCACTAGGCTTTTTATCGGCGTCGACGTACGCTCGGAAATCACCATTTTCAGCCGCAGCTTGGAAATAATTTTTGACTAAATCCTTGGCCAAAACCACGTGGACAGGTAAAAAAGTATAGGGATTAAACGTCTTAATCAAAACATAGGTAATATTCTTCCCTGCCGTCAATGCGGCGTTAGATGGCAAAGTCCATGGCGTAGTGGTCCAGGCAAGCAAATAAATAGGTTCTTGATTTGAATGATCAAACAAAAAGGATGATTTACTTGTCTTTTTTGCCTTGAACTGAGCCGTCAATGAAGTGTCTTTTACATCTTTATAACATCCTGGCTGATTTAACTCATGGGAGGATAAACCTGTTCCGGCTGCGGGGGAATAAGGCTGAATCGTGTAGCCTTTATACAACAAATTTTGGTCATAAAGTCGCTTTAATAAGTTCCAAACACTTTCAATGTAAGGGGTTTGATAGGTCACATAGGGAGAAGAAAGATCTACCCAATAGCCCATTTTTTCCGTTAAATCATTCCATTGATCTGTGAATTTCATCACAGTTTCACGGCAACGCTGGTTATATTCTTCGACAGAAATGGTTTTTCCAATATCCTCTTTGGTGATTCCCAACTCTTTTTCTACTTGTAATTCCACGGGTAAACCATGCGTGTCCCAGCCACCTTTTCTTTTTACTTGCTTTCCTTTTAGCGTTTGGTAGCGACAGAAAATATCTTTAATGGCCCTTGCCATCACATGATGGATTCCTGGGGTTCCATTGGCCGAAGGCGGCCCTTCATAAAAAGTAAAACTGGGCTTTCCTTCTCGACTAGAAATTGATTTTTCGAAAATGTCGTTATTTTTCCAGAAGCTTAAAATTTCTTCTGCTAATACCGCATAATCTAAATTTTTATATTCTTTGAAGGCCACAGTGTTGTTGTTTTTTATGAAATAATCGGCAAAATTGAGGCAAAAATAAGAAAAAATAATGGAACGGCGATGATGGACCATTCCGCTAATCATCTAAATCGTTTTAAATTAAAAGGAACATGGCTTGACAACCAATGAACCGAAAACCCTGATTATGAAAAAAGCTGAAATTAGAGAAAAGGCATTGGCGGAAAGAAAAAGCTGGACTCAGCAAGATTTTGAATTAAAAAATGTCCAATTAATAAATCAAATTATTGAATTCATCAACCCATTGCCAAGAAATTTGATGCTCATGAGTTTTCATAGCATTGAACATCATCGGGAGGTGATGACATCGCCTATTCATGCCATTTTAATCAGTGAGCCCTATTATCATCAATTAATTTTTCCGAAAGTTGAGAAAAATACAAGCCAATTAATTCCCTATTTGACCGATAAAAAATCTACATTCTTAGCATCAGATTGGGGGATTTTAGAACCTACAGATGAAACTTCAGTCCGATTAAATCCAACGGATATCGATGTAGTATTTATTCCTTTGTTGGCCGTCGACACGCAAGGACATCGTGTCGGATATGGAAAAGGGTTTTATGATCGCTTTTTAGCACAGGCAAAACCTGATGTAATAAAAATTGGCCTTTCACTTATTGAGCCCATCGAGCCGATCGAAGACTTAAATCCCTTTGATGTGGCCCTAGATTTTGCCATTACGCCTTTATCGACCTATCGATTTCGTTGATTTATTCAAAAAAAAGATTCCTATTCAAAATTTAAGCCCTAATTTTACGGGATTAAATAATATTTAACCAGTGAAGTCGAAACTATTATTATTCTTTATTATACTTTCAGGGCCCATTTTAGGTCAAAAAGAAGTTAGAAAAGAATTATTCCCAATCGTTGAAACTCAAACTGGATTTAGAAAACAGTTTGCGTATAAGCGCCAACTTATTGACAATCCGCTTGCGTTGCAGATACCCCTTTTAGAGGCCCAAGATCCTTTTGTCAGTAGGGAGTTTTTGATTTATAAAAGGCAGCAAAATAACATTAAATGGATATCTGGAATTACGGCGATCCTTTCCTTTTATACCTTATTAAATAAGGATAAGGTGTCAGATGGTTTTTATTGGTCTGTGGTGGGTGGAAGTGCGGTGGCCAATTTATATTTTGGCTCTGTCAGTGTTCGTCATTTTAGGCGAGCGTTAAATCGGTATAATGAGTTGGCCAACGATGGTTCAAAAATGAGTTTAAAATATGCACCGGATGTTCGATTTGGGCCGACGGTGGGTTTAGTTTGGAATTATAAATTTTAATTGGAATATAAAATGAAAGTTGCGATTGTTGGCGCCACAGGATTAGTAGGCGGTGAAATTTTAAAAGTATTGGCGGAAAGAAATTTTCCGGTAACTGAAATTATACCGGTTGCCTCCGAGCGATCTATCGGTAAAAAAGTGAATTTTAAGGGCATCGATTACACGGTCGTTGGCTATGAAACAGCCATCGCCATGAAGCCTAATGTAGCTATTTTTTCAGCAGGCGGGAGTACTTCTTTAGAGGTGGCACCCAAATTCGCCGCGGCAGGAATAACGGTGGTCGATAATTCATCCGCGTGGCGTATGGATCCCACCAAAAAATTAGTGGTGCCTGAAATTAATGCCTATACCTTAACTAAGGAGGATAAAATAATTGCCAACCCCAATTGCTCAACCATTCAAATGGTTGTCATTTTAAATCCGTTGCATAAAAAATACACCGTTAAGCGTGTGGTGGTTTCGACGTATCAATCGGTTACTGGTACTGGAAAAGCTGCCGTAGACCAATTGTTTGATGAGCGAGCAGGAAAGGAAAATATAGCGCGTGTTTATCCGCATAAAATTGACCTAAATGTGTTGCCTCACATCGACGTTTTCTTAGACAACGGATATACGAAGGAAGAGATGAAAATGATCTTGGAAACCAAGAAAATCATGATGGATGATTCGATTCAGGTTACCGCTACGACTGTACGTATACCTACGATTGGTGGCCATTCGGAAGCGGTTAACATTGAATTTGAACATGATTTTGATTTGGCAGAAGTACGACACATATTAGAAAATGAGGAAGGGATAATCGTTCAAGATGATCCAAAGAATTTTTTATATCCAATGCCCATCACAGCACACGGAAAAGATGAAGTTTTTGTGGGCAGAATTCGTCGGGATGAGAGTCAAAAAAATACCTTAAACTTGTGGATTGTAGCTGATAATTTACGAAAAGGAGCGGCGACCAATGCCATCCAAATAGCGGAATATTTGGCAAAAAACCAGTTGATTTAATTTACAGAATAAGCAATCTTATTTTAGGCCATGACAAGACTTAGTGTCAATATCAATAAAATTGCCACTTTGCGAAATTCGCGCGGAGGGGATAATCCAAATTTATTGGACGTCGCTAAAGATTGTGAGCGGTATGGAGCTGATGGCATTACGGTCCATCCGAGGCCCGATGAGCGACATATCAGATATGCAGATGTTTATGCCTTAAAAAAAATAGTCACTACGGAATTTAATATTGAGGGAAATCCGCTTGAGGCATCTTTTATCGACCTTGTTATGTCGGTTAAACCAGAACAAGTGACCTTAGTTCCTGACGCTTTAGGCCAACTCACTTCGAATCATGGTTGGGATACCATCCAACATCAGGCCTTATTAATCAAAATAATTCGTCCATTTCGCGAGGCGGGTATACGGGTATCTATATTTGTAGATCCTGTTTTGGAAATGGTAGAAGCAGCGGTGTCAACGGGGGCGGACCGAGTGGAATTGTACACAGAACCGTATGCAGCAAATTTTGATAAAAATCCAGTTGACGCAGTAGCAAATTACCGAAAAGCAGCCTTTAGAGCACACCAATTAGGCTTAGGGGTCAATGCGGGGCATGATTTGAGTTTAGAAAATTTAGCGTATTTCAAAGCAAATGTCACACCCTTAGATGAGGTGTCAATCGGCCATGCGCTCATTTGCGATGCATTGTACTATGGATTAGAAAACACGATCCAGTTGTATAAGCGCCAACTAAAATAACAATACCTATACAAGCAAAAAGAGGCACATAAATGGTGCCTCTTTTTGTTTTATCTAATCTAAAATCGATTATTCTTTTACGCCAGTCAATACTACTTGGCCCCCTGCTACAGAGATTTTGACAGAACTAACTTTTCCACCAGAACGAGAAAAAATGATATCGGCATCATATCCTTGAAGTGCTGTTGTAAACACATCAGGAGTATTTGATGCTTTTAAAACTGCCCCTTCAGTAGGGTTTGCATCAGAAGTAATTAATAATTTTCCTTCCTTTACATTGACAATCATTTTCTTAACATACTCATTGTCAGCCATCTTGAAAGTAGCTGCATATTCATCAATTGAAGAAGAAGCAGAACTTGCACCTTCTTTCTCTCCCAATAAAGCATTGCCTTGAGCTTCTATTTTCAATCCTTTTACTTTACCTCCATCACGCGTAAAAGTAATCGTTGCGCTCATGGATTCAAGCAAAAATTCATCTGCGGTTTTGCCTTTTGCTAATTCAGAATCAGGTAATCCTTCAGCAGAGATGATTACTTTACCTTCTTTCACATTTACTTTTAAAACTTTTACATAAGGATTTTCCTGCATTTTATATGAACCAGAAAATTCATCATTTGAAGCTACTTGAGCAAAAGTATTTATTGAAAATAAAACTATGGCTACTAAAACGGTTAAAAAACGTGGATTTTTCATTTTAATTTATTTTTAAGTTTTGACAAAACTAATTGTTTTTTAATTATTTCTAATAAATTGATAGGCTAAAATTGAATTAAAAAATATCATATTTCTTTTATTTTTTGTTTACACATTTTGAATTTAAAATGTTTTACTTAATTTGGCACTCCCAAAAGGAATTAAAATCAATTCGCCCAAAATAAAATCGATAGGAGACGCAATATGGAATAAAACTCTACGTTAACAATAATTAGAATTTATGATTAAAATTCATGTTAGCGATGCAGCGTTAATTTCAGCGTACATCCAAGGGGAAGACAAAGCGTTTGAGACATTAGTCAAACGTAGTAAATCAAAGGTATTTACCAGTATATACTTGATCGTAAAAGACCGTTACGTAGCGGAAGATTTACTTCAAGAAACTTATATTAAAGCGATCGATGTGATTAGATCGGGACGTTACAACGAAGAGGGAAAATTTTTACCTTGGGTTGCACGCATCGCTCACAATTTAGCCATTGATTATTTTCGTAAGGAAAAAAGATATCCTACGATTGTATTAGAGGATGGATCCAAGGTGTTTAACAGTTTTGATTTTGCGGAGGACTCGGCAGAGGATTTGCAAATGAAATCGGATCAGATCGCTAATGTTAGGGAGATGATCAAAAAACTACCTGAGGAGCAAAAAGAAGTTTTAGTTTTGAGGCATTATGAGGAATTAAGTTTTCAAGAAATTGCCGAACAAACAGGAGTTAGTATAAATACGGCCTTAGGGAGAATGAGGTATGCCTTGATCAACCTAAGAAAAATGATGGAAAAACAAGAGAGTGCCTATGATTCAAAACTTTACCCCAAATGACCTTATTAAAATCTTATATGAGCCAAAAGAAGGGCTCGATCAGCTTTTAAATACTGAAGAATGCTCGGAGTTAGCATCCTTTCAAAAGGTAAAAGATAAATTGGAAGAAGCCCTTTTGGAGCCTTCTAATCGATCTGTAGATACGATTTTAGCTTACGCCAAAACTAAGTCGGCCCTACATTCCTAAGCGGAAAACTATCTTAAAATAATTCTTACCTTTGTTCAAAGCACATTTGATGCAAAAGAAAGAACGATTTCAAGCTTTTATTTCGCACTTTTCGACCCGATTTCCTACGGCCGAAACAGAACTTCATTATTCAAATCCATTTGAACTTTTAGTGGCTGTGGTTTTATCAGCACAATGCACCGATAAGCGAATCAACCAAGTAACCCCTAACCTATTTAAGCGATTTCCGGACGCAAAGGCGCTTTCAGAATCGTCTGTAGATGAAATTTTTTCCTACATCAGGTCGGTTTCTTACCCTAATAATAAGGCTAAACACTTATTGGGTTTGGGCCAACGAATGGTCGACTCGTTTGAGGGACAAGTTCCTGAGACGATGGAAGATTTACAAAGTTTGCCTGGTGTGGGGCGCAAAACAGCTAATGTAATTGCCTCCGTCATCTACAACCAGCCCACCATGGCGGTTGACACCCATGTTTTTAGAGTTTCACGCCGATTGGGCCTTGTTCCTAAAACGGCAAACACGCCCCTGAAAGTTGAGCTTTCCATCATCAAACATATTCCAGACGACATCATTCCAGTAGCTCACCATTGGTTAATTTTACATGGAAGATATATATGCTTAGCTAGGACACCCAAATGTCACGCTTGTGAAATCAGTCATTTTTGCGCCCATTTTGAAAAAATAAAATGATCGAATTCATACAATCGCATGGTTTGGAATATGCAGGAATTGCCACGGCTCTTCTGGGTATATTTTATTCGATCAAACAAAATAAAATTGCCTGGATCTGGAATTTCATCGCTTCCTTTATTTATGGAATACTTTTTTATCAGGTAGGTTTATACTCCGACATGGAATTGCAGGGAGTATTTATGGCCATGGCTATTTATGGATTTGTGCAATGGAATCGACCTATTCAATTGTTAGAGGTCACTAATTCGAGTGGGGGCAACCTGTTATTCGGAATCGGCGGATCTTTGATATTCGGCTTTGTCTCAGGCTACTTTCATCGTGAAATACCCAACGTATCCCTTCCTTTTTTAGATGCGACCTTAACAGGTTTTAGTATTTGGGGTACTTATTTAGCGGCTAAAAGGAAAATTGAAAACTGGATGGTATGGATGTTTGTAGACATCCTTTATATAGGGGTATATATTTATAAGGGAATGAATGGAACAGCCATATTGTATTCGGTTTTCTTGCTCTTCGCTTTTAGGGGTTTTTATGCTTGGCGAAAAAAATTGTCATAGATTTTATACCAATAATTACCTAAATCAATCATATAAAATTATCTTTGTGAAAATGTTAACTAAAAATATTAAAGGTTTGATATTCAAGCGTTTTGAGTAAAATCTTTACTATTTACCATTCTTAATCATTCGATATTTATTATGGGAAACGAAGAAAAACAACGCTATTCAGCGGAGGAGTTAAAAGAATTTGAACAAATAATTTTAGAAAAGTTAGAAGACTCAAGATCAGAATTAACTTATTTAAGAGAAACACTTTCAAAAAAGAACGACAGTGGAACGGATAAAACCTCTGGGAATTCAAAGGTCATGGAGGATGGAGCAGAAACTGCTGAGAAGGAAAACATGAACCAACTGGCTGTTCGATTACAAAAATTCATTGGAAGTCTTGAAAAAGCATTAATGAGAATTAAGAATGGCACTTATGGCGTATGCGTGGAATCAGGAAAATTAATTTCAAAAGAGCGTTTACGTTTAGTTCCACATACGCAACATTCCATTGAGGCTAAATTAAAACAACGATAAATGGGGATTTTTGATAATTCTAAACTTGTAGACTTGGTCACCAAATACATTAAAACCCAATTGGAGTTGGTGAAATTGGACATCCAAGAACGCTTAGAAGAGTTATTATCCAGAATTTTCAAATTTATACTAGCTGCATTTGCCGTCGGCATTACCCTTTTATTTTTACTACTGGGACTTGCAAACTTGCTGAATGATTATTTCGGGAGTTCCTATGTAGGGTATATGAGTGTATCAGGTATTGCGCTGATCATTAGCCTGTTTATCATTTATTCCTTAAATAAAAAAAATCCGGAAACTCCTTTAATTGATTTAGAGGAAGTTGACGAATTTACAAATGCCAACGACAACGATCATGAGTGATTTAGAGAATAAACGTAAAGCATTAGAAGTGCAAGCCGATGAGGTCAAATCAAACATTTCTTTAGAGATGGACGATTTGAAAAAAATAGCCAAGGAACGCGGCAATCAAATTTTAATTGCCGGCGGAATTGTCGCAGGAAGTTATTTAATTTATTCGCTTTTTTCAGGAGGTGGCGAATCCAAAAAGGAACAAAAAAACGAATCGTCGTTTTTAGGGTCAGCCATTAAATCCTATTTATTGGCCGTCGCGCTATCGATGGCAAAAGATAAGTTAGTTGATTATCTCAAAAATCTTGAGGAAGAATCGCTCTCAAAAGAACAATAAATCAAAATCAAAATCGTTTGCTTTTTTTGTAGCGCTTTCAGCAAGCTTTACTAACTTTTTAAAAGTTAGTAAAGCTAAAATGCACCCCCACCTATCAAAAAAAGCAAAAATAAAATTGGCTAGTTTTCCATCAAATAGGCCTTAATAAAATCATTGATTTCCCCATCTAACACCGCATCGGTATTAGAAGTTTGATGGTTTGTGCGATGGTCCTTCACGCGTCGGTCATCTAACACATAAGATCTGATTTGAGAGCCCCACTCTATTTTCTTTTTACCAGCCTCCACTTCAGCTCGGGCAGCATTGCGCTTGTCTATTTCAATTTGGTATAGTTTTGACTTCAATAATCGAAGGGCCACTTCCTTATTCATCAACTGCGAACGTTCTTGTTGGCACGCGATGATAATACCAGAAGGCTTGTGGGTCAGCCGAACCGCTGTCTCCACTTTATTCACATTTTGGCCACCGGCTCCTCCAGAACGAAACGTGTCCCAGTCAATATCGGCAGGATTGATGTCAATTTCAATGGTATCATCCGCTAACGGACACACATATACAGAAGCAAATGAGGTATGCCGACGCGCATTTGAATCAAATGGTGAGATTCGAACGAGGCGATGAACCCCATTTTCAGATTTTAAATTTCCATAGGCAAACTCGCCATCTACTTCGATCGTGACTGATTTTATACCTGCTACGTCCCCATCATTTTGATCTACCAAGCGAATCTTAAAGCCATTTTTTTCGGACCACATTTGATACATTCGTAACAGCATAGACGCCCAGTCCTGTGATTCCGTACCTCCTGCGCCCGCGTTAATTTCGAGCACAGCGCTCATATTATCCCCCTCATCAGACATCATTTTACGAAATTCTAGCGCCTCTAACTTGGCCTCTAATTTATCACCCTCCGCATCTACTTCGGCTTCGGAGGCTTCCTGCATTTCGTAAAATTCCCAAATAGTTTCTAGGTCGCCTTGGGCATTCGTTAATTGGTCAAAGCCGTCGGTCCAAAACTTCAGTCCCCGCATCTCCCTCATCGTCGTTTCAGCCTTCACAGGATTATCCCAAAATGCAGGATCCAACGTGACAGTTTCTAATTCTGAAATTAAATATTTTTTGTGATCGTAGTCAAAGATACCTCCTTAAAGCCTCTATTCTGGCTTTCAGGTCATTGAACCTGTCCTTAGTCATATGTTTTTCTTCTTTATAAAGTGCAAATATACCCGATTTTGTACTAAATTGCGGTCTCATTCATATAAATCATCTAATAATATGGCGCAATCTTACGATTTGATCGTGGTAGGCTCAGGCCCTGGAGGTTATGTAGCAGCTATCCGAGCTTCTCAATTAGGTTTAAAATGTGCGGTAATTGAAAAGGAATCCTTAGGAGGAATATGCCTAAACTGGGGATGTATACCGACTAAAGCACTTTTGAAATCTGCCCAAGTTTTTGAATATATTAAACATGCATCAGACTACGGAATAACCGTTAAAGGGGCTGAAGCTGATTTCTCAAAAGTAATTTCTCGTTCTCGCGGTGTCGCTGACAGCATGAGCAAAGGAGTTCAATTTTTGATGAAAAAAAATAAAATCGATGTCATTATGGGAACCGGGAAAGTAAAACCCGGTAAAAAAGTAGAGGTCATTGACGCTGAAGGCAAGTCGGTCATTTACGACGGAAAATACATTATGATTGCCACAGGTGCGCGTGCTCGTGCATTGCCGAATATCCCTATTGACGGTGAAAAAGTCATTGAATATCGCAAAGCGATGAGTTTGGAAAAGCGTCCAGATTCGATGGTCATTATAGGCTCAGGTGCCATAGGCGTAGAATTTGCGTATGTCTATGCGGCGATGGGCACTAAGGTAACGATCGTTGAGTTTTTACCTAATGTTGTGCCCGTGGAAGACGAAGATGTTTCCAAAGAGCTGGCCAAGCAATACAAAAAAATGGGTATTGATATCTTAACGAATTCCAGTGTTGAGAAAGTAGATACAAAAGGAAAAGGTTGCAAAGTAAGCATCAAAACGCCCACTGGAAATCAAGAAATATCGTGTGATATTGTTTTATCGGCGGCAGGTGTTATTTCAAATCTTGAAAACATAGGCCTTGAGGAGGTTGGAATTATTGTTGACAAAGGCAAAATCCCTGTAAATGCTTGGTATGAAACGAATATTCCAGGTTATTACGCCATTGGCGATGTAACTCCAGGTCCTGCTTTGGCTCACGTAGCTTCCGCTGAAGGTATTATTTGTGTGGAAAAAATCGCTGGTCATAAGACAGAAGCTTTGGATTATAGTAACATTCCGGGTTGTACCTATTGTACCCCAGAAATTGCTTCGGTGGGAATGACTGAGAAAAAGGCGATTGAAGCTGGATATGAAATTAAAGTAGGTAAATTTCCTTTTGTAGCCTCTGGTAAAGCAACAGCTGCCGGAGCACGTGATGGATTTGTTAAAGTGATTTATGATGCCAAATATGGTGAATTACTTGGCGCCCACATGATTGGATACAATGTAACTGAATTAATTGCCGAGGCCGTAGTGGTCAGAAAATTAGAGAGTACGGCATATGAAATCATGAAATCTATCCATCCACACCCAACGATGTCAGAGGCATTTAAAGGTGCGACGGAAGCGGCTTATGGAGAGGCGGTCGATTTATAATCTACCCCATATATAAATCAAAAGAGGAGCAAATGCTCCTCTTTTTTTATGCCTAAAAATCAACCTCAATTTATAGAGATCTAACTTTGATGCTTTTGTAAGCTACTTTACTTTTGGGATCGTGCGCCTGAAGGGCAATTGTTCCGGCTTTAATTAAGCGTTGTTCTTGGCCTTTGCTACGTAAAGGACTTTCTGGTTGGGTGTAATCCACAACAGTTACTCCATTTATTTTAGTAACGATTCGATTCCCTTTAACAGTCACGTTTAAGTCAAACCATTCTTCGTCTTTGACAAAACGCTCTGAAGTATCCACGATATTATACAAAGAAGCTGTTCTGCGCCAATCCGTGTGTGAGTTATTCACTTGAACCTCATACCCTACTGAAGGAAAACCTACAGGTAAAAAATCGGTACATACATACAATCCAGAGTTTGAACCAGGGAATGTCATTACTGTGGCTTGAACTTCAAAATCCTTGAAATTATGATCTCCCACAGGGCCATCATAAAACAAGTGACCGCGAGGACCTTCAATAATAATAGATCCATTTTCTACTCTAAATGAAGCTGGACTTTCATTAATTTTCCAATTATTTAATGATTTGCCGTCGAACAATTCAACCCATTTTTTTCCTTGAGCTGATACTTGCAAAGTCATTAAAACCAAGAATACTACAATTACATTTTTCATTATTTATTAAGTTTAGATTTAATTTAAAGTTTAATACCCCATTGAGCATTCATTTTTCTACCTAGCAAAGCATTTGCCGCGGCATCATTGAATTTTTCAGATTTGGGATTCCAAGTTAATGATTTATTCAAGGCATAGGCAATATTTCCTATGTTACATACAGAGGCAGTTCTATGACCAATCTCCACGTCGCAAATAGGCATTGATCGGTTGCGAATAGCGTTTAAAAAATCTTTATAATGATTTTCGCTTGCGTAAACATGCTTTTCGTTAGCTCCAATAATACGATCTTTTAGCTCCGGCTTTGAAGTTTCTAGTTTCTTTCTTTGAACACGTAAAGTACCTTCGGTACCTACAAATTCAATTGCGTTATTCCACTCCCAAGGCTGATGCGTCATCTTAATGCCATTGGCATACGTATATGTTAAAAATTCATTGCCGTTGGTTTTAGGAGCATCCACTTTTACTGGACCGCTTCCATCCATGTCGAGCGCCCATTGGACTATATCAAACATGTGCGCGCCCCAATCGGTCATACCGCCACCGCCAAATTCTTTGTATTTACGCCAATTAGGAAAAACATCCTTGGATAATGGCGGAGCTAATTCCGAATTAAATGGAACGGCGCTGCTGTTGGGCCCCAACCATTTTTCGAAATCTAGGCCTGTTGGCATTTCTTCGGCAGCTAAATCATAGGCGATGGGCGGAGGTCCAACATTCACTTTAATTGATTTCACTTCTCCTATATATCCATTGCGAATTAATTCAGCAGTTTGTCTAAATTCAGGCCAAGAACGCTGCATGGACCCTGTTTGGAATACACGCTTATATTTTCTAGTGGCATCTACCATCGCGCGGCCCTCTTTTACAGTTAATGAAAGAGGTTTTTCACAATAGATATCTTTTCCTGCCGCTGCAGCTCGAACAGACATAGCTGCATGCCAATGGTCTGGACTTGCAATGACCACCGCATCTACATTTTTAAGGGCTAATAATTCTCTAAAATCTTGATAGTTAGGTATTTCAGAATAATTACCCAAAGAAGGCGTTTTCGAATAAATATCTTTTACGCGATCTACAAACTGTTTGGCTTTGGCTTGGTATACTTCTGAAATAGCTGTGATTCGAGCTTCACCCGTACTCAAAAATGAATTGGATAAGCCTTTTCCTTGTTTACCAGTACCGATGAATCCTAAGTTCATCATATCACTTGGCGCTAAATAAAGCGATCCGTCTGGGCGTTTACCTCCTAATACATGACGAGGAACAATTAAAAACGAACCAAAGGCAAGACTAGCTTGGGCTAGGAAATCACGTCTTTTAACGGAATTGGGTAATGAATTTTTCATATTTAATAGGTTAATTATTTTGTAAAAATATGCTTTTTCTTTAAAAATCCTATTCGATGGTATCGGGTAAATTTTGAATTAGGTAAGCCAACTTACACAATAAATAAAAACAGATGAAGCTAAGGTATGCATTGAATAAGTTTTGCCAAATTTTTCTGTGAAAAAAAATTAAGAAAATATCTCATGTCAACTAAGGGTAAAATAAAAAATAGCAGTCTTTATAAATAATGTAAATTATAAATAGTAATATTCGCAGATTTTATATTTTTTAAACGAGAACTATGGTTCAAAAATTGCCCGGCAATTTTCAAGAAAAAAAGGAATTTAAGGTTTCATATTTGGCTGAAAACCAGGAAGTAAACATTCCTGAGGTTGAAGAAAAGGAAATAGATGATGAAATATTTATCAAAAAAGCACTTCAATCAAATCCTAAATATGGCTGCGAATTATTATTCAGAAAATATTATAAGCCATTGTGTAATCACGCCATCAGGTATGTTTATTCCAAAGAAATAGCTGAAGATTTAGTTAGTGATGTGTTTTGCAAATTTTGGAAAAACGAGTCTTATAAAAATATCACCTCTTCTTTTCGATTCTATTTATTTAGAAGCGTACGTAACACAGCTTTTACCTATTTGCGATCTGAATTTAATGCGACAGAAAAATTCGATAACAACAATTTCGTCG
>Ga0315905_10003726_pt1 | contig 15678 bp, 15 predicted proteins | sample LakEriMetagenome_5_FD_203522 | JGI IMG/M metagenome (GOLD analysis project Ga0315905, IMG submission 203522) | Freshwater fungal communities from buoy surface, Lake Erie, Ohio, United States - Buoy 4 MA121 | ecosystem: Environmental > Aquatic > Freshwater > Lake | place: USA: Lake Erie, Ohio... | reverse complement strand
TCACTCATCAGTCAAATTAGCGACCTGGGTAACGGCGTGAAAATAAAAAGACCAACAACAATAAAATCCATATTCTGAGTTTTAGACATATATTCCCCAGGCACTATATATAGCGCATAAGGACAAGCAAACACCCTATATATGCTTGGTCAACTTGTTCTGCGTGCTGTCAGTAGGATAGTTCGGGCTAATTATGCTACCAGGAGCGGCAACCAGCGGAATGTGGGTTTTAATGCCCTGGATCGAAAAAACGCCAGCCCAAGATCTGATCCTTGACCTCCAACCCCTGCGTCAAGTGAACAATCAATTGCTCATGAGCTTGGTTCATGCCTATAAAACCGCCCAAGCCTTGGGGAAAACGCTACGGTTGGCTTCGGTGTCGGTGGAGTTACGCATGGTGTTAGAACTCAGTCGTTTGGATCAGGTGCTAGACTATGTTAGTACATGAGATGTTATCAAAAGTTGATTACCCCTCTTCTTGTAATTAGTTAAAGCCGTTTCAACTGTCAAAATTCAGAATTACAATAACTTTTCCAAACCATAGACCAAGCCCTTAAGCTCAATAACTTTGCGAATCCCCAGCAAAACCCCCGGCATATAACAGGCGCGATCGGTGGTGTCGTGGCGGAGGGTATAAAGTTGACCCGGTGAACCAAACAACACTTCCTGATGGGCAATCAACCCCGGCAGGCGCACACTATGAAGGGGAATATGCCCAGGGCCAAGGCCGCCCTTTGCCCCTGCAATGGTTTCCGTTTCCTCCACAGCAGAGGGATTAAAGGTTTTGCCCATTTCCGCTAACATCTGGGCCGTTTTAATCGCCGTGCCACTGGGAGCATCAGCTTTTTGATTATGGTGCAATTCAATGATTTCTACATGGTCAAAATATTGGGAGGCCTGCACCGCTGCCTGTTGCATCAACAATACTCCGATCGCAAAATTAGGAGCAATCAAACAGCCCGTACTAGCTTTTTCGGCAAACTCTGACAAGTCCCGAATTTGATCGACGCTTAACCCCGTTGTTCCCACCACCGGCCGCACCCCATAGGCGATCGCCGAACGGACATTTTCATAAACCCCATCGGGATGGGTAAAATCCACCATCACCCCCTGAACTTTTTCCTGGGTGGCCAACACCAACACACTTTGTAAATCGCTCAAAATGGGAACTTCCAACGGGCCAATACCGATCACTTCCCCAATATCCTGGCCCTGCAATCCCGGCTGATGGTCTACCGCTCCCACCAGGGTCATATCCTCTGCTTGGGCAACGGCTTTAATTACTTCCCGCCCCATTTTTCCCAACGCCCCATTGACCACCACGGGAATTAAATTATCGCTAGCCATAGCTTCCTCCCACGTTATCGAAAAAATAGATTTTAAACCCCGTCCTTACTTGGGCAACTTCGGCAACTCCAGTAACCAAAGCTCAGTAACCATCAGGACATCTTCAATTGTTTTGTAGAATAGCAGTATGAAGTTAAGATATCAAGCCCAATTCTATTTCTAGAGGGGAGCCGTCTGATACTTGGTTTTGAGCATTATTTAATGTGTAAGGGAATAAATAATAACGGCAAAAAGGCGATCGCCAAAAACCCAAAGGAAGTCAAATAATTCGTTAACGGGATTGAGGTTACTTGGGTGGGTAAATCCAATAACTGATCGATCCGGGCTAAGACACGATCGCCTTGGGTATGGAAAGGAACCGCAAAGGAGGGTAAAGGATCTTGGTTCATCGCCATTTGAGCCACCAACGCCAACGCTTCCGCCAGAACTAACGGATCACAGGTTTCTGCGGCTTTGCGATCTGCCCGACATTCCCGTTGCCACAATAATTCTTGCCATAACGCCTCTGTTTGGGGCAACCAAAACGTTAAGCGCCGCAAACTTCCCAACACAAAAAAGGTCACCGTATCCCGATAGAAAACATGGGCATTCTCATGGGCTAATACCGCCGCCACATGGGTCGGGGGCAATAAATTAAATAAACCTTGACTGACCACCAATTGCGGCGACCATAAACCAATTTGGGCACTGTAGGGAAATTCACTGTCTAATAAACGAATTGGTTGTTCTTGATAGATTGTTTGGGGATGAATTTGCACCGCTTGAACTGTCTTAAACGTTTGCCAAGCTAAAACCCCAAAACAAACCATTGTCCACAGCAAAAACAACCAACCGAGTAAATGGCTGCCCATGCTGGCCGGAACGCCAAACATCTGGCCACAACCCATGAACACGATCGCCCAACTAGTGCTAATCAAAATCAACGGTGGTAGGGCAAAGACGGTTAACGCCGCCCCCCAACTCAACTGGCCTTGCCAAAATTTGACGCCGTAGCGAATGCCCCAGGCTAATCCGACAGCCAAAACAAATAAAATACTATGCATTATTTTTCCTCCTGCCGTTGTTGACGAGCAACCTGTAACCGATTGGTGATCGCCGATAATTGTTCAATGCTAGCCGTGTCTAAACTATCGGCAAAGGCTGCCACCACATCGGGGTTACTGATGGCCAAAAATTGTTGTAATTGCTCGTAGGATTTCACCGCTTTAGCCTGATCCGCACTGACTTTTGCTGTCCAAACAAAGGCTTTACCGTAGCGATGGCAAGCTAACCAGCCCTTTTTTGTGAGGCGATTTAACACCGTCGTTACCGAAGAATAGGCCAACTCTCGGTCAGGATCTGCCAAAATTCGTTCGTGAATATCCTTCACCGTCGCTTCCCCTAATTGCCAAATAATCTCTAAAATTTCCTGCTCTAGGGGGCCAAGGGACAGTTGTTGGGGACGGTAGGGGGGCATCCAAGACATAATCACGTAGGGATAGAAGGTTACCGAGAACGGCGTTAGTTAACCTATTTTAGCTAGTTAACCAGATCGGCTCAACAGACAAAGGGCTCACGAAGAGCTTGAGGGGGTTGGAAATTCCCACTTTACTACCTTCTTGGGGCGATAATTTTAGGGGTAACAAAAAATTAAGGTTTGTTTTCGGTAACCGGAGTATTTTTCGACTTCAATGCCCAAAATGGTGACCTCTAATGAAAAAAATTTTCCCTGGCGATCGCCTCTAGTGTGCTCTTATTTGGCATGATCTCAACTGCCCAAGCCGACTCAACCCTCGATCAGCAAATTCAACAAACATTACAAGAGCATTTTGGTAGTGATTCAGATGTAGTAAAGAAAGCTTAATTGTAGACCAGCCGGGAGTTATAGTCATGAATAAAGTACCAAGTAGTACCAATGTGATTCTGCAAATTTTTGGAAAAAGTAGAGACTCTTCCGAACCAAACGAGAAATCCGTTGACGCAAAGTATTGTTGAGTCTTTTAATATGATTAGTTTGACCAGTCTATTTGCCAACAGCGCGATGATGTTTACTGGGAATTACTATTTTGCAAGACTCCCAAAAATCGGTATAAGCGACAGCGCGGTAGTGATTTGAAAGTAGTGGTAAGCTGCAGAAGTTTTGAATGTTAGCAAAAAAGGAAAAGAAGTCCAGGTAATCAGATAAACTGAGAGTAATTAATCAGGAGCAAGCTAATATTGTTTTCATCCAATTTCGAAAAAATCATCAAGAATAATTTAGGTCATCTTCCCAAAGATGATTATCCTGTTTTGGACACATTCAAATTTTTTTCAACATGGCTGGGATTTGTTTTAGATCAAAGCTAAACTAGTATGAGAAGTATGATTAAGAGACTAAATATAAGAGAAGAGAATTTATATTTATCTACCACAGGAGAGAAAAGATGCCTTTTTCTTATTAAGAATGAAAAATAATATTACTCTCAAACCACTAGAAAATGGTCTGTATTAAATAGGCACAGGGAAAGAGAAAGTGATAGGGAGAGTTGTTACTCTCTGCGACATTGAAGAAAAAACTGAATTCCGTTTCGTAACGAACCTTCAGGAAGATGGAGAAATGGGCATGGGTAATGAAGAAATTGCAGATATTTATCGATTACGATGGTAAATTGAACTCCTTTGAAAATTCTTGAAAATGCATCTTAATTTAGACAAACTCATCACCAAAAATGTCAACGGAATTGAGATCCAAACTTACTGTTGTCTAGTCGCCTACTTAATCTTAAAACTAGTTAAAACGCCAGAAATTTTTGGAACTTCAATGCTAGATAAGCTTCGCTATTTACAAGCTTTTATGTGTGAAAAAATAAGCTATGTTCACTGCTTTAAGGAGCTTGTTGGATGTTGCTGAATTAGACCTCTCGTAGGATTCGTATGTCTATTTTGGCCTTAGATACTCTGACATTTAACGTTTCTGCCTGAGATGGTATGCCTAGGTAATATTGGTGATAAAAATCACGGAGTAATTTAGCTTTTATTCATTCACTTTTTCCATATTTATTAATTGCTCCATTCATTCAGGCTTGAAAGTCCCAAGGCAGTCTTGTTAAACTAAAAATTATCTTACAAATCTTGATAGCCTTGCCATGGCAGCCTCTAATCCTTTCGCTGTTTTTACTGAATTTTTACCCACCGACTGGCAACAAACCCTTTACCAAACTCAACAAAATGGTAAAGCCGTCTTCAGTTTGGCCCACAAAAATATTCAGGGTCAGGTACGTCAATTCCTCAACGCAGCACCCGATCCGCAAGTTAATAAATTATCTCCAGAACTTTTAAACAGTCTCACGATCGCCCGTGATCAACTACTCGCAAAAGATTGGCAAGATGCGGAAGCGGGCATTTATCCGAAATCCCTATTATTTGATGATGATTGGCTTAGTTTTGTCCAATATTATCCCCAGGTTTGGTTCGATCTAGGGGCAGTTTGGGACAAAATCCGCAACCAGACCCATCAACAATTTGACCCGGAGATTGATCTCAGTGGTTATCCCGATTATTATCTGCAAAATTTTCATCATCAAACTGATGGTTATTTAGGGGAATTGTCGGCTAATTTATATGATTTGCAGGTGGATTTACTGTTTAACGGGACATCCGATGCCATGCGCCGCCGCATTTTAAAGCTGATCAAACAAAAGCTCGGAGCCGATGGCGATCGCCAAGCAAGCCGTTTAACGATTTTGGATGTGGCCTGTGGCACGGGTCGGACGCTCAAATTTTTGGCGGCCAGTTTTCCCCAAGCGTCCTTACACGGGATTGATTTATCCCCGACCTATCTCCGCAAAGCCCAGCAAAACTTGACCGGGATAAGCAAAATCTTTCCCCAACTCAGCCAAGGCAATGCAGAAGCGTTACCCTATCAAAGCAATTGGTTTGATCTGATCACCAATATTTATTTGTTGCACGAACTCCCTACCCCGGTGCGTCAAACGGTTTTGGTAGAGTGTTTTCGCGTGTTGAAACCCGGCGGAATTTTAATGGTGATGGATTCGATCCAAGTCAAAGACCGCCCCGAATGGGAACCCATGTTAGAAAATTTTCCCCAACTGTTCCATGAACCCTATTACCGCCATTACATCAATGATGACATCCTGACTCACTTAGCTAAAGCTGGATTTGTTGACGTTGAAGAACGGCCTCATTGTTTTAGTAAAAGTTGGCTGGCAGTTAAACCCGCTTAGTGAAGCATTGTGAGTTATCCCTCTAAACCTTGACTAACACCGTATCCCCCTCCATTTGAGTTGCATAGGTCGGCAAATTTTTACCAGCAGGGCCTTTAAGTTTCTGACCTGTTGCCGAAAATTGCGCCCCATGACAGGGACAGATGAATTTTTCCTGACTCTTTTGCCATTTCACCCGACAACCTTCGTGGGTACAGGTGGGATTGACGGCACTGATTGCCCCTGTTTTGCCGCTGGACACCACAATCACCGGGCCTTTAGCGGTTTTTCCGGCTAATTCCCCTTTCGCTTTGAGATTACTCAAACTCCCAATTTTCACTAAAGTTGCCTTATTCTGGGCACGACTAGCATCGCGGCCAAAGATTCCCGTAATGGTGGCGATCGCCGTTCCCAAAGCCGTCAAGGAAATTAACTTACGTCGTTTGATCATGAAAAATCCGGGGGAATGAATGAATTAAGCATCGGCAAAACTCAGCAGGAATTTTTGAGGATGAACAACGAAAAATTCCCCACAAAGTCAAACCTTTACGGGGAATTTAACACAAATGAGCAAAAGGATGGAGGCACTAGGGACAATTTTCAAAATCGTCCTTAGCAAAATCAAATTACCAGCTAGATTTGGTCACACCGGGAAGTAATCCTTGGTGGGCCCATTCCCGTAGGACGTTACGGCAAAGACCGAAGTCACGGTAGTAAGAACGGGGACGACCCGTCACTTGGCAGCGATTGCGGCGGCGGTTAGGGGCACTGTTGCGGGGTAAATCTTGCAGTTTTTGGTGAACTGCTAATTTATCTTCTAAGGTTTCAGCTTGACGGAATTCTTCTTTCAGCGCTTCCCGTTTAGCAGCATATTTTGCTACCAAGCGGCTACGGCGCTTATCCCGCTCGATCATGGATTTTTTTGCCATCGGGGTTTTGTTTTATTTCAACAATCTAAAAGTCAGCATCCCCCACTCTATCACACTGCAATGGGATCTACCTACTCAGAAACGAACATGGAGGGATTCGAACCCCCGACCCTCAGGACCGGAACCTGATGCTCTATCCACTGAGCTACATGTCCTTGATTTGGGTGAAGTTATCACCAAAACTTTCCTCAGCTTAGCATTTCTCGGTCGGATACGGGCATCAATTTTGCGCCTTGTTCGATCAAAGCCATTTGCTGTTCGGGGGTAATGCCGGCGTTATCGCCCAGTTGGGTTTGGCTAAGGTTGGCGGCACTGAAGTTGGCGCTATTGAGGGCTGTGCCTTGCAAATTGGCCTGGGTTAGATCGGCTCCGATCAAGTTGACCAGGGCTAAACTACTTTTACGAAAATCGGCTTGGGTCAGGTTAGCGCCTTCTAGGTAAGCCCCGCTCAAATCGGCCCCCCGAAAGTTGCTTTGGGTTAAATTAGCCCCGTTCAGATCAGCATCTGTCAAAATGGCTCCCCGAAAGTTACTACCGGCCAGTTGGGCATTGCTCAAATCAATGCCGCTGAGATTAGCGCCCACAAATTTCCCGCCAGCGAGATCCCGTTGGGGATCAAGACCGACTAATTGGGCTAGGGCAAGGAGATTTGAGGTCGAGGCGTTGGCAAGTAATTGGAGACGATCGCCAAGGATCATTTCCTTTTCCCGCAAGGTTTCAGCGTCGGGATGGGTATAGAGCGGTTGCCAAGGGATGTCCGCATCGATCGCCCACTGGCCCCAACTCAAAGCTGGGGGAAACCAATCATTAACTAAAAATTGTGCAATCAGGCGATCGGCGATGGCTAATTGATTGGGGGACAAGTCCGGTGGCCAGAGTCCTTGGCTTTCGGCGATCGCCAGATCCGGGGGCGTAATGGTAAAGGTTGCTGCCAAATAGCCGGTTTGATCCTTGGGATTAAAGTTAGCTAATGCCAAGGGCTCTAACGCTAACGGAAAACGAATTTGCCATTGGCATTCTGACGGTGAGCTAGGGCGTTGTTGGATGTTAGGGGGTAATTCCTGGTTGGGCGTTAACGTTCCTCCTTGTCCCCGTAGTTGTAACGTTCCCCCCCGTAATGAAAGCTTGAGTTTGCCCGATAGTAGCGAAAGCCATTGTTCTTGCTGATCAAGGGTTGCCCGAATCTCCCAAGTTTTCTCGTCGGGATTGGCTTGGAGATCAACCGTTAACGTCACTGCCTGGGGATAGGGGTTTTGGCTTTCGAGGCGGGGGAAAACTGACATGATTGACAGAATAAATGCAGAACAGGGGCAATCGCTTAAGGTTAATCATGGGACGGATTGGATTCCCTGTCTAGCGGGATTGGCTGGGAATTAATCGCTTGTTTTTGACCCGTTAAAACTACTCATTTTGCCGGGATTGAGTAAGTCCAAGGGATCATTCCGCTGTTTTAATGCCAGTTGTCCGGGGGGTAAGGGGTGGCTGCTTCCGGCTTCGATGGTGTAGACATGGGGATTGGCGACACTCGCGCCCAGGGCCTCATGGATAGCAATAATTTCCTGGAGGCGATCGCCAGTGGTGAAGCGAACGAGGGGAATCCCGCCTAAAACCACGTTTCCCCGTACCCGCATCAGTTCAAGATGAATCATCACCTCATCCCCGAACAATTGTTGCAGGGCCAAAATCTGTTCCTGACTTTGATAAAACACCTGCAAATAGGTAATGGTCGGATCACTGGCCCGGGCCAGGAGGGTGGTGTGATTCCAGGTAAATTCCAATAAATTCAGCTTTTTGCCTGCCGATGCAGAAAATTGCTGTACCAGAATTTCCCCTTGTCTCTTTTGAACTTGTTCCGTAAACGCCTTCCAATCCCCTTTGGCCACGATGACCATCACCCAAGGTTGATCGGGTTTGACATAACTTTTTAACGCGGTGAAATACTGGGGAATTGGGGCGGCATGAACGGCAATTTCTTTTTTGACAATGCCCCCACAAGCCGCTAAATCCTGAGCAAAGGCGATCGCCGCCCCTAAATCCTTAAAACTGACAATCGCTTCAGCCCAAGGTAAGGCCGGGGCCAAAGGCATCGTCAACTGCGTAATAATGCCATTCGTTCCGTAAGCATGGAGCACCGCTTGGGTGGCACAACCTTCCAGCGTTAAAACCTGCGGCTCAGCCTCCATCGTCACCAGTCTCAAGGCTTGCACATTACCCGGTTCTGCCAACGGCCCATAAGTAATCGATCCCATTCCCGCACTACCACCCCCCACAAATCCGCCAATAGTCGCTGTTTGGTAGGTAGACGGAGCCATACGTAATTCCCAGCCGATCACCTGGGCCTGTTGATCCAACTTCGCTAACTTTACCCCTGGTTCGGCGATCGCCCGCCCCGGTTGTAACTCAATAATTTTTTGCATCTGGCCCATATCCAGAACAATGCCCCCTTGTAACGGCACCGCTTGGCCATAGTTGCCCGTCCCAGCCCCCCGCACCGTCAGAGGAATTTTTGCGGCAACACAATACTGCACCAGCCTAATTACCTCCCCTTCAGAGCGGACAACCACCACTAAATCCGCCTGTTTTCCTTGCAATTTTTTCGTCAAAATCGGGCTGAAATGGTGATAATCAGCGGATAACTTTTGACATTGATGGGGGTCTTGGATGACCTGTAATCCCATGTCTGTTAGTTCCGTTGCGACCTGCTGCCAATGGATCATAAAAAAGTAAATTGGAGGAACAAGTATTGTCCATTATTCCTAACTTACCGATCACTCCGCCAATTATCCAGCCAAACGCCGAACTTAACCCAACTCCGGCCAGTTTCCCTAGCTAGGGTAGGATAAAGACTTACACCTTTAACCGCAGATTGAACGCATTATTTTCAGATTCGGCATGGACATCAAACACGGTTTTGTAGGCTGCATCGGCAATACCCCCCTGATTCGCCTCAATAGTTTTAGTGACGAGACAGGCTGTGAAATTTTAGGCAAAGCTGAATTCTTGAATCCCGGCGGATCCGTCAAAGACAGGGCCGCATTAGGCATTATTGAAACCGCCGAAAAAGAAGGCAAACTTAAACCCGGTGGCACAGTGGTGGAAGGGACGGCGGGGAACACAGGCATTGGGCTCGCCCATATTTGTAATGCCAAAGGCTACAAATGTTTAATTGTTATTCCCGACACCCAATCCCAGGAAAAAATCGATCTACTGCGAACCTTAGGAGCTGAAGTGCGCACTATTCCCGCTGTGCCCTATCGTGACCCCAATAATTACGTCAAACTTTCAGGACGGCTTGCGGCGGAAATGGACAATGCGATTTGGGCAAACCAGTTTGATAACGTGGCCAATCGTCAAGCTCACTATGACAGCACTGGTCCAGAAATTTGGCAACAAACCGATGGGAAAATTGATGCTTGGGTATCAGCGACGGGAACCGGGGGAACCTACGCAGGGGTTGCACTGTATTTAAAGCATCACTCTGAAGCGGTGAGATGTGTGGTTGCTGACCCGATGGGGAGCGGTTTGTATAGCTTTATCAAAACCGGAGAGATTAATCTGACCGGGAATTCCATCACCGAAGGCATTGGCAATAGTCGCATTACAGCTAATATGCGAGATGTTCCCATTGATGACGCTATTCAAATTGATGATCCAGAAGCGTTGCGGGTTATTTATCAATTATTGCGTAAAGATGGGCTATTTATGGGAGGCTCAGTGGGCATCAATGTCGGGGCAGCTTATGCCCTAGCCAAACAACTTGGCCCAGGTCATACAATTGTGACAATTTTGTGTGATGGTGGGGCGCGTTACCAATCCCGGCTTTATAATTCTGAGTGGTTAGCAAGTAAGGGATTGGCAATTCCGGCATAAAATGGCTGATTCTGATCTCGCTATGATAGATGGAATGTAAGGCTAGTTGAGACAGTGTTAGAACAGCGCAATGAAATTCGTAATCATGAACAATAATTCTGACGGTTCGCTCATTTTTCACAGGTAGCGTCTATTTTTTCAAGTCCCCACTACCTGTAGGGGCATAAGCTGACGTTATACTCTATATCTGGAGTTTTTTTAAGACTGATGACGCTACCAATAGCGTTACCGAACCGAGAGATAATTCTTGGTATTATAAAATTTAGACTCCAACATTATGACAAAACCATTACGAGTCGGATATTTAAATCCTAGTAATTATTTAGATAGAAATACATTTTCTGGAACCTTGTACTACATATATAAGGCACTTCAAGTTCTTGATATTGATTTAATTCGATTGGGAAACCCAAGGGCGTTGAGTTCTGATTGGTTAGAGAGAGTAAAAAGAAAAGCACGGAAAGAAATGGGAAAAATCTTCAATCACTTTGGCGAAGAAAACAGTGACTTGAAAATTTTTGAGGAACTGGTTTACCGGCAACTCAAAGAAAATTCCTGTGATATGATTTTTGCGCCTGTTTGTAGTAGTTTAATAAGTCGTCTCAATGTCAATATTCCGATCATTTCATTTTCGGACGCGACAGCTTTTTTGTTGCGAGAAGGTTACAACGTCTACACTGAACGAAGAAGTTTTGATGCAGCTTTTGAAGAAGAAAAGGCAACCCTTCAAAAATCTTCCATGATCGTTTATTCATCAGAATGGGCTGCTAACTCAGCAATTCATGACTTTGGCTTAGACTTAGCTCGAATTAAAATCATTCCCCTTGGAGCTAATCTAGATAGCATTCCCGAAAAAAACAAAATTTTCAACAAACTATCTGCAACTCAATGTCAATTATTATTCATTGGCAAGGATTGGGCAAGAAAAGGCGGCAACATCGCCTATCAAACATTATTAGATTTACTTGAAATGGGTTTAGATGTAAAACTAACAATGGTTGGAAGTAGACCCCCATCGGGCAATTTGCACCATCCTAATTTAAAAATAATTCCTTTTTTAAACAAAAATATACCTAGCCAGCAGAACAAGTTAACAGAATTGTTTTTATCTTCCCATTTTTTATTATTTCCGACTCGCTCAGATTGCTCTCCCATCGTGATTTGTGAAGCTAATGCCCATGGTGTTCCTGTCATTTCTACGGATGTTGGTGGAATTTCAAGTATTATTAAGCAAGGGAAAAATGGGTATTTATTGCCGCTCTCATCCCATAGTCAAGACTTCGCCAATACAATAACCGAATTATATCGGGAACAAACTCGCTATGAGAAATTGGTGCAAGATTCACGGGCGGAACATGAAAGTCGTTTAAATTGGTCAAGTTGGGCAAGGGATATGCAATCTGTTTTTATGGAAGTAAAGACTACAGTACCAAAAATATACAGGGGGGATAATAAATATTTATAAAAATAAGTTTTATGTCCCTTTTTGATATAGTAATCTTACGTAATTTTGAAAAAGGCTGGAGGTTAACTGCCGACTGTGTAAGGAAAAGACTTTGAAATTTCATCTGGAATTGCTATATTACGGATCGATTTAGTATCCGCTATACTAAATTTAAGTTCGATTTTTATCCTTGTCATTCAACAATGTACTCAGGTTGTCAAAATAGATCAAATGCCATGACAATTAAGACAATTGTTTTGTTCGTACAATTAAGCTTATAAGGGGAGCCTCTATTAATTGCCTTGTTGCGAAAATTACCTACGGCATCTTGGGCTTTTTTCGATAAAATTTGAATTTTCAGAGATGCCCTAAAGGCAGTAATTTCTGGTATTTTAAAATTAAAATTAAACTCTAGCACTATGACGAAATCATTACGAGTTGGTTTTTTTAGTTCGAAAAACTACTATGACAAAACGGCATTTTCTGGCGCTTTGTACTATATGTTCGAATCTTTAAATTCAAAGCCAATTACTTTGATCCCATTAGGGAAGCCCCAAAAACCGGTCTCTAACAGCATTGGTCATTGGTTAACTAAAGCAAAGCGAAAGTTACACCGCCAAGTCAGTCAATATTCTCAGCAATTTGAGCAGACTTCAACTTTCATTGATTTAGTTCACAGACAGCTAAAAGATAATCCCTGCGATGTTATTTTCGCCCCTGTCGCTAAAACGGAAGTTAGCTTGATTAAAACAAAAATTCCAATTTTGTACTTGTCAGATTCTACCCAACCGCTCATCCAAAGCAACTATGGTAAATTCAACGAAAAAACAATAACTCATCAAGACTATTTAAAAGCATGTGATGAAGAAAGAGACGTAATCAACAGATCAGCAAAAATCATTTATTCTTCCCAGTGGGCGGCTGACTCAGCAATCAAAGACCTTGGGGCGAATATTGACAAGATTCACATAATTCCTTTTGGAACCAACTTAGATTATGTCCCTCCCCAACAAAATGACTTGTATCGGCTAGCATCTCCTCCCTATAAGCTGTTATTTATCACGGGGGACTGGCAAAGGAAAGGTGGCGATTTGGTTGTAGAAATTCTGACCCTGCTCAATAGCACAAAAGGATTAATTTCTGGATTGACAATTATTGGTAAATATCCTGATTCATTACCCAAAAGTCCTAAAATAAGAAAAATACCGTTTCTCGACAAAAATGTCAAACGGCAGTTCAAGCAGTATATTAATATATTAAGTGAGTCTCATCTATTATTATCTCCCACAAGGGCTGATTGCTCTCCTTTGGTTTTTGGTGAAGCGAATGCTTATGGTGTTCCCGTAGTCACCACAGCAGTTGGGGGAATTCCTGAGATTATATATCCTGGGAAAAATGGATATATGCTTCCAGTCAATGCATCGGCATCTGAATATGTAACCTTAATCGCGCAAATATTTTCCGATCAAAAAGGTTACCAAGACTTAGTCCTATCCTCCCGACTCGAATATGAAAACCGTTTAAATTGGACGCATTGGGCAGACAAAACTTTTGAAGTGATTAGTGAGTTCAAATAGAATATTATTGTTTGGCAGAGTGTTCAAGAATAAAGTCCCATGTGTGAGATAGTCCTTCCTTAAAATCAACTTGAGGAACCCAGCCATATTTTTGTCTTGCTAATTCATTGGAAAGAATGTTGACGTTAACATCCCCTTGTCGGGCAGAAACAAATATTTTCTCCATAGTGCATTGAGTCACTTCTTCGACCAACTGAATTACCTCCATAATGCTGTAACCAAAGCCGGAGGAAATATTGACAATTGAGGAGCCAGAAATTTCTGCTCCTATTTTTAAAGCACGAACTACATCATCAATATATAGATAGTCTCTAACAGCTTCACCTTTGTTGAAAATTTTAATGGGTCTACGATAAAAGCAACAGCCCATAGCGACGGAGATTAGACCCTGAACTCCTAATATTTTTTGGCGTGGACCAAAAGGGTTAGAAATTCTCAAAATATTAACTTCTAACGATGTTGATCGGGCATAAAAATTGAGGTAATTTTCAATCGTTAACTTACTTTGTCCATAGATCGAATTTGGCATTAGATGGTGATTTTCCTTGATGGGAATTTCAGTTGGCTCGCCATAGACTGTTCCACCGGAAGATGCATAAACAATTTTTTTAACGCCCTTGATTAAGCACATTTCCACTAACCTAATAGTGGGAATTAAATTGGAGTTGATATCATAAACGCTACTTTCTAGAGTGTTTTGGGGAAAGGTGGTAGAAATTAAGTGAAAAACAACATCAATATTATCAAGTGCTTTTTCAACAATCACATCGTCCATAAAATCACCGTAAACAACATCGACATAATCAAGAATATCGGTTATGTTGACGAGCGATGAACTAGAACGTGTATAAATTCGTGGACAATGTCCACAAGTAACTAAAAATCGGGCTAAGTTGGAACCGATAAAACCCGATCCTCCAAGGATCAAATAATTGGTCATTTGTCTGCAATTCAACTATAATCTCCCAATATACCAAATATTTAACTTGTTTGGAGAATTTAAAATTGATCATGAATAACACCCATAAACCCGTGATTGCAATTGGGCTTGATTCGTTAGAGCCTTCTTTGTTGGAGCAATGGTCTAGTCAAGGATATTTACCGACCTTAAGTCGTTTAATGAAGACTGGCTTTTATAGTCGGTTAGACAATTTTAAGGATTCTAATGTTGAAACAACATGGACTACTTTTTCCACAGGATGTTCACCTTCAAAAACGGGTTTTTGGGGGATGCTGGGATTAAAAGAAGGGACATACATAACAGAAACTTATCAAGCCTATGATTATCAGGAATATCCACCATTTATGGCATTGGGGGATAAATTCAATATTGCTGTATTCGATGTTCCTCAACTTCGTCTTCATCCTGAAATTGCTGGTATCCAGGTGGGAGGATGGGGAGCACATTCTCCCCAAGTGCCTAGTGCATCCCTCCCCGAAAATTTATATTCAAAAATCATTAAACAATATGGAACTCACCCGACTCTACACAATGACTATGCTGTTTGTTTAGACTTGGATTCGACTCTAAAACTTGAGCAAGGATTTATTGAGGGAATACGTCGCCATTCTCTGATTTGTCGTGATTTATTAAAAGAACAAAAGTGGGATTTATTTTTAACGGTATTTGGTGAGCCCCATGGGGGAGGTCATGTTTTTTGGCAGTTAAGTCAACCGGATCACCCTCTCTATGAATCGTTGAAAAAGCAAGTGAATCATGATCCCTTGTTAGTCATTTATCAGGCAATTGATCAGGCGATCGCCGAAATTATTGAAGTCATTCCAGAGGATATGCAAGTTATCCTGTTTGCCGCCCACGGTATGGGATTTGCGACTATCGATTTACCGACCTTTGTGATCTTGCCAGAATTTTTATACCGGTTTAATTTTCCCGGCAAATGGGCTCTGGGCCACGGCAACATTGAAGACCCCCTCCCTCCCCCCACAACGACCATGAAGGGCAACTGGTGGGAACGTCATATTTGGGGAACTCAGTTTGAACCCAATCCGATTAAGCGCTTTCTCCGGTCTGAAATTCCATCGCGGTTATTTCGCCTGATTCGGCCGTGGTTGGATCGAGATAGCGCAACGGGTTTGCTGTTTGGGGATGATTTAGCCAAGCAGGGAGTCAAAGAAACACCGTGGATGCCGGCCCAATGGTATCAGCCTCTTTGGCCGTCGATGAAGGCCTTTGCCCTGCCGAGTTTTTCTGAGGGGTATGTGCGGATAAATTTAAAAGGGCGAGAACCCGAAGGCATTGTTGATCCGGCGGATTATCATGCCCTGTGTGATGAGCTAGAAGCCCAGCTTTATGCGTTGCGTGAACCCCA
>Ga0315905_10003725_pt1 | contig 15679 bp, 14 predicted proteins | sample LakEriMetagenome_5_FD_203522 | JGI IMG/M metagenome (GOLD analysis project Ga0315905, IMG submission 203522) | Freshwater fungal communities from buoy surface, Lake Erie, Ohio, United States - Buoy 4 MA121 | ecosystem: Environmental > Aquatic > Freshwater > Lake | place: USA: Lake Erie, Ohio... | reverse complement strand
CGCAGTGGGGTCATTCATGGCCTCGAAAAAAATTTCAGAACCGACGTTCACTGACCGTGATCACATCACCGGGGATGATGATGGCGGGGGCTTGTCCCGGCTGAGAGGCCAGCGCCTCTAAATTCACAAGATAAACTTCGCTACCACGCTTCACCAGCACCTGCGACTGCCGCGCAAGCCGCGTGCAACCACCGGCGAGTGCGATGGCTTCTTCAATGGGCAACCTCGGCGGCAAACCACGCGGGAAAGTGTAGCGACCAGGCTGGGTGACCTGCCCGAGCACCGAGTAAGCCTGCCCCGCGAATTCGGTGATCAAGACTTGAGCACGAGCATCCACGAGCATTTTATTCTCCTTGGCGAGTGCGCTGATGCGGCTGGCTAGCGCCGATGGCGAAGAGCCTGCTGCCCGGATCTCTGCGCCGCCATCAGCGGCGAGAGTCGGCACATGGATCATGCCATTCCAGTCCACGCGCGTCTGCTGCGTGAGGTCCGGCTCACCCGCGAAGCTGATGGTGAGAACATCACCAGGGCGAATAGCGCTACTGCCAGCCGTCACAGTCGGTGGTGGTGGCAGTGGGCCACTGCTAACCGGCTCAGATGCGCAGTGCGCAAGAAGGATCACCAAGCAGGGAAGAAGAGTGCGGGTCAAAGGCTTCATGGACCTGTGATAAGCGGGACTGGTCGATGGTGCAAACCGAAAGGCTACTACGAAAAGCTTGACCCACCGAGCGGGGGTAAGGTATGGAATGCATATGTCCGCAACTTTCATGCACCTAACAGCCTGCATTCTGGCGCTTGGCGTGCAAGGCATGGCAGCGGATGGACCTCTATTATTACCGCCGCTGAGCGGTTACGCAGTGGGTGAATCACCCGCGTTGCGTTATGTGCCAAATGGGGAGACGCTGTCTGTTCAAGCGGGACTTTCGGTGACGAGATCGCTGAGCGTACGGCGGTCCGCAGAGGCAGATCTCGGCTTAACCACACAGCGCCGGCGCTGGCAGAACCTGGCTGCGTCATCAGGGGCAACACCGATGACTTGGGGGCTTGCGGGGGATGTTGCGGCACAACTAAGTGTGGGTTTACAGCCCGAATTGTTTTACACCGACAACATCAAATACGCTGCCAACTCGGCGGCAGTCGGTGCGACGGTCTTTGAACTCACGCCGATCATCCGGTTGGATATTGGCGACCCGCAGGAGGGGGTGATGAGTGCTGGCAAGCTTTCGAAGTACTACGCGGGTCTGCTTTATGTTCCCACCGTGCGGCAACTGCTCGAAGAAGGTGAGCAGAAGATTTTGCAGCACTTTTTTGGCGAAGTAGGCCGCCTCACGGACATCTCACGCATCTCACTGCGACTGGACTATGACGAGCGCATTTTGGCTTCGTCGGATAACACCTCTCTCGAGGACAATTACACCTTACTGGAGTCCTCGGGACTCTTTGACTATCATTTCACTCCGAAAACGATGCTCCACTCGAGAGTAACTTATCGCGGCATCACGGTGGAAGATGGCACCGCAGACCGCACACTGTGGATCGGCGAAGCGGGACTGGAATGGGTAGCTACGGCGAAAACGACGCTCGGCATGGGCACGGAGTGGGGAGTGATCGACTTCACAGGTGGCGGAGGTCAGTCTTATCAGCAGGCACTGATGATGAGTCGCTGGAAGCCGACGGCAAAGCTCAATGTTTCCGCGCGTGCGGGCATGGAGTGGCGCGAGTTCACTGGCACAGCACCGCATGACATGAAAATCAGCCCTGTGGGCGCGGTGGCGATGCAGTGGCTTGCCACAGAAAAAACGCGCATCAGCGCACGGCTCCGCACTGGGAATGAGGCCTCCGTGGTGCAGCAGGGTGCGCTGTTTCGTGAATACAGCATCGGTGCTGAAGTGGTGCATGATTTCAGCGATCAATGGTATGGCAGTGGTGCCGCACAGTTCGTCCGGCGCAACTTCAACACCAGCCAGCGTGAAACGGAGCCGTCTACACGCCTCGTCCTCGGCTACCGTGAGAGTCCAGACCGCACCATGAGTCAAATGAACGTGGAGCTGTATTTTCAGTGGCGACAGCGCCAACGGCACGGCAACTTCGAGGCCGCTGACCGCTCACAGATCGGCATTCAAGTCACCAAGTTTTTCTAACCATGACGACAACCTCCTCCAGCGTGTTCAGTGGCAAATGGGTATTGATCAAGCACCATGTCCGGCATGGACTTCGCAGCGGGGTTAAACGGTTACTCGACCTCACATGCGGCACGCTCATGGTCTTGATGCTCTCTCCCATTCTGATTACTGCGGCACTGGCGATCTGGATCATGGATGGACGTCCCATTTTCTTCCGTGGCGCACGTGTGGGGCAGGATGGCAGGCTTTTTAAGATGCTGAAGTTCCGCAGCATGCGGCGTGATGCGGAGGCCATCGCCGCCAAGATCGAGGAACATAAAATCCTGGCCACGCAGGGCAGTTTTGATCGCCCCAAAGATGCCTCGGTGCTCAAACTACGCCACACGCTGCAAAAGCTCACACCATCGGACAAGTATCATCGTGACCCGCGCATTTTGCCATTTGGCGGTTTTATGCGCCGCTTCTCCATTGATGAGTTGCCCCAGCTTTTTCACATCATTAGCGGTGAGATGAGTTTGGTTGGCCCGCGGCCGCTGGCAGCCTGGGAAGTGGCCGATTTCACACCGCGTGACATGCTTCGGCATAAAATCAAACCCGGCCTCACGGGTCTGTGGCAGATCAGCGACCGCAAAAGTCTCACCCATGATCAAGCCATCGGTCTAGACCTTCAATATGCTGCCAAACAGAGCTTGTGGCTCGATTTAACGATCCTGCTCAAAACAGTGCCCGTGGCGTTGAAAAATCGCGGCGGTAATTGAGTAAACACTTCCTCACATGGTCTGCGACGCAATCATCCCAAACCAACCCGCCCTCTGGGAGGATGAACTTCCGTTTCTATTATGGGAGATCGGGCCGCGTCGCGTCATCGAGCATTGGATGGACACACTTTTTCGTAGCAATGCCACCCTGCGCATCTGGCTCGAACAACCCGATGACATGCTGTACTCTTTCGTGTGTGAAACATTTCCGCTAAATCGCCGCGCGCAGGTTTTCAGCGGCACACCGAGCTCACGGCCTGAAGCATGCACCTTTCTCGATAGCAAAGGTGGCATCGTCATCCGGCGTGGTCCGCAAATCACTCCCTACCTGCCTCGCCAAGCTGTCACTCGCACATGGTTTGCCATGGTGCGTCAATGGTTGAATGACCTCGTCGCAAACGGCAGCCAGTCCCCAGAGCTCGAGCAGCAGATCGCTCCTGGAGTATTCATAGGGCATCATTGCAGCATTTCCAAAGACACCACCTTTCTCCCTCCCTGCTGGGTCGGCACGGGTTCAACGATCAGCGGCGCCACCATCGGGCCAAATACCGTGGTGGGAGAAAATTGTGTGATAGCCAGCGGTGTGCGCATCGAGGACTCCTATGTTCTAAGTAACACCTTCATTCCGTCGAACGCGCAATTATCCGGCGTCGTCGCTGGAGTTGGCGGCATCCTCACTCATGCCACTGGCGCGCGTTACTCATCCCAACCTGAACTCTCATGAATCAAAACCAAGCTACCAGCCTGCTCCTGCTGGCACCCGATGACCAGCGTGGCGAGTACCTCCGCCACCTGATGCGTGCCGCCAGCAAGGACTCGGAAATCATCAGTGCTGCGCGGCCTGATGAAGCACTGCGCAAGCTCACTGGTGCCTCCTGCTCTGCCGCTGTGGCCGAAGGCAGTGATGGCCTCGCGCTTATCAAAGCCGTCAGCGATGCCGGACTCGACGTGCCGGTCATTTTCATCGCTCCGGATGATGAGGGAGACCTGTTTGACCAGGCACGTGCCGCTGGAGCAAGCGAGGCCATCTTTCGCAGTGAGTTGAGTCCAGACACGCTGCAAAATGCCCTCCACTACGCGCTGCTCTATCGCTCACAGGATGGGCAGACCGAAGGCAAGGAAAAACACGCCGAGGTCGTCGCCATGGAGCGCACGGAATCCCTCGCGCGGCTTGCATCCAGCATCGCCCATGAGGTGCGCAATCCCCTCAGCCTCATCATTCTCGCTGCGGATTTCCTCGCGAAGCCAAAGCCTCTCACCGACGCCGTTCGCGCCAACGTCGTCAACTACCTGCGCCATGGCGCCAGCCGCATTGAAGAAGTCGTCACCTCCGTGCTCGCTGCGTGCGCACCGAAGGAGCTCGCTCTCGAAGCGCATAGCACCAATGAGATCATCGAAGAAGCCCTCCTCAGCGTGCAATCTCGAGCGCCTGCCGGCATTCAGGTGAACTTCATCAAAGACTGCGCGGCCAATCTTCCTGCCGTCTTTGTCGATCGTGCTCGCATGGTGGACGCCGTGCGCCATTTGCTCACCAACGCCATCGATGCCATGCCTACTGGTGGCGATATCGGCATCAAGTCTTACGCACAAATCTTCACCAGCAGCGAGCGTGCCGACTGGCAGCGCGAGGGCTGGTTCCGCGCTGGCGACGTCGGTGTCATCATCGAGATCAGTGACACCGGTCACGGCATCCCCGAGGACAAACTCAACCACATCTACGAGCTCTTTTTCACCACCAAGCCCGCCGGCCGTGGCGTGGGCCTTGGTCTTGCCACCGTTAAAAAAATCATCCAAATCCACAACGGACGCATCGCCATCACCAACCGCCCTAAGCGGGGCGTGCTGGCCATGCTCACTCTTAAAACAGCTGCACATTCATGAACGCTCCCTCCCGTAAAAAACGTATTCTCCTCGTCGATGACGAGCCCTTCCTCACCAGCTTGCTACGCATGAATTTGGAAGACACCGACGAGTATGAAGTGCGTGAAGAAAACAACTCGCTGAATGCGCTCGATGTCATCAAAGAGTTCGTCCCCGACCTCATCCTCCTCGACGTCATGATGCCGGATCTCGATGGCGCGGACATTTTGTTCCGCCTGAAAAACGACCAGCGGCTCAAACACATCGTCGTCGTCTTCCACACTGCCACCGTGAGCCGCACTGAGTTGACTAGCCACGGTGGCATCATCAGCGGCTATCCTTTCCTGCCAAAACCAGCCAGTGCGGATCAAATCATCGCATTCATCGAAGCAAACTTGCCTAATCCGCTCGCCAACTAGTCCCATCGCCATGGACACGACCATCTGGATCAACGCACGCTTCCTCCCGCGCCCCGTGTCCGGCGTGGAGCGTGTCGCGCGCGAGTTGATCACCGCCTTGTGCGAAAAGCTCGACGAAAACGGCTGTTACACGACTCCTGATGGCCGACGCCTTTGCTTTCGTCTTATCGCTCCCACCAGCAGCACCGCCCAGTCTCCATGGCCAAAGCTGACTCTACACCGCAAAGGTGCCAGTGGTGGCCATGTGTGGGAGCAAACCAGCCTGCTCGCCGCCACGCGCGGAGATTGGCTCATCTCCCTCTGCAATACCGGCCCCATGCTCAAGCGGAAGCATCTCCTCTTTCTGCATGACGCTCAAACCTTCGCCATCCCGCAGAACTTCACTTGGAAATTCCGCCTCTGGTATCGCCTCCTCTTCAGCACTGCCGGACGCATGTCCGCGGCCATCCTGACCAACTCCAAATACTCGCGCGACGAGCTTGTTAAACTCGTCGGGCTTGATCCCAAACGCATCACTCCTATCTGGCTCGGCGTCGAGCACGCCACGCGCACGCCCCCAGACCTCGGCGTCTTTGCCAAACATCACATTCCCGACGCGCCATATCTTTTTGCAGTCTCCAGCGTTAATCCCAACAAGAACTTTGCCAGCGTCATCCGCGCGCTCGAACTCCTCGGCCCGGATGCCCCGCCTTGCGTCATCGCCGGCCAAAAAAACGCCCGCGTCTTTGGCGGCAAAGCTCTCGACGAGTCACGCATCACCCACGTCGGCCATGTCAGCGATGCTGAACTCTACGCGCTCTATTCCCGCGCCTACTGCCTGCTGTTTCCATCGTTCTATGAAGGCTTCGGCCTTCCACCCGTCGAGGCCATGTCTCTCGGCTGCCCCGCCATCGTCTCCAACACCAGCGTGCTTCCCGAAATCTGTGCCGATGCCGTTTTATACTGCGATCCCAACGATCCTCAGACCCTCGCAGACGCCATCCAACGCCTGCGCCAGGAACCCGGGCTGCGTGAAAGCCTCGTCACGCGTGGCAAAGAACGCGAAGGTTTCTTCTCATGGACTACTGGCGCTGAATCCATGTTGAAAGCTTTAGCTCAAGCCATGGCCAAGCAGCAGTGAACCCGACGCCTACTTCTCCTATGTCCGCAGACAAAATCATCCTCGCTCACGACTATTTGATTCAGATGGGAGGCGCTGAGAGGCTTTTTGCTTCCATGCATCGAGCCTGGCCGGATGCGCCGGTTTATGTAAGCGCAACGGATCACGCACACTTGCTGCCTGACTTCAACGACGCCGTCATTCACAACTCATGGGTGCAACGCCTTCCAGGCATCAATAAACACCACAAGAAGCTCTTCCCCATCTATCCCTTCGCTTTCAAATCATTTGGCCATCTTGATGCAGATGCTGCAGTGGTGAGCAGCAGCGGCTTTTCAAAGTGGCTGCGCTTCACGCCGCGCACACGCGTCTTTGGCTACTGCCACACGCCGCCACGCTTCTTCTGGCAAACCGACCACTACCTCAAAAACGAGGTCAAAAGCGGCCTGCTGAAGGCAATCGCGCGACTCTTCGTGCTGTGGCTGAGGCCGAGCGACCTCGCGTGCTCGAAAAAAACGCACCACTTCATCGCCAACTCTAAAAACGTCCAAAACCGCATCCGCGAGTTCTATGGGCGTGATTCCGTCGTCATCTATCCGCCGGTCGAAGTGCATAAATTTCGCGTCACACCGCAGCATGATGGCTCCTACCTCATTTTGTCGCGTTTGGTGTCCTACAAGGGCATTGATCGCGCTGTGGCCGCATTTTTGAAAAATGGCCGACGTCTGGTCATCGCTGGCGGTGGACCGGATCGCGGCCGATTGGAGGAACTCGCGGGTGGTGCCCCTAACATCGTCTTTAAGGGCCGCGTATCAGATGCGGATGCCATTTCACTCATCGAGACCTGTCGCGCGTTCGTTTTGCCCGGCTCGGAAGATTTTGGCATCACACCACTCGAGGCTCAAGCCGCAGGGAAACCCGTGCTGGCCTTTGGTGACGGTGGCGCGCTGGAAACCGTCATCGATGGCCAAACAGGCACGCTATTCACCGATCCCTCGCCTGAAGGCATCACCGCCTGCGTCGAGCGCCTCGAATCCACCATCTGGGACCCCAACTTGATTCGTCAGCATGCCGAGCGCTTTGCTGAGCCAGTCTTCATTGCCGCTATGCAAAACTACGTCTGCGAGAAAATGGCGGAGCCAGCACCCAAACTGCCATGAACCCGCGCTTCAGCCTCATTGTCCCCACCTTGAACCGCCTCGACGACATGCGGCGGCTCTTTGTGTCCATTCAGCAAGGCACGCTGCAAGACCTCGAAGTCATCGTCATCGACCAAAACGACGGTCCACTGCTCGACGCGCTCTGCGCGGAATTCAAAACCGTCTTCCCGCTGCGGCATGAAAAGATCAAGCCCGCTGGAGTCGCCCACGCCCGCAATCACGGCTTCCAGTTCGCCACCGGCGAAATCCTAAACTTCCCCGACGACGACTGCGAACTCACTCCCGACCTCCTCCAGCAAGTCTCCGATCGTTTCGCCGCCAAGGCCGATCTCGACATGCTCTTTGGCCGTGCGGTGGATCGCGAAACACTCACGCGCTCCGTCACTCGCTTCTCCGAGCAAGCGCAACCCGTCACCGCTGGCAATGTCTTCAGCACCACCGTCGAGTTCACCATGTTTCTCAAGCGCCAGGTCTGGCTCGATGTCGGTGGGCTGGATGAAAAACTCGGCGTCGGCACATACTTTGGAGCGGAGGAAGGCTCCGACTTCGTCCTGCGTGCGCTCTACATGAAAAAGCAGCTCCACTATGATCCTGCGCTGCTCTTTTATCATGCGCAGAAGGTCGGGCGCTACGACACCAAAGAATTCGCCCGCGCATTCAGCTACGGCCGCGGCTTTGGGCGACTCACCGTCAAGCATCTGCTCAAACTCCGCCAAATCAGCGCGCTCATACGCTTTTTAAACTTCCAAGCACGCGCCTGTGCCGCCGTGCTCATCTTCGCTGCACAGTTCAAATTCTCCAAGAGTCGCTATTACCTGCAAACGATCCTCGGCCGCATCGTTGGCGTGTTTCGCTCGCTGCCTGAATTTTTATGAAGATCACCCTCAAAGGCTATTACGGCTTCTCCAACTGCGGAGACGAATTGATCCCATGAACCTGACTTCTCCCGAAGACACACTGGCAACTGCAAGAAGCACATCCTTCTGATGGACGATGAGCCCTTTCCCACCTACCTCCAGCTTATGAACATCGCAACCAGCCGGATTGCCTGGATCACGCGACGTGAAATCGTCGGCGGGGAGGAATTGCCTTCAAATCATGCTTGGGGCACCGATTTTCTTTTCTCGCTCGGTGCCACGCGCGTCCCCACTAGGCACATCGCGTGGATCGATCGCATCGGAGAGAAACTCCGCTTCGGTCCGAACGTATCCGAACAAATCTGGCTTTTCTTCAACCGCCGGAAGTACGATTTCATCATCGCCAAGGATACCGACCTCATCACCATCCTCTGCGGCCTGCTCTGGTTGTTCCGCCAGAGGAAGGACATGTTCGCCTTTCTGCATTTTCCTCTTCGCGTCTCCATCAAAGACTTCTTCCTGGCAAAGCGTTGCGGTGTTCTTCTCGCCCTCAGTGAAAAAATTCGCACCCTCTCACTCATCAGTTATCCGGCGGCGGCGGAATCGCTCGTCACGCTCAGGTGGGGCGTGGATATTGAGTTTTACGACCGCCTCCGCGCAAGGCTCGGCACGTCGGCCGCATCGGACGACAAGCTGAGAATCTTGCTCATCGGCATCACCGGCAGAAAATTCAACGCCTTCGTCGAGGCCGTCGGTGATGACCCGGACATTGAGGTCCGCGTGCTGACAGGCTCCGCCGACGTCGTGCGCGAGATCGCGCGACTGCCCAATTTCAGATCCATCCGCGAGAACCTCGACAAGCCAGTGCCTTATCCCGATCTCGTCGCCAACTACCTCGCCTGCGACCTCGTCGCCATTCCTCTCGACATGAAGCGCGCGTCCGATGCTGAACTCATCCGCCACCGCGCCACGCTATGGGGCATAACCACGCTGCTTGAGGCGTCCGCTTTGAGCAAACCGGTCGTGATGACCTTCAACCCCGTCATCGACTTCGACGTCGTCGGCCAGCAGTGCGGACTGTTCATTCACGACGATGACGCCGCGCATTGGCGCGAGGGGATCCAGAAATGCAAAGCCAGCCGCGCCGCACTGCCGTCCATGGGCGCGCTCGCACGTCTGCATGCCGAGACGGACTACGACATGCGCGAGTTTCAAAAGCAACTCCGCGCGATCATTGAGAGCCTGCCGTAATCGCACTTGATGACCGCCGTAAACCGCAACAATCCACACCATGTCTCCCGGCCAGCACCCATCTTTGACGGATCAAACGATGAACGGTGCGGCATCATGCCTGTCGCATGATCCACGGACGAAACGTACGCGTGTTTCGCTCCCTGCCTGAATTTTTATGAAAATCACCCTCAACGGCTACTACGGCTTCTCCAATTACGGCGACGACCTCTTCAACCTCACCAGTATTCTCGGCGCGCAGCGTTGGTGGCCGGGGCATCAGCTCGACATTCTCGGCCCTCCGGTGAATGGCATCGATGCAAAGTTCCGCGTACCTAGCTGGTATCCGCAGGGCCTCTACACCGCCCCGCACTTTGGCGGCAAGATGAGCAGGCTCGCCTTTCTCGCCGCCGCGCTGATGACGCGCGACGTCATGCTCTACGCCGGCGGCTCCACCTTGTCGTATGGCAGCATCTTGAAAAAACTCCAGCGCATCGCGGCGGAGCGGTCGTGGACGAAATTTGCCGCCATCGGCGTTTCCGTCGGCCCCTTTGCCGATGAGGCGGATCAAGCGGAGGCAGCGCGATTTCTACGGCACTTCACCTTCATCTCGGTGAGGGATCAGCAATCGGTCGCGCTGCTGGAGCAAATGCAGGTGCCGGTGAAGCCTCTATTTGCGCGTGATCTCGTCGGCGCGCTGCCATTACTACTGCCAGCCAATGAGCACGCGCGTGAAAGTGCATCGTCGAAGCCAACGCTCGGTGTCTCGCTGCGTCCTTATGAATGCCACTCCGGCGGAGACGTGGCGCTGGAGAAGCGGCGGAATGCCGCGCTCTTTGAGGGCATCAACCGGTTTGCAAAACATGGGGGCGCTCTGGTTCGGATATTCTGCCTCAACTCCAATCCGCGCTGGGGTGACATGGAGCTGTCACTCCAGCTTCAAAGCTATCTGCGCGAACGCGGCACACCGACGGATATCGTCTCGTGCGAGGATAATCTCATCGGCACCTGGCACGCGCTCGCGGCTTGCACGGCGGTGCTGTGCGTGCGTATGCATGCGGGCATCACCGCCTATCTGACGGGCGTGCCCTTTGCGCTCGTCGAGTATGAACGGAAATGCACGGACTACCTCGATGACATCGGTCAACCTGCATCGCTGCGCCTCGGTGGAGATTTGAGCGACCCTGCGCAGGTCGAGCAAGTCATCGACCGCCTGTTCCGTCGCGAAGGCCAGCCATCGCTCGCACCGCAGACGTACTCCAGCGAAGCGGCTATGAACTTCACGCGCGCGCCGTGGGCTGTGAACGCCTGATCTCCCGCCGGGTGACAAAGATGACGGCGAACAAAAAAAGCCACGCTGCGAATGTCCTGCCACCAGTGAGGTAGAATATGCGGATCTGGTCCGTCAGGCCCATGAAGACGAACGGGTAAAGAAACAGCCCGGCCACGGAGCCGCGACGAAATGCGCGATACAGCAGCGTCGCGACGCAGCCGAATAACACCCAGAACACCAGCGCGCCGGGCACGCCGTAGTCGGTGAAAGTGACGAAGATGCCGGTGGGATTGTTGAATTCCGGGTTGCCATCCTCCGCGACAATAATGCTCACGAGCGCCGCCGGCGCATCACTGCCACCGAGACTATCGCGCAGCGCGTCGCCGATGATCGGGAAGCGCCAAAGCCACTCGAGCGTGGCGTAGGGGAAGCCGAGGGGGCCTAGCTCTTGCCACAGCATCGCTCCGTTGTTCAGCGAGGTGACGTAGTAGCCGGATAAACGCACCAGCGTGAACCACAGCAGCGAAGTCTCGCCCTGTTCGGAGTAGTAGCCCCAGGAGCGAAAGTATTCGCTGAAGGTGAACAGCGAGTACAAGACGATCACACCGACGAACGGCGCAAAATTCACGAGATGCCGCGCAAACCCTGCTCGCAGCCCGCGAAGCTGAAACCACAGCACCGTGCCGGGTAGCATGAGCTCGATCAAAGCGAGGCGTTCGGCCAAAAAGACTGCGCGCATGAGCGTGAGGAAGAACAACAGCCCCAAAGGCCACCGCACCTTCTTCCAGCCGAGTTGACAAGAGAGAAAGACTCCCGCGAGCCCGACGCCGATGCCGACTTGCGTGAGGCTGGTAATGCCTGTGATCGCCGCGTCCTTGCGCAGTCGGATCAATTCATAAATGGCACCCGAATCCCCCCTCAACACCGCCGGAATGATGCCGAGACCAGCTTGCTTCAAGATGGCGCCAAACCAAACCGTGTAGGCAAAAACGGTGACAATGAGGCCACAGTAGAAAAGTCGCGTGAGCATGGTCCACCTCGGTGTGGCTAGTGTTTCGGCACTGGAAGGTCGCACCAATCCACGATCCAAAAAAACAGCCAGAAGGCAGCCAATGGAAAACGCGAGCGCCACCCACAGGCACAGCGCTAGATCATCATCTGTGAAAAATTTCGGCAAGCGCCAGTAGAGCTGATAATCGGCTTCAGGAATCAGCCATGTCACAAAGGCGATCAGCACAAGTGGGATGACGAGGATCCAAAACGGATTCAGCCACCAAATCGCAGCGCGTGTTGCCTGCGCTTTCATTTAGGCACCTCCACAGCACACAGGGATACTTGCTGAAAGGGGTTCAGCTTGGCACGCCACAGCAGCACAAAGACCGCAGCCGTGATGAAGACCTCCGTCGTTAGCACGGCCCACGCGGCACCGAGGGCACCGTGAATCGGAATGAAAAGGAGCACCAACACCACATCCATAGCCGCGCCCCACATGACGATGCGATTATACGTGCGCTCCATGCCAAGCGGAAACATCCAGCGGATGCCCAGCACGCTGTTCACGGCCGAAAACGGGCATACAAGGCCCAGAATGCGCAGCACCGGCACCGCAGCCTCATAGCCTTTGCCAAACAGCAAATTCACAAACCACGGCGCGGCGAGTGTAAGGCTCAAACCGAGGCACATGCCGATCAGTGCGACCATCACGGTGCCACGGCGCACGGTTTTCCTCGCAGCGGGATAATCATGTTTCACCAGATGCGTGAGCCGCGGATACAGCACCTGATTGACCGGCCCAGTGAGGCTCAGAATGCCGCGCATCAACCGCTCAGGCCCGCCATAGAAGCTGACTGCTGCGGGAGTCGTCATGAGACCGAGAATGAAACTGTTTGCCTTGGCATAGACATTCACGACGGCGACGAAGAGGAAGAACTGCCACGCATCCTTCAATGTGGCCCACGCGCGAGTCAGTGAGCACAGACCGGCGCTGACTTGGCGATACATCATTCGCAAAGAGATGAGCAACGACAGTGTGATGCTCGCCGCCTGAAAAATCAGCACAGCAGCGGCATCATCCGGAGATTTGATCCAAAGAAACACGCTGACGACGAAGAGCAGCCGAAACACCACATCCAGGACCGCCGGCAGGCGCATGCGCTCAATACCCTGAAAATACCACAGCGGGCTCAAACCCTGTGCCACCGCGATCCACAGCGCACCGATGAGCAGCAGCGGGTTCGCGCGAAACGCGGGGATCACCAGCCATAAAACAACCGAAATGGCTGCTGCGATGCCACAGAGCAGTATTTTACCCCCCATGACCTCCGCCACGATCTGGCGCAGCTTTTCTGGCTGTTCCATGTGCCGCGCCACCTCACGCGTGGCGGAATAGGCAAAGCCATACTCGACCAACAGCCCCAGCCAGATCGCCGCTGTCTGCGCGAAAAGCACCATGCCCCAGGCATCCGGCCGCAGCACACGCGCGAGATACGGGATGAGCACCAGCGGCAACAGCGCGTTGGCAATAGTCACGCCGTAAAGTGCCAGCGCATTCTGCACAAGCTTCTGGCGCAGGAGTTGGATGATTTTGCTCATGTGTAGGAGCCGTAGCTGCCGTACCCGATCGGCCCGCTCGAAACCTGATTGAGCACAAAGCCCGCAGGGCGCTTCCCAGCGGCCTTGGTGAGCTGATGCAGCGCGCGTGCCACCGCAGAACCAGGCGTCTTGGCCGCACGCACCACCAGCACGGTATGCTCGACGTGACTGCTCATGCGCAGCGCATCGCTCACGGCTAAAATCGGCGCACTATCGATCACCACACGATCATACTCCTTCAATGCGTCCTCCAGCATCGCTTTGAGCTTTGGCGAGGCCAATAACTCGGCCGGTCCGGCGATGGCCGTGCCAGCAGTGAGCACGTAGAGCTTGTCGATCTTTGCAGCCTGCACAGCATCCCCCAGCGAAAGCTTGCCCTTCACCACATCAGCCAATCCAGGCCTCTCTTTGCCGAACAACTGTCCGCCGATGCTCGGCATGCGCAGATCGGCATCGATCAGCAGTGTGCTGTGTCCTTCCAAGGCGAGTGCGGCAGCAAAGTTCACCGCACAGAAGGTTTTCCCTTCACCAGGAACCGCACTGCAAAACATGAACGAGCGCCCTGCATCACACAGCGCCGCTCGCAGAGAGCGTAGCGACTCGGCGGCGAGTGTGCGCGGATTATCGACAAGGTAGATGTGATGATCGCCGCGCTTCATGCGCACTTTTTGGATAACGCCGACCGCAGGAATGACAAGTTGATGCTCCGCATCTTCCACATTCATGAACGGAGCCTTGAACACCGCGGGGATCACGCAAACGACCATTCCGCAGGCCAAGCCAAGAAAGAGCGAGATCGCCAGCGCCATGCTTTTTTTCGGGCTTACTGGCCGATCAGGCACCGTGGCTGGCTCGACGATGCGAATGGCTCCTTGCTCCACGCCTTGCACGATCTGTGTTTCCTTGAGCTGTTTGAGCACCGCTTCATGCATCACACGATCAGATTCCACTTCGCGGCTCAGCGTGTTGTATTGAATGGAGATCTTATTGAGGTCGAGCGCCTTGATTTCTTGCTCCTGAAGCGCTTTGACAAGTTTTTGCTCTGTTTCCTTCGCCGCCGCGAGTGAGGCCTTCACCACCTCTGCCGCGTCCTGCGTGGCTTTGCTGAGGGAGAGCTTGAGTTTGTCGATCTCGCTCTGTGCCTGGAGGTATCTGGGGTTCTTGGAGTCGTAGCGCTCCCCGAGGCTTGCCAGTTCCGCTTCCTGCTCGGCGATGCGTTGCTTGAGTGTGACCATGTCCGGTGTGACGGCACTTCCCGTGAGTGCGGTCACATCCGACTCGATTTTCATGCGCACGCTGCGCGCTTCGCTGAGGCTCTTGTTCAAATCCTGCAAGGTGGCCACCACGATGTTTTGCGTCTGTTCGAGCGATACCGCGCGCTTCTCCTCACGGTAAGCCTGCAGCTTCTGCTCGGAGGCTTCGAGTTGCTTCTTCAAGCGTTCCGCTTCGCTCACCAGATGCCCATAAATCGGCTTCGAAGCCGCCAGCTTTTGCTCGAGGATGAGCTGCGTGTATTCCGAGACGACAGCCAGACTGATGTCGCGCGCCAACTCTGCATTTTGGCCGCTGACAGTCACATCGATGAGTCTCGTGCCTCGGCGTAGCGCAACTTTCACACGATCACTCATGGTTCGTATCAGCCCTGCCTCGGTGAGTGGCTCCTTGTCCTCTTTTTTGATCAAACCATTCAGCGTGCTCATCAAACCGCCCTTTTCCCCCGTGAAGCGCGCGTCTTCCTCGAACTTGACCACCTTGGCCACGCGCAGCAGCAAAGCCGTGCTCGCCAGATTTTGCTCAATGGTCTTGAGAACCTCCACCGTCTTCAAATCTTCCCGCACCGCATCCTGCACACTCACCACAGCCTGCGTCGTCTGCTCGACCTGCACAACAGTGCGCGCCTCAAACACCGCTGGTGTCAGCTTCAGATAAACAAACCCAAGTGCCAAGGCAGCCAACGCAAAAAACATCAACCACCAAATCCTTCGCCGTATCACGCCCAAGATCGTTCCCATGTTCCACCCGAAAGAAGGGTCTAATGAACTCTCAGCGACGGAGGGCGGGGCATTGGAAATCATAAAGATGTTTAACGTGACCCATTCATTTCAATCTGTCCATCGTAAGAACAACCGTAGTTGATTGGCAGGATTTCAGAGCATTTGGACAATTCATCAAGGTGCTTTTTAGAGCCCTGGCAAATGACCGCTTATTCCCTTATCTCCTGATCTTACATTCTAGAGCACTGAGGTTCTAAAGCATCGCTGCACCAGTGTAGGGTGGGTTCATGGCTTTTTGCCTCCTTTTTTTCCCA
>Ga0315905_10003724_pt1 | contig 15679 bp, 8 predicted proteins | sample LakEriMetagenome_5_FD_203522 | JGI IMG/M metagenome (GOLD analysis project Ga0315905, IMG submission 203522) | Freshwater fungal communities from buoy surface, Lake Erie, Ohio, United States - Buoy 4 MA121 | ecosystem: Environmental > Aquatic > Freshwater > Lake | place: USA: Lake Erie, Ohio... | reverse complement strand
TACACTAAACTAGGGCTCCGTGTTACTACACCATTATACACTAAACTAGGGCTCCGTGTTACTACACCATTATACACTAAACTAGGGCTCCGTGTTACTACACCATTATACACTAAACTAGGGCTCCGTGTTACTACACCATTATACACTAAACTAGGGCTCCGTGTTACTACACCATTATACACTAAACTAGGGCTCCGTGTTACTACACCATTATACACTAAACTAGGGCTCCGTGTTAAGACAAATATCACATACGTTTGAAGTTATTATAATGGTAATTCTCAGCTTGTTGGCGAATGTAGCACAAGAGTTTAATAAAATAATACTGCATATAAATACCATTTGAGGAAGCTAAAATACATCAATGTACAAGTCAAGGACTCATGTTATATGGGATTAAGGCGATTGTATATATCTTATTCGTCTTTAAATAAAACAAAGTACGTTGATGATACTTAATATCAGTCAGAAAGGCAACATCTAACCCACTGTCTCGTAAAGAAATAAAAGCCTCAGTTGAATGTTCCCCATAAGATACATCTTTCATAACGAAGTGGGGTGCTGCTTGTTTAAATAATGTATGTTCAAGTAATTCCGAAGACCAGTTAAAAGATAAAGCTTCTTTTTTAAAAGTTTTTGGACAGAACATTAACAAACCTACGTTTGAACAAAATAGATTAAATAAAAAGTTGTAAGAGTTTACTCAACGGGCGTGGAATTTTGTAACATTAATATAAGGGACCGTATGCGACCCATACTCTTGAGTAATAAACATTGAACGTAGCTGAGCGTGTAAAACAAAGTTACCTGCGTATGAATTTGAAAATTGAATGTACATCAAGAATAAACTAAACTCACGGGTATTTGAATGTATAAAAAGTTTTTTGGGTAAACGTGGTTCTAATGCAATTCTATCTCAATAAGATTGAATATTTGATGGGTAATCACTAAGTGGGGTTATATTTAGTTGTTTCGTAAAACTTAATGAAGGTGTCAGATTTTTATTAAAAAACATAAGGATGTTACTACGATTAACAAATCATTCATAATTATTAAGTGTCGTTAAACCACTTAGAAATAGTTTATAGAGACTGACATAAAAATTAATTCAATGAAAGTTTATTGTGCGATTTTTTTTGTTAGTTGTTAATTGTCAGTTACGATGCATAATTAGGGACAGTAGGATTCGAACCTACAACCATTTGATTAAAAGTCAAATGCTCTACCATTGAGCTATGCCCCTGTAAATTTAATCTTTAACATAAGATTCCGATAATATATTGTTTGAAACTCCGACCATTATCTGTCCACCATCTAAAACATATACTAATTCATAGTCTTTGAATTATCTCTAAGAAAAGTTCGTAGATAAGCTTCATACTTATATTGAATTCAGTAATTATCTTGTCCTAATGTAGCGTAACGACCTGCTTTGTCGAAACAATCGTCAAACCATAGATTAGTCTACCCCAGTCCTCTCGTACTAAGGCAAGGTTCTACTACTTTTCTATTTAACAACAGATAGGGACCAAACTGTCTCACGACGTTCTAAACCCAGCTCACGTACCATTTTAACGGCAGAACAGGCCGACCCTTGGAAGATTATTCTCAACCAGGATATGATGAGCCGACATCGAGGTGCCAATCGATTTCGTCGATGGGAACTCTTGGAAATCATTAGCCTGTTATCCCTAGCGTACCTTTTATCCGATAATCAATAACTTTATCAAGTAAATAATATTATTGGGTCACTATGACAGGCAACTTATCATCACCCTTCTTAAACATGTCTGTTTAAAAATCAAGTTTAATTTAATTCATTATAATAATCGCATAAGAATATGCTTTATTAAACCATTGTACACCCCCGTTACTTTTTAGGAGGCCACCGCCCCAGTGAAACTGGCATCCTTACAATATAATAAATAACATTTAAGAATTATTTTAAAAGTAGAGTTAAGTATATACGGTCAACGAATTTCTTCTTCCGTTTAGTACTCAAAGTCTACAATAATATAAGGTTCCAGTAAAGGTGCATAGGGTCTTTCCGTCCCGTTGCTCAATCTAGGCATTTTCACCTAAGATTCAATTTCACTGGATAGTAGTTGGAGACAGTGGGAAAGTCGTTACGCCATTCATGCAGGACGGAACTTACCCGCCAATGAATTTCGCTACCTTCGGACCGTCAGGGTTACAGCCGCCGTTTACTGGGACTTAGATTAGTAAGCGAAACCTACAATCTTTTATCTTGCAGCACTGGGCAGGCGTCAGACTCTATACATCATTATAAAATTTAGCAGAGTCCTGTGTTTTTAGTAAACAGTCGCTATCCCTATTTTTATGACACACTCAAAGATTCCATTAAAACCCCTATATTTTCATATAGAAACCCTAACTTCCTACAGAGAATGTCCTCCTTCTCCCGAAGTTACAGAGTTAATTTGCCAAGTTCCTTCACCTACATTCTTCCATCGCTTTGGTATACTCTACCTATCCACCGGTGTTGGGTTTTATACATTAGCCTGAAGCGCCCCGTATCCCGAGTTTCACCCCTAAGACAGCTTCTTCTTCACGCTCCATTAACTTATTTCTTGTTCTACTACCCACTAACCTTCATTTGACAAACTACAGCTAATAAATAATAAAAGTAGCGATAATGAGACCCATTAAACATACGACTTTCATCTTTTTTTAAGGGGATGTATATTTCTTACCACGGATATCCCTGGTGGTCAAACTTTAGGATTTTCAGCGACAACGAATTTTACGTTATTTAACGTTACTAATGCTAGTATAATTGATTTTGATTTCTCGAACAAATTTAACAATTTATCTTCATTGAATTACAAAACACTCTGCTACCAAGCTTTAAAAGCTTCTAGCGTTTCGGTTACTTATTTTATTGTCTATACATTATCGACAGTTAATTAATAACCCTTATATTAATTCATTATAATGTATTTATTTAGTAAGCTGTTACGCTTTTTTTAATGAATGACTGCTTCCAAGCCTATCCCCTAAATAATAAATTAATTAACCGTCTTCCAGCTTAATAAGTATTTAACACCTTAACGTGTAGTCAGGGCTGTTTCCCTCTTGACGTATCACCTTTGCGCGAGTACGTCTGATTGGAAATATTTTTTAACCTACATTCTAAGTTTCTCGAAATACTACCTGATATCCTATCGTGTTATTTAAAGATGACTTTACCTTAAGTTAAAATTCATTTCCACATTACTTAAATAATTTTCGCAGAGAACCAGCTATCACTAACCTTGATTGGCCTTTCACCCCTAATTACAAATCATCCCAGAATTTTGCAACATTCATGGGTTCAGTCCTCCAGAATACACCTTCGACTTGTTCATAATTAGATCGGTTAGTTTCGGGTCTAATAAAAATAACTTTAGTTTACTCTCATTACGCCTATTTAAAAATTAAGCTTGCTATTTTTATTAACTCACTAGCCCATTATGCAAAAGGTACGCTATTGCTTAAGCTTTAACAGGTTAAACATTAAGTTTCAGGTTCTTTTCACTTCTCTTTTATGATAGCTTTTAACCGTTCGTTCACACTACTTTCCGCTATCGATGTTCGACGCTTTAGCCTTAGAAATTGATTTTCCCAAATTCAATCGTATAAGTCCATTCTACGATCTACTCATAAACGTTTCAAGTACCTTTGGTATAGGATCTAACTAATAATGTTAGCTTATTTATGTTTAGGGTATGTTTTTAAAAATTGAATGAATCTATAAATTTTCAAAAAGAATACGGATAAATACTCGTTAGATATAAGTCCTTGCTTCATTCGGACTCAAAATAACATATGAGTGATAGGTAATTTTTGCAAAAGTGTTTTACACGTACGTAATACAAAAGTAGTCAAGGTTATCAAATAATCTACTAAATGTTTGTAACTAAAACAACTTCAATAGGAATTATCTTTACTAAGAATTTTAACAAGAGGTCGAAGGGAGAAACTAAAAAATACACAATACATAAAGAATGTATAGAAATCACCAGAATCGACAAGTTCAATACCAAATTTTTCTGAAATTAAAAAACCTAAAAACCCGGCAAATAAAGCAGCGACACCACCCGAAACAATATCATATTGTGGACTTCGTGAGTATTTTAATTTAGTGTATAACTTTTCGCGTTTAAGGAAATTAATATCAAATAAGGATCCTAGTAAACTCGTACCTGGAGTTAAATTTTCATTGTTAGTATGTTTACGTAAATTTACTTTAGAGTGGAAGAGTTTTGTAGTTGAAGTTTTTTTGGTAATAAAATATTTAACTGGTAGTTTACGCGACTTAATAGGACGTAAGGTATCCATGTTGTATAAGTCGTTAAGTAAAGAGTTTCGGTAATTACTAAGTCAATGGGAGTTAACAGATTCGCTTACAGGTTTGTTGATGTCTAATATAATATGGCGTGGGTATTTCATTAAAAAGTTATATTAAATATTTTTTAAATTATGTAACATAAGCATTTGAATCTGAGGGGAGGGTATTTTTTTAAAAATACTAGAATTCAAATGTTGAAAGTGGTGTATAAAACTACTTGTGTTATTACGAAAATTTCATAAAAAAATAAGTTTGGTTAAAAAGTTTAATTGGTTCATTAACGTTAAAGTTGACCATACATGTTGCAAAATTATTGAGGAAATCTTAAATTGGTAATGACTCACAGAAATATCCGTAGTTACTAACGCAGAAACTAATCGGTTATTATTGTAATTAATAGAGGAAATATATAAAACACGATTAATTCTGCTATAGGGGGTTTGAACGAAAAGTTGTGAGGATGAAACAAAAGGAGTGTTGAACGAGGCTTTACTTAAAAAAGGCGTTTGTTTAAAAACTCTGAGTCACTGTGAATGTAATCAAGTGGGTAATTCTATAGTATAACCATCATAAATTTCTTCTAAAAAACGATAGAAAGCAAGGTTTATATATAGATATGGGAAACTGGTATAAAACGTGATTACACGATTATAAGTAAAGAGATTCATAAAAAATTAATATTAAACTAAAGGTTTCGACTTAATTCAGTAAGTCAAGTGGTTTTATCGTACGAAGCGAAACGAATATAGTCGGTAAATTGACGGTCGTTAATAGATCAAGTGGTTCCGATATCCGATTTGGATGTAAAATGCGTACATCATAAGAAAAATAAATCACGTTTCATGAAGTAAACAATGATAGGCATTCAATGGTGATAACGACCACAGATTTCCATACATTGACCTCAGTAAATACCGGGAGTAAAAAAGATCATAATTCGGTGAGATGTATATCCAGGAATACAATCGATTTTAATACCAGCAGAAGGGATAGCTCATGAGTGGATAACGTCTCGTGATGATGCTAATATTTGAAGTCGAATTTCGATAGGCATAGCTACAGCTCCGGTACCTTGGAGACGAAGCATGTTAGTAATACCTCTTTTTAATGGTCGGTATTGACTTTTAAATAAATCACTGTTGTTACCTAATTTTGACGAACTATTATCGTTTAAAAAGTAGAAGAATAAATACTCATTTACAAGATTTAAATTAATAGGAAGTTTATTACTTACACTACGAATTCAATCTTTAAAGATTAAGAATTTAAAGTAAGTGAGGGATGAATAGTAAAATTCCCGTGAATATTCAGAATTAAAGGTGATAGGATCGATTAACGCGAAACTAGAACGGAGTTCATGAATTAGGGGGTTTTGAGGGTTAACGGTGAAATTTTTAGGTAAATTAATGATCTTATCACTACGTTCTAAATATTGTCGATAAAGGTATTCTCTTTTTGTTAAAATATCGGTTAAAACACCCATATTATAATGATAAGCTTGGATAGAAGAGAATGGGCGTCATACGGCTTTATTTAACGTAGAGAAACTAGGTGTAAAGTGTTTAGATGTATTTTTGGAAAAAGCTAAGGAGTTTCAATAAAAATGCATACCCTTAAGAACAGCTCTAGTATCAATTAATGTTGTTTCGTCAGTAACATTTAATAAAGACATGTGATGTTCTTTATATCAAACTTGGGAACGATTGTAAAGATAGGGGGTATAGGTTCAGAGGGGTAAATAGTGTTTACGAGCACGACTGACTCTAGTAAAGTACGTTTCGGTATCGGCAATATCAAATCCAGTTTCAACATTAAAATCGAAGTGTTTACGATTATATGGAGCTCCGTTAATTGAGTATTTAGAAACTGATGAAGGTTGAACTTCGACCATTGATCATTTACTATACCAATCGAACCAAAAGAAACGGGAAGGTAAACTCGTCAATGATAGTAAGAAAGGGAAATCAAAAAAGTAAAAGTTAAGTGAACTGTTTACATTGGCCAGATCATTGAGAACTGTGAAAGTATTATTATTATAAAAAGATGTATTGTAGAAACTTTCTTTATTTTTGGCGAGAAGTTTCTCATAAGAAACACGACCATTCATCATAAAAGGTTGATTTACACGTAAATCAGCGAAATTTGTAATTCGAGTGTTCGAACGACCTTCCTCAAAACGGGAGCTAAAAACTTTTTGTAAAGCATTGTAAGTTACTAGAGAGTTTTTCGCAGTACTTCGTAATGTAATAGGGTTGGATGAGCGGGTTGGATTTGAATAAATTGTTGAATAATTATTAGCGTTTAAATTTGTATCGGTATATCAACTGAAGTCATAATAATCAGCTCGGAAGTTATTCAATACTGATAAATACGATTGAGGGTAATTAAAATTCGTAGTTAAATTTAAAACGAGTGAGGAATTTTTATTCAACATATCAATCATATATTTAGTGTTAGTATAAGAGTCGTCGATCATATTGGCATCATTAATGATTGGGAATAAAGAAAAGTCTCGAGTATTGACTAAATTAGCGGGTGTGATATAATCATCTAACTGAATATTATTTGCATAAAAACGGCCGGTAGTTGATAAATCTCTAAGTACAGAACGGGTAAGAGCATAATTAGGTCTTTTTAAATTTAAATTTTTAATTCAATAACGACGATCGAGAGTGAATTGATTAAGTGTTTGGTCTTGCGATTTAAGAGCATTATCCGAAATGTTTAAATAATCTAAATGATTATAGCTGGAATAGGAGGTTTCTCAGAACATCTCTTCGAGCATTTCAATAGCTCCTGCATTTCTAAAATCGTAATCATAGTATCCTGTAAAAGTAGGGAGATAAAACATTTCTTGATTAAGTGAAGATTTAATAGCATTATCTAATCGTAAATTAGGGTTAGCATTAGCTCAAAACATTTGTCAATAACTAGTAGTAAGTCCTACTAAAGGGTTTTCACGTACTCCAGTCATGGCATGACTTGTCTTACTTTTAGTAATTTCTACTTCATTAATTACACTACGACCACTATATGTAGTCTCAGTAGTAGTAGTAGAAGTAGAGTCATAATTTAAACGAGAGGTTGAAGAGTTATTACTAATAATAGGATTAAGTGTGTCGTCAGTAAAAAGACGGTTAGAAGCAAGTTTGACGAACTCAGCATGAGTCATAACGTTACTTTTTCGAGAATAATAATCAGCTGCTACAGCTCACAATGCCCCATCATCATCTTTGGCGAAAACGTCATAATCTCCCGACAAGAGATAGTTTCGATCTAAAATATCTTTAGGGTAAGCGTGGGTTGTTTGGTCGTTAATATTAACACTATTATTAAATGAATTCATCATGAAGTTTTTTTTAGAAGAAGTGGGGGTAGGCAAATGTGGTGCAAATTCAGAAGTCGTTGTATTAGAGAGGTTTGTGTCAGAAACAAGTGAATTAACTACTACATTACTATGTGTTACTGGTTTATCGATAACTTTAGAATTTAAAATTTTCATCAAAGGATATTTGGTAGTACGTTTATCTGAATCGTCACCCATCGTTTTGGCAAGATTAGGGTATGCAAGAAGGACTTTCAGAGCGTCGTCACCATATGTGTTTAAATCTTCAATAAGAATATCGATAGAGTTGGCGGCTGAAATCGTAGACTTATTAGTATCTCGTTTACTTAATAAATTTAAATCTTGATTAAATAAACTAGTTTTCTTGATGTCATTATTGTATTGTAAATTGTAATTTAAGAACTTATTCATACTATTTTGATCTAAAAATGTTGAGTTGATAGCGGTAGTAGCGGAAATTGAAGTTAAATTGTGTTGACGTTTTAAACCATAATTGGCGGAATTATAGAAATCGTTGTCATTACAATATAAAGAGTTAAGCTTGATGTATTTATCAGTGAATGTAGTTGGTGTATGAATTAAATTTGTAGTATAAACTTTAGAGTACATTCTAATTTTTTTAAAAGCAGATGATTCTTTTAAATTATCGATACCGATATTTTTAAAATTCATAAAATTAAAAAGTTTAGCGTTATCTAAAGGTTGTACTAAAAGATGTGCGGGGGAAATAATACCATCTTCAGTTTTGTTTTGATAAAACTTTCAAAGATCGTTAGATCCGAGGGTTTTATCTGTAGCTCTATTATAACGAAGGGAGTTACCGATAAGGGTCGAGTAACTAGGTTTAATGTTATAATTAAGATCGACGTTTTTAGGATAATAATACTCTCACCCTCATTGGTAAGCACGAACACCTACAATAAGTTCATTAGTACCAAAACCATCGTAATAGTCGGTAGCATCGGTTGATTCACTAACGATAATTGATAAGGCTCAAGTTACAGGAACGGTTGCAGTAATTAAATCACCACATTTTGAACGACTAACACCACGAGTTTCACGACGAGGTTGATTACGATTAGCACATCAACGAAGAACACATAAAAAAGTGATAAAATAGAAACAAACGAGGAAAATAAAACAAAATCAAAGTCAGAATTGGTATTGTAAAATATGTAAAAACCCTAAATCATTGTGGATAAATGAAGGTGAGGCAATAAAAGGTTCAGGGTAATATAATTTAACATTAGGAGCTGCACCAATATAGTTAGTTCTAACATGTTCCATAGATTCGAATGTATCAATATCATCGACTTCACGAGCAAGTTTACATACCTCCTGAACCGACAATTTAGAAACATCAATCATAGTACCTTTATAGTTATACATATTAGAATAATCGATGGGTGTATTATCCATATCATCAAACATACGTAAAGACATTTCAATAGATTCGGAGCCATAACCAGTCATAATTTCATAAATCTTTTCACGAGTTAAGTGAGGGTACTTAATATGACGACGACGAACTTCAGTTTCTAAAAGAGTGAATGTTGGGCCCATATCTTCGAAGATAGAACCACCGAAGGTTTGTTTAGGTGAACTAGTGGCAACTTCATTACAGTACGCAGTAAAGTCCAATCAAAATGTTTCATGAGTGACCCCATCAATTAAAGTACTAATATACATGGGGGTTTGTGTAACAATATTTACATTAGAGTAATTATTGTAAACGTTATGGAAAAACTCCGTACTTAATAAATCTCCGCCAAGATTTACAAAAGTACTACTAGTTAAAGAGTCGAGGAGGGGGGTAAATGGAGCACATTCGAATAGTAGGTTAGAATAAATTTGTCATTGCACGGGTGGGAAGAGGGATTTGAACCCACAGCCTCTGGAGCCACAATCCAGCGCTCTACCAACTGAGCTATACCCACCATATATCTGTAACTATAAAATCCTTATAGGACTGTTCGAAACAAAGATTTAAACTTTTTTCTGTTTAAAGTAGCTGAAATAGGTCCAAAGACGTATTTTGATTTTAAGTCTTGTTTTTTTCTAATTAAGAGTGAATTGTTGGTTTTAAAATATAGGACTGACCCATCTAATCGTTTTGCGGGAAATTTAGTTCTGATAATGATTGATCGACAAATATCCCCTTTGCGGCTAAACTTAAATTTAAAACCTTTGTATTCAATGCGTGGTGGTTCAACTACTCGAGCTGATCCTTTAACAAAAAAACCTAAACCAGTGCGACGTCTGTTGAATCCTTTATACAAGTGAAATACTTGTAACCAACGAACATTAGTATTATCTGCAATACTCAATCAAGTAAGCTTTAAGATCATTAGAGTTTGACGTTTTTTGTTTTGATCCAAACCCTAGTACCCGTTGATGTTGCTTGTTGTTTAATGAAGTTTTGATTTCGAATAAAGTAAGTTGAATTCGTATAGTTTAACATATCATAGTTAACTAATTGATTATAATTTAAAAAACTGAAAACACGTTTAATTAAAAAACATAACAAAATAGCAGAAATAATTCCATAAAGTAACATGAAATTGATTAGTACAAATTCAAAACTATTATTATAAAAATAAATTTCTCGTAGTAAATTTAAATCAGAGATGACATTGGAAAAAAATAAATCGTAGTAATCATACCAACTAACTAAAAAAAATCAAGTTTTAGTAAACCCTTTAGTAAAGTCGATGTCCACAGGATTTGAAAAAAAGTATAAGAAAAAGTATAAGAAAAAACAAGCGAAAGTGATAAAGGATAGTTCACGGCTTGATTTATCTACATTTGCTTTTTGATGAAGGAAAGTGGAATAATGTAAGATAAAGATAAAAAAGACTAACCCGACTCCGAGGTCGATAACTCACAAAAACCCAACGAAAATATCTGCATCATCTAGGAGTAATCAACACCCGAGTAAAACAAGATAAATACCACCGAGATATCAAAGAGTGAGGATATTATACGTACTAACAAAAAAACAAAGGGTGACTAGAGAGAGGGTCTGCAATATAAACATTTCATTCAACATTAAAAGTACACATTATTTAGATTGAACTAAGACATAACTGTACAAAGTTGTTTCTAAGACTTCATGGTTGTTATAGTTTAACTCATTTAAAGACAAAGCATTAGATCGGTTATATCGTGAAATATATCAACCACGACGTTGTACAAAACGAGTTCGAGCAACCTCATATAAATAGAAATTAAGTCGTGTATTAAATCGTGAAATACCGAAGCTATTTCTTGTAGCTGCGCGACCTTGACGTAAACTATCAAAAATCATAATAAAGAAAGCCATTAGTCCAGCAACACTAAGTAAATGACCTGCAGATACGATAGAATGTCATCCACCTAAGGCAGCGGGGTAATCAAGAATTCGTCGAGGCATACCTGAATAACCTAATCAAAACATAGGAATGACAGTCATTAATTGACCTAAAAGGAAGTAAAGAATATGTAAATAACCCCATACACGGCTAAATTTGACTCCAAAAATAGAAGGGAAGTAAAAATAAAAAGCCCCGAAAGATGCAAACATAGCAGCTCCGGCGAACATAACATGGAAATGACCAATAACATAATAAGAATCATGAAATAAAATGTCCATACCTGTATGAGCTACAGCCATACCACTAATACCACCTGAAACAAAGAAGAAAATAAACAAAAGGGCAAATAAAAATGGTAACTCAACTCATAAAGAACTGTTTACTAAAGTAACACATCAATGCATTAATTTTGTAGCGGCAGGTACTGAAATCATGACGGTTAAGGTACTGAATAGCATACGAGTTGTGTGTGCAAGACCGACCATATACATATGGTGACCTCAGACAAAGAAACCTAAGAAAGCAATTGTGTACATGGAATACATTAAACTAGCCCGAGCTGAGACTCGTTTACGTAGATAAAAAGATAATATAGTGTTATTAAAACCAAATGCTGGAATCATAACAACGTAGACTTCAGGATGACCAAAGAATCAAAACATATGTTGAAATAGTACTGTATCCCCACCACCTGAATAATCAAAAAACGAAGTTTGTCAATGACGATCAGATAACAACATTAAAATACCGATTGCTAACATAGGGTTAGCCGCAATCATCATTCAGGAAGCGACCATAATCCCTTCGGTGAAAAAAGATCGGGCATCACGCATTTTACGGTTATTAAGAGTTGAAAGATATCGATAAGTAACGAGGAAATTAGCTGAACTAACAATAGATGAGTTTAAAACTAAAAAAACTCCCATTAAACCAATATCGACTTTACCGATTGCGGTGAAACGTGTTCGAGCAGAGAAGGGGGTAATCATAGCTCATCCGGGTAAGACATCTTTAGCGTTTCGTTCAATACCTCAAAAAATACCATCTTCAGAAAGATATCGGCGATATAAAGTTTTTTGATGACGAGCGGATAACAATCTACAACGTCAAGCTTCACGAGTGAATTTTAATTGACGTCAATTACCGTAAATACGTTGTTGCATTGAACTAGTAGTGAACATTCTATAGAATTTCTGATCCATTACATTTAAAGATAATCAACGATTATTCATAAATTCAGAAGAATCAGAGAGTAAATAATAAAAATTGTAGAAACTATCAGTAAAAGAAATATAAGGTTGAGCACGTCGTTGGATGTCCGTATAAAGGAATTCACTTGAAGTTACACCTATAGTATCGAAATAGTTTGATACGCTATTAGAGAATAATTCCATAAAATCTGGAGAAAAAAATCAAGCCGATTTTCTAATACCACCGGTAATTTCACTAATCGATACAAACATATGTCGATGTAGAGTAAAGTCATCTTTAGGGAAATAATTACCTGCTTTGTAATCATAACGAAATACGGGATTAGAGAATTTTTGATATCTAAAATTGGAGGATACTTCTTCACCTGAGGTTAAAACTTTTTCAGTAATAGTAGAGGTAGAAAAGTTTACTGTAGGCGACACAACTTCGTTATTAACTACCGACGAAGGTAAACTATTAGTAAGTTGGTTATTTGAGGAGAATAGATTTCGAATACCAGTCAAAATAATATTTTGAAAATCATTTAAACCTACTAATGAATTAAAATAAAAGGGAATGTTGGTGAAATTAGTGAATAACATATAGTTGTTAATAGAACTGTAAATTGTATCTAGCGTTGACTTGAACATACTAGCGAAAGTGTTGAGAATCTCATTATTTGAGATGACATAAGTGGGTAAGGAGATTCATTTGAAACTCAAAATATAAATAGCAGCGTTAAATCAACGTTCGCTAACCTCAGTAATGACGATTACAGCACTACGAACGAAAACTAAAATAGATCTGTTGGCTAGGTTATGGAATACACTAAAAGCGAATTCAGAAAGTGTACCATTGGTTACAATTTCAACATGTACAGTTACAGGGCGGACAGCTAATCTTTCTTTGTGGATACCCATATTGTTATCCATTAAACCAAACATAAGATTAGTTAAAAACATCGATACGGAATTAATATAATACGAAATGGTAAAGTGAATAGATTCACTAAAATCAATGATTAATCAAAATGATACAAAAAATCGATGAGCTTCACTTACAAAAAAAGATCCGGTAGATTGAAGAGCGGCTAAAAAATTAGCTTTACCAATATTATTGGAAATGTAAGCAGAGGATCCTAAAGTAATGGAATCTAACAAACCTCAAACGAAATTATATAAATTATCAAAAACGAAAGAGGAAAGGTGTTCGTTGAAAAATCGGATATTTTTGAAAAAAAACGAATTAGTGGAGAGGAAATTATACGAATGTACTTGATCAATCGAGGAAGTAAAGTAGGTTTGATTACGACTCACGGGTGTTGTCGTAATACCGTGTCTGTAGAATAATAACATGTTAGGATTAATGACATCGATATTATTTGTTTTAAAACGAAGACCTAAAGTAGTTTTGTTTAAAAATTCATGATGGTCATGGGAATTAATTAAATCACTGTAGAAACGACCTTTCAACAGAGCTTGGACTTCTCGAATGTTGAAACAGTTCATTCGTTGGTATCGACGGTCGAGACATACTAATTGACATAACATTAACAAACCGGCGGGTAAAAATCAGAAAGCAGCACTATTAAGTCGAGGGAAGGCGACATCATGAACTCCTAATTGAGTGGGTAATAAAAAGTTACCGAATGCACCAAAAAGTAAAGGGATGATCATAAAGAAAACCATTACTACTGCATGAGCGGTAACAACACTAAGGTATTGTAAACTATCTCCAGCTAAAATACCTACTCCTGGGTAAGCCATTTCTAGACGGATAATGGTAGCTAGAACCATACCGACGATTCCAGCAAAGATTACGAATCAGAAATAATTTACAGCAATACGTTTATGATTTGTTGTATATATTCAGTTATTTACGAAGTAAATAGCTCGAGCTTTAAATCAAATAACACTTTTGTAAAATAAAACAAGGGCATTAATTGATGATACACTAATAAAATTGAGTTTACTTGTCGAATCAATATCTCAAGCGTAAGTTTTGTGAAAAGCTTTGGCGTGTAAGATTGGTTCGAGTTTAAACGAGAGTTTGATATTGTCAAAGAGAAAATTAAATTTGGAAGTAAGTCGTGTAGAAAGTAAAAAACTTAAAGTTTTAACATTAGTAGTTAATTGAAATAATCAATTTAAAAACATAACAATTCGAATTCAAAAAAGGTTAAAATTTTCAATTCACTCTGTTAGAGTGGATATGACGATTGAAGCGGTTTGTAAATTTAAAAATATTCGTATCGTGATCATTTAAGCTAAGTGTTCGTAATAAAATATGTTGAATTAAAAGAAGAATTAAACCAACACCAAACTCGATAGCCGAAAAAATTAAAAAAAAGAACGTCAACGAGAGTATATTTAAGTTATCATAAACTAAACCCACAAAAAGAACAATAGAATAAAGAGTGATTCATAACAATTCGGCTGTTAGTAATAAATGCAAAGCGGTATTTGTGTTAACAAGTAAACTCCCTAAAATAAAAAAAAAGAATAAAAACAGTGTATTCATATCACCTAAAAACAAAATTATTTATCAAATTTAGTAAAGTTCCGTAAAGACTGCCACCTCAACAGCTAATTGAATACCGTACTCAATGGTTTCTTGATACGCAGCGGTTCCAGATCATTTGGACTCAACCATATGAAACAAAAAATCAATCATAACACGTCGGAAAGGGGCTGTATATGTACTATCAACGTAAGTGAAATAAAAATTCGATAATTCGTTCATGATAAAATTAAAACACATCATCAAAACAATAATCAGTAAAAAAATATTTTTAAAGTCTCATGCCCAATCTAATCGATCTGTAACGCTTTTTATTTTTTTACGAGCTTCTTCTTTCGCATTAGGTTGAGTTAAATATTCCATTTCAAATCATGTTGCGACTAAAATATCATAATAATAAAAACGTTTGAATGAAAATGTTGTCTTTCCTGTACTTAATTTACTGCGTTTCCATAGAAGTAGTTTATATGATTCAATTACCAACTGACGAACTTTTTTTGGGTTTTGCAACCTGTTAGATAGTTGTACGTAACATTTACAAGCTTTTTTAAAATCCACTTAAAACCTTAATATAAATTTAGTTATTCTTAAATAACTTTTTAAGGGTTTTACCTAAACGGTTGATATTTTTACCAGTACTGAATTTATGTGTAACTGAAAAACTGAAACGTTTAGTCCCGAAATATTTATCTTCTACATACGAACGATTTACAGCATGTACGTCAAAGATGATTAAATAAGTAATGTATAAAGCAAGAGCAACTCGACCAATTTCTTCAAGAATAAAGAATCAAAACATTGAAAATTTACCTCAAATCACAAAATAAAGAGAGAAAAGATCTCAAGATTGATCCATTTCATCTTCAAGGATAAAAGATCTATCATCATTATTATCGACATCAAAAAATAAGCTAA
>Ga0315905_10003723_pt1 | contig 15685 bp, 17 predicted proteins | sample LakEriMetagenome_5_FD_203522 | JGI IMG/M metagenome (GOLD analysis project Ga0315905, IMG submission 203522) | Freshwater fungal communities from buoy surface, Lake Erie, Ohio, United States - Buoy 4 MA121 | ecosystem: Environmental > Aquatic > Freshwater > Lake | place: USA: Lake Erie, Ohio... | reverse complement strand
GGTTGCGTTGTGGGATACAACATCCTCCTCATGATACCTGTTATCGACCTTGGGTTTAAAAATTTCAACCTTCATTTGAGCGATCTCCGCTCTTTTGAGTCGACGAATAAGTTCCTCGGTTTTGCCAGAGAACATAGAGCCACAGATGACTTCGATCCATCCTTGACTTCGGCCGCGGTTAAAGGTGTTTTCTATGAACATGTCGACCACAAACCTACTAATGTTTTCATGAATATGGTTGGGATTTTGAAGTCCTTTTGTAGGTTTGCGGGCCCAAGGACTTTAATTCAAAAAAATCTACTTCAACTATGGGAAGGATATTTGAGAAACGCAAACACAAGATGTTTGCTCGATATGATAAGATGGCGAAGGCTTTTACACGCATCGGCAAGGACATTGCGATGGCAGTAAAGGCTGCTGGTCCAGATCCATCGTCGAATCCACGTTTGCGTCAGGTAATCGCCAACGCGAAGGGTGTGAACATGCCAAAAGATCGCGTGGACGCAGCCATCAAGCGCGCGAGTGACAAAGACACCGCGGGTTATGAGGAAATGGTGTACGAAGGATATGGCCCCAACGGAGTGGCGATATTGGTCGAAACTGCCACGGACAATCCTACACGCACAGTGGCTAATATTCGAATGTATTTTAATCGAGGCGGCGGCACATTGGGCAACAGTGGTTCGCTGAGTTTTGTTTTTGATCGCAAAGGTGTATTCCGCCTGAGTGCCGATGCCGTCAGTAATATCGATGAACTTGAGTTGGAATTGATTGACGCCGGGCTAGATAGCATCGAGCAAGAGGAAAATGAATATGTATTGTACACCGCTTTTGCTGATTTTGGAAGTATGCAGAAAGCATTAGAGGAGCGCAATATCCCAGTGGTGAAAGCAGGCCTCGAGCGCATCCCCAATTCATTCACAGAGTTGAACGATGAACAAATTGATGAGATCTTAGAATTGGTTGAAAAAATTGAAGAAGATGATGACGTGCAAGCGGTGTATCATAATCTGAAGTAAATTCAATGCTGGATGCTTCATAGCATCCCAATAATATTGCAAGTATTCGCTCTTTACCCGAAGCAATGGCTTCGGGTTTTTTTGTGGTATATTTTAATGACTCAAAGTGGAAATATGAGGTATTTGTTATATTTGTAACAACCGCAAGTGATTATTTTCACAATTAAACCCAATTAAAGAGGGAAGTAGTTTGTATTGACAATAACCTACAAGTCAATCACACCCTCTCCTGAAACCATTGAATACACTGACCCACATACTGCAGTCTTTCAGCCCAATTACGTTGGCTGAGATGGATGGGGTGCAATTGATGAACAGGACCGACACCAAATTCATGCTCCATCAACAAGAGCTTCTTGCGATCCTGCCTGACTTGATGGACTCCTATCGCGCGCTGGAGGTGCTGGGTACTCGCGAATCTAGATACGAGACGTTGTATTACGATACGGCCGATTTTTGGCATTACACGCAACACCAGAACGGCAAACGGCACCGTTATAAAATTCGAAAGCGCAATTACGTAGAAAGTCTGACAACTTATTTAGAAGTCAAGGAGCGCAGCAACAAGGGCAGAACCTACAAGAGTCGGATTAAAATTGAGGAGATATTGCCACAAATAGATGATCGCGGCCGCGATTTCGTGGGGCGAAAGGCCGACGATGTGGCCGATCTAGAGCCCAAGATATGGAATAGCTATACGCGCACCACCCTTGTGGACATTGTGGCTGGGGAGCGTGTAACCTTGGATACGGATCTTGCATTTTACTTTGAAGATAAACGCATCGATTTGCCACAATTTGTTATCGCAGAGGTAAAACAAGATGGCGAGAATCGGCACTCTCGGTTTATACGCCATATGAAAAGCCGATTGATGCGGCCCGATGGAATCAGCAAGTATTGCCTTGGTGTGGCGATGCTTTATCCAGAGTTGAAGTCCAATAATTTCAAAGAGAAAATTTTAAAAATTCAAAAAATCAGTCAGTCATATGCAATTTGATTTCCTTAACACGCTTGGTGATTTCTTCACATGGGTGCAAACCGATATCCCTGTTCCAGCCATGGATGAGGTCAATCCCAACAAGGATAAATTTGATCCATTGGGGAACATCAAATTATTCAAGGCCGAAGACCTTATTGGACTCATCATTTTGGTGGGACTTCATATGTCTTTCATTTTCCTTTTGGTTCGCGTGATTTATTATCCCATCGCCAAGCGCAAGGATTTTTTGTTTACCTATTTTATGTTCAGTATCAGCATTTTTATGATGTGCTATCTGCTGGAAAGCGTAAAGGTTGAAATGGGTTTTGCGCTGGGCTTGTTTGCTGTATTTGGCATCATCCGCTACCGCACCGACGCCATTCCGATCAAAGAAATGACCTATCTTTTCATTGTCATTGGCATGAGCGTAATGAATGCATTGATCAACAAAAAGATCACTTTGGCGGAACTCATTTTTGCCAATTTGAGCATCATCGCTTTGACCTATGGCTTGGAAAAAGTGTGGCTCCTGCGCCATGAGTCACAAAAGCTCATTGTCTACGAAAAAATTGACTTGATACAAATAGGAAGAAGAGAGGAACTAGTAGCTGATTTGACCCAAAGAACAGGTTTGAAAATCAATCGAGTGGAGATCGGAAAAATTGACTTTTTGAGGGACACAGCGGTCTTAAAAATCTATTTCTTCGAAGATGAACAGGACGGTCAAGTAGACGAAAGTTTTAGCGCTGGATTTAATTCTTAAGCAAATGACAACATTGAAATATGCTGGTGTAATGCTGGCGGTGCTCCTTCTTGCTGCCTGCAAAAAAGAAGCGGGCGAAGGCGGTAATTCAAGCATCCAAGGAAAGGTAGAGGTGATCTATCGAAATCTTTTATACAACCCTGCACCAGCTGATACATTCATGGCTGCGGATGTCGATGTATTTATTCAGTACGGGGATCATGTGTCGCCAGATGATCGCATTTATACCAATTACAAAGGAGAATATGAGTTTCTCAATTTACGTCCTGGCGATTATACGATCTATGTATATAGCAGAGATACCACGCAAGGATTGACTATACTGGATCCGACGGAGATGGTGGTGATGCAGAAGGTCACCATCGACGAGAAAAAGCAAACAGTACAAGCTCCTTTGATGCGAATCTATGATTCGAATAATTAAGACACTTATTTTTTGTTTGTGTGCGCAAACGATCTGGGCTCAATACAAAGATGCTGGATTGTGGGCCGAGACGGGATTGGCCTGGGACTACTCCAAAAAATGGGAGTTTAAGGCAGTGCCCGAAATGCGTTTCAATGAAAATATTTCGCAACTGAGCCGAGTATTTTTAGACCTAGGGGCACAGTGCAATATCCATTCAGCGGTTCAAGTAAGCCTTGCTTATCGCACAGGATTGGCCGACAGCGATGGTCAATGGGAAATGCGAAATCGTTTCCAAATCGGTTTGGGTTTCAAAAAGAAATGGCGTGAGTGGGTCTTCAGTTACGCCCCTCGTTGGCAAATGTCATTGGCACCTGCAGTTGGTTTTGAGGCCGACGTAGCCACCACGATGCGCAATCGGCTTCAAATAAAATATGGAGGTTACAAGGACTGGGACTTTTCCTCTTCGTTCGAATTTTTCCATAGCACAGGGTCTTTTGATTTTGGCACTTGGCAAAATTGGCGTTGGACCAATCAGGCCAATTACGAGGTCAACAAACGCAAATCTGTGAGTGTCGGTTACTTGATTCAAAGAAGACTCATCGGCTCACCACAAGAAATTGATTTTGTGATCATGGTGGGATATCAATACAAGATTGGCAAACGAAAAAAGGCGTGGGAAGAAAAAGGTAAAACGTCTGCCCAATAATAGCTATTTTCTAATCGATCAATTACATCTGTTGTTGGATTCATAAGGTGAAATTGTGACCGTTTTCTTGCAAGCAGCTGCTTGAAGATCATCCTTTAGTCCGTGCTTTGTAATCATCATTCATGCCTTTGCCTTGCAAAATATTGGGCCTTGCTTTTTCGATGCGACTATAGCGGGTACTTTCTTGTTTGGGTTGTTGAAAATGCAGGATGTATCCACGTTGGCGGCCCGGAGTAAGTGACTTGAAAGCGGCTTCCAGAGCGCTGTCATGAGCGAATACAGCGAGCAGTTCAGCGGGAAGTGCAATTTCATCCACTTTCTTAAAATCCACCTTTAACCCAGCCTTTTCAATTTCGATGGCCTCGAAAACATGCGTTTTGATGATGTCTTCTTTAGAGACGGCCTCTTTCAAATCAGTGAATTTGAGTTGGCGAGTGGCTTGCGAATGAGCACCGGGGGCAATTAGCAATCCATTCGAATTGCTCATGAGCGATCCTTTAAAAAAGCCAAGACTGCAGGCGTCTTTGGTTACACCTAAAACTAGAATGTTTCGCTTTTGATAGGTATAACAAGCCACGCCCCATTTCCGTTCTTCATCCATTCCACAGTCCAACAAAAGTCTTCTCAAATATCGCATGATGTCTGCCCACTGATGCACCTTACAATCGGGCGTGCCGCCGAGCGAACACCGACCGCAACCATCGGTAAAATAGCTATCAACAAGTGGATTCGTCATTTCCTTACTCTCTATTCTGTTTTTATTTAGAACCAAAACAAAGGTAGAATATTCAGCGGAAAATCGAATTGGAATAGACATTCTTGCAAAAGTGATCAGACAAAAGATTCATTCGGCCGCTGGAGCTGGCAACTTGAAATCGCCATTCACAGGTGGTTCTTCAATTTTGTGCCAAGTTTATACCGATTCTTGCAATTGCGAAGCAAATACTTTTGTTAGCATGGGATTCGCATTTGAACGAGTGCGTTTGTTCTTTGATGGTGTTTCCAAAGCATGAATACGTTCGATAGAAAGTCGGGCAAGCAAATAACTGATCGTAGATTCTGCACCTTGATTGAGATTGACATTGAGTTCTTCAAGACCGTCATAACATCCGCCAGTGCTGGCATTGTAAATGATTTGTCGAAGGTCATTCGCACCTAAAAACCAATTGAATGATTCGATGGCTTTGGTTTTGTATTCAGGATTCTGAAAGACTGAATAGAATTTTTCCAAGGCCAAAAGAGTGTAAGCGACATCGATGGGCTGTTCTCCGCACAATGCATGATTGTAGTCTTCTCCTTTAAAAAGCCAACCCTTGTTAGAGATCACTTTGATTTGTCCATTTCTAAATATTTTGGACAACAAGAAATCAAAACTTTCGAGGGCAATGTGTTTGTATTGCACATCGTGCGTGCATTGATAGGCGCACAGCATGGCTTCTGCTAGACTGCTATTTCCATAGGTAATGTAGTTTTCAAACCAAACCCAATCGTCACTTCTTTCGTGTTTGAACATTTGGACCAATCGATTGGCAAAAATTTGTAAGGTGGACATATTCTCAGGTTTGTTCTGATAAAATAGTCCTTTGATGATAAAGGCCATGGCGCGGGTCGAATAGATGCGGTCAATTTTCGGAAGCGCTTTTTCAAGCAAGGTATTGGCTCGCTCATACAGACTATCGGGAATCGTGGAGCGCAATGAAACCACATACCCCAAAGCCCATACAGCGCGCCCACTGGAGTCATCCAAGTTTTCATGATTGTTTTGACTCGTGAATTCCAAATCGGAGTTCACGTAATTCAAAAACATACCATTGGGTTGCAAGCAACGCTCTAAGAACTCCAAGTAGGTTTTGATGGCGCTGAATTCATTCGGATTATTAGATCGTTCATAACATTGGCAGGCCGCAATGAGTGCCCGGGCATTGTCGTCCAGAGTATAGCCAGTGGACAAGTCGGGAGTCGATATTTTTGCAAATTGAATAATACCAATGGGGGTTGTCATCTGGCGCACGTGCTTCAAGTTCAACGCTGGTATTCGATATTGCAGTGGGCTATCATCCTTCATTATTTCTCGAAAATGGACTACATGAGCGATGGCCGAATTGGCCCAAGCAGTGGAGGCCATTTTTTGCAAACTTGCGGAGGAAATAGAGGCTCTTCTTTCTTTATCGTCCAATAGAGCGATGGCCGCTTGGGCGAGTTGTGCATGGTTTTCGAAATCAATGAATACACCGTTGGTTTCATTCAGTAATTCCTTTGCATGTGGGATCGGCGTAGAGATCACTGGGCAACCGCTGCTCAGTGCGTAGGAAAAGGTTCCGCTCACGGCTTGATTCGGGTCGTTGCTGGTAAATAGGTAGACGTCGGTGAGCTGCAAGTATTCCAACAAATCGGCGATGGGTAAGTATTCATTTACGAACCGGACATGCGCTCCGATATGCAATTCATCGACAATTTTTTCCAAGGAATGGCGGTACTTTTCGCCTTCTTGTTTGATGATGACAGGATGGGTTTTGCCAAGAATCAAGAACAACACGCTTGGGTGTTTTTTTGCAATCTCCGGAATGGCATACAAAGTGGTTTCAATGTTTTTTTGCGAACTGATCAACCCAAACGTGGACAGAATTTGTCGGTCATTTAATTGGAGCCTTTGTTTTTTTTCCGTCAAATTAGCGTGCGAAACAAGGTGCGTGCCATGCGGTATGACTAAAACATGATCGATTGGAACATCGTATTCTTCGACCAGTATGTTTCGCGCATTGGTGGTCATCACAATGAGGGAGGCAGCGCGTTGAGACATGTGTTGAACCTTTTCTGTGAGTTCCTTCGATGGCTTAGGCAGCACCGTGTGAAATACAAATATGATGGGTGCCTGGATGGTTTGAATAAACTGCCTAAAACCTTCTTCTTGGGCAGCAAAGAATCCAAATTCATGCTGAATGACAACCAATCGAATGTTTTTGTTATCATTGATTTGCTGAGCCGCTTGCAGATAAGAATCGAATTGATCGGTATTCAAAATCAGAAGTGGCCTTTTTGTATATGCGGGTTGCTCGAGATCTGTTTCCAGCGCGCATACCACGCTCTTGAATCCATTTTCAAAATGATCGGCTATTGCCCGGAGGAGATCTTGAGAATAGGATGCAATCCCACATTCTCTCGGCGGCAGCGAGGTAATGAACAACACCTCTGGTTGATCAAGAGGGTATTCTTTTTGTGCGGATAAGCTTGTGTTTTTTTGAATCCCCCAAAGCGAAAGGAGACTGCTCAACTCATGGGGAGCATGTTCGATGGATCTGTACATTTCAATGTGAGTGTTGGTAATACTTCAATTCTTGTGTCAATTCAGTTAGGCTAACCGATGCAACTGCAATGCGCTCATCGGCAGCGCCATAGTAGATATATAACCGATCATATTCAATGATGGCCCCTGTGGGGAAACACACGTTATTTACTTCTCCCGATAGTTCCCAAGATTGGTCAGGCACGAAGAGCGGATAGGGCAAGCGCGATAGCTCAATAGATGGATCGTTGATATCGAGCAGTGCGGCACAAGCACAATACACATAACCATCGATCGTATCGTGCACACCATGATATATGATCAACCAACCTTCCTTCGTTTCAATTGGCGGGCAGCCGGCACCGATGTAACTCACTTCATGCGGGAATTTTGGTGACATCACAATGTGCGGCAGAAATTGAAGGAAATAATTCTGCCAGAATTCATTGGTCAATTCATTCAAATCCAAAATGCCCGCTACGATTTGAATATCTGGTTTGATGCGATGTAGGAAGTAGATCTTTTTCTCAATTTTCCGTGGGAAGATCACTACATTTTTATCCCACATATACACATGGGTCCCATTGTGTTCATGGCTTTTTTGGTAGGCATTGAAGCGCGCATATTTTTCATGGATGCTCCCTGTCCCATCGGTGTAATGTTTGAAATCGGCATATGATATTTTGGGTACAATGGCGCCATGTTTGGTCCAGTCGATGAGATCGGGAGAGGTAGCCAGCGCGCCCAACGCATTGTTGCCATTGTAAGCTGTGTATGTCATGTAATACAATCCATCGAAGTACACAATGCGTGGATCCTCTAACCCCTGACACTCGAATTCCGACTCTGAAAAGAGTATTGGCACATCGCTGCGACTAGCCACTTCGGTGGGGGAAGAGAGTGTACAGTATCCAATGGTTGAATAGTTGCCTTTTGTCACCGCCCGATAAAACATATGGATCACAGTGCCCACCTTGATGACGGCAGGATTTAATACACCTTCTTTCTCAAAGGTGTGTGCGGTTTTATCGAGTACGACTCCATGTTTGGTTACTGTGATCACGATGTGCTTTTCAATTTGTTGAGTTATTATTTGTTTTTTGACTGCCTAAACCCCTGTGTTGTAGCCGAATTTTCTATCTTCTGTTTTGGATGTCATTGCATGATTTGGCATTGGTTTATTTGAGGTTTTTTGGTTTAAATGAGCGCTAATCTTCATAGCCACTCTTGATCACGGTGGTAAGCATTTTGAATTGTTCATCTGCCTGGAAGCTATGGCGCGTGTGTGCAGGAATGATCATACCTTCCCCTTTGCGCAGGATCACAATGTTGTCGTTGACGCTAATTTTAGCAATGCCATCAATGATTTGAACATAGGTATCAAAGGGGCTTTGTCGCTCGCTCATTTCTTCGCCCGTTGCAACTGATATAGCGGTAATATTGCCAGTAGTCTTTTTTATGATGGTCTTACTTACCACCGCACTTGGAGCATACTCTATGATCTCTACAATAATGTGGGCCGTACCTTTTGCCAAATGCTCGAGATTATTCATGGTGTGAAGGGATTATGAAAAGTGGAATATGTGAGCGTTGAAGCATGGTATGTGCGGTGCTTCCTAAGAAGAACTCAGCAATACCGCTGCGGCTATTAGTCCCCATCACGATGAAATCGGCGCTCGTTTTTTTAGCAGTATCCATAATGGTTTCGGTAATGGATCCTTTGACGATCAGCGTTTCCAATGTCGTGTCTTTGAGATATAGTTTGGTTTTGTGTAAGTACACCATTGCTTCTTCTTCGATGGTATCAATTGGAATAGTGGTATCATAGTCACGCTGACTGAACCCCGCAAAGCCCATGATGGGGTCGTACCCAGTGGTGGTATAATTGTAGGCATCATCTATCACGTGGAGTAAGGTGGCCTTCGCGCCAAGTGCCAAGGCGAGTGCTTGCCCTTGTTCAGCAACTTGCTGCGCCAGCGGCGAATAATCGATTGCGATCAGTACTTTTTTCATAGGTAATTTGTCTTTAATTGAACCCCAATTCAGTCTATCAGAATGCCATCTTATAAGAGGGCTTAATGATTAATTTATTCTCCATTGACCATATACCTGGCGTATTCCAAGCGATACGCCCGGCCTCCTCTTTTTGATAGATGGAACCAACAGTGCCAATCAAGGAAACGTTCGTGCCAATCACATTTACATCCACATGGCATGATTGCAAAGCCCAACTTTGTTGGATCTGTTGTTCGATACTTTTCTTTTCAATGGTGTCTTGCTCACTGGAGTGCAAAACGATATTGTTGGTCACCCCTTTGATGCCTTCAATACGCAGTATGGCTTGCACGGCCTCTAGCTTTTGATAGTTCCAGAGGAGCTCCCCTTCGAGATATACCCAACCATCCTCTACTTTGACTTTGATCCTTTCTTTCGGAATTTTCCAATTCCATTCAAGGGTTTGTAATACAGCGGTTGCAATGTCTTCATCATCTAACACCTTCCATCCTTCTTCGTGTTGGACATCGATTTTTTCAACGATCGCCTTTACACCAGCAATGCGTTTGACGACCTGTTCTACTTCTAACTTTTGTGGGAAGTTGTTGACGTGGCCGGTGAGAGTCACAATGCCATCCTTCACATCCACGATGATTTTGGTAGCGCGCAAAACAGGTTCCCACCGAATTGCATCCATTATGTGATTTTGTAAAATTTCATTGTGTATCATCTTCGGTCTGCTCAGGCGATCAGCTCGTGTCGCTTTTAGAGCACAAAGGTGACATTGGGCCTAATGATCCATGTTACACAATTGAGGCAATATGTTATATCATTCCAATAGTAAAAACCATTCAAATGTCTTCAATATTGGTACGGACTCTTTTTTTGATTTTTTTGAAATAAGAGGGCGTGAGACCAGTTACTTTTTTGAACTGGTGAGAGAGATGGGCTACACTGCTGTAGTGCATTTTATGAGCGATTTCAGTGAGGTTCAACTCGTCATAGATGATCAATTCTTTGACCCTCTCGATTTTATGAAGAATGATGAAATGCTCAATGGTGATACCTTTGGTCTTGGAAAATAACTCAGACATGAAATGATAATCTTTTTTCAGTTTTTCACTCAGAAAAGTAGAAAAATTGATGTTCTGAAGTTCGTCGGTGTAATGAATCATCTCGACAATGATATTCTTTATTTTTTCGATGAGAATGGTATTCTTATCGTCCATTATTTCCAGCCCTGAATTGTGCAGCGATTGCGTCAATGCGACTTTCTGCTCCACCGTGATGGGTTCCTTCAAAATGACTTCGCCCAACTCAATGGAGGAATAATTGAGCCCTAATTTTTCTAGCTCTGCCTTCACCATCAGTTTGCAGCGGAGACTCACCATATTTTGGATAAATATCTTCATTTGCTTGCACGTTTTAGCGTGAATGTGCAGATTGCCAGAAACAATTTGGGTGGAAGGAGAGAAATAGTTATTTAAACACGCATTTGCCGAATAGTAAGAAGTCGATTCCAATTAATTTTTTCAAGCGCAAGGTATACTATTAAAATCCTTTTTTGGAAACTCTTTCCTAAAAGTGAGCAATGTCAGGCTGCATTCGTGATTTATATGATTGATAGCTCCATTGAATAATGAGAATGATGGATAAATGTGATGACTCTGCTATTTAATCAACCTTGAAAACGACAATAATAATTTGATTTTAAATTTTAGAGGTGTTAAAATTATAAAGGCAAATGAGTCAATCCTTACTCAAGTGATCCTGATAAATCAGACTCCAATAATGGATTGCAAACAAAGATCTTGAATTACCTTCGCGGCCAAATTCCAAAACAAGATCCGGCATGGCTACCAAAAAAATCACCTCTGCATTGCTTTCTGTTTATTCCAAAGAAGGCTTGGAGCCCATTGTGCGCGCCATGGCTGCTCAAGGCATTACCATGTATAGCACGGGTGGCACACAAGCGTTTATCGAGGCATTGGGTCTGCCCGTGGTTCCTGTGGAGCAACTTACAGGATTTCCGAGCATTTTGGGAGGAAGGGTCAAAACCTTGCATCCCACGATTTTTGGTGGTATTCTCAATCGCCGGGAGGATCAAGGGGATCGGGCGCAAGTCGCTGAATATGGCATTCCCGACATCGACTGTGTGGTGGTGGACTTGTATCCCTTTGAACAAACAGTAGCCAGCGGCGCTTCGCATGAAGATATTATTGAAAAAATTGATATCGGAGGCATTTCACTGATTCGTGGAGCTGCCAAAAATTACAACGATGTAGTGATCGTTGCCTCCATGAATCAATACGCGGAGTTGGAGCGCATATTGACCCAACAAAATGGCGAAAGTAATCTTGAGGAACGCCGCCAATTGGCGATGTCTGCATTCGATGTGTCATCGCATTATGATGGAAAGATCTTCCAATATTTCTTAGGCACAGAGGAAGGTGCATTGAAAATATCTGAACAAAATGCTTCAGTCTTGCGATATGGCGAAAATCCTCATCAGAAGGGTCGTTTTTATGGAGATCTGTCCGCATTGTTCGACAAGCTGCATGGCAAAGAATTGTCATATAACAATCTATTGGATGTGGATGCCGCAGTGCAGTTGATGGCTGAATTTGCAGATTCCGAGCCCACTTTCGCCATTCTCAAGCATAACAATGCTTGTGGCATTGCATCGCGTCCGACCATTGCGGCGGCATACGCGGATGCTTTGGCATGCGATCCTACTTCTGCGTTTGGCGGCATACTCATTGCCAACCGAATGATCGATCAGGAGACAGCACAATTGATCAATCCCCTATTTTGCGAAGTGGTCATTGCACCAGCTTATGAGTCGGAGGCGCTGACGATACTACAGTCCAAGGCAAATCGTATCCTGTTGGTTCAAAAACCATGTTCATTCCCAGCCACCACCTTGCGTTCTTTGCTAAATGGGTACATTTGGCAGGATCGGGACACTTCGATGGAAGATCGCACTGACTTTAATCAAGTGACCGTGGCGCATGCTACCGATGCGCAATTGTCGGATTTGGAGTTCGCTTTAAAGTTGGCCAAACACACGAAGAGCAATACGATCATTTTGGTCAAGAATGGCCAATTGTGCGCGGGGGGGACCGGTCAAACCTCGCGTGTAGACGCCTTACATCAGGCCATCCACAAAGCACAAGTGTTTGGCTTTGATCTCCAAGATGCCGTAATGGCGAGTGATGCCTTTTTCCCTTTCCCTGATTGTGTAGAAATTGCTAAGAAGGCAGGAATTACCGCGGTGGTTCAGCCAGGCGGGTCCATCAAAGATCAATTGAGTATTGATTATTGCAACGCCAACGGAGTGGCCATGTACACCACAGGTGTGAGGCATTTTAAGCATTGATTGTCACAGCTGCGCAGCGATTGAATTTACCATTGTTCCACCGCTGGAGCGATTCGAAGTCTAATGCATTCAATATTTACATTGAGACCTCATCCATCCGAAAAATGCAGGACAGTTTAATTCTCAGTCCTCCTATTGGATGGGTTGTGAGCATTTATTGGTATTTATCCATTTGGTATTCTATCTATATTAGATAAGAACTAATTAATTTACCGAGTAAAATTCCGGCCAAAAGGCTGAAAAGAATAGACCCGAATAATCCGATATAAATAGCCGCGATTGCCATGCCTTCTCCACTGTATTTTTCAGGATGGTTACGGATCTGCTTCAAAGAGATAGCTCCAAATAAAATGGCAAAAGCACCAGTCAATATACCAAGTCCACCCCCCACAAAAAGTCCGATGATGGCGAGCATCACTGCGAATATGGCTAACTCATTTAGCCGCTGCACGACAGTTTGTTCGGTATCTCCTTCTATTTCGGAATTGGCGAGTTTTTTACGAGGTGTGCTTAACTGTTCGAATGGTATATGAAATCGTGCAGTGCGCTTACGAGTCTTCGTTTTGAGCGCGGATGTTGAGACATTGTCTTTTTTCTCAAGCGTGATTGTTTTCTGAGCCTGAAATTGCGATGGATGTGCACTCGCTTGTGCAATTTCGCATACGACTGCGCTGTCCGTTTGAATGTTCGTCACTTCTGTTCGAGAGCTTGTCTCGACATTATATGCAAGTGTTTTTGGTTTTTCAGAGCCTTGACCTACCCAATTTAAATGATAGCCCTTTCGGTAAACGCGCTTCTCGATCATGCAAGATTGGAAGAAGACAATGCAAATGCATATGCCAAAGAAAAAGGTAGAATATTTCATCAAAAAAAGAGCATTTAAGAGTGAAATTAATTTTCAAAGGATTTACGAAGTGAAGATAATGTGTTTCATGTTCAATTGCACGAATGGTCTATTAGCGATCGAAGAACGATGAAAAGAGAGGGATATTTTGAATCCATCGAATTGCTCTGGATTAGGGCAGTAATCGATTAAAGCAGTTTTGTATTAATGAGAACGACAAAGATTTGAAGCTCCTTTATATTGAGCGCGGACGATGCGGTGCTAGTTATCACCGGGCTTCAACTAAGCCGCTCCCACAACCACTACAAACTCGCCTCGCGGCTCATGTGTTTGGAAATGAGTGAGCACTTCCTGCGCGCTGCCGCGAACTGTTTCTTCGAATTTTTTGGAGAGCTCGCGGCTCACAGAAATTGCGCGATCTGAGCCACAGAATTGCACCAACTGTTCCAGTGTTTTGATCAGTCGGTGAGGGCTCACATACAAGACAGTAGTATGTTCCGAAACTGCCATTTTTTTGAAGCGCGTTTCACGGCCTTTTTTGTGTGGCAAAAAACCTTCGTAAATGAACGACTCGCAAGGCAAGCCGCTGATCACAATGGCGGGAACGAAGGCTGTGGCACCGGGCAGGCATTCTACTTCTATACCTTCACGAATACACTCGCGGACCAATAAAAATCCAGGATCGCTGATAGCAGGAGTGCCTGCATCGCTGACCAAGACAGTGCATTGATTCATGCGGATGCGCTCAATGGTAGAGCGCAATATCTTGTGTTCGTTGTTGAGATGAAAACTGCTGACAGGCTTATCAATATTATAATGAGCCATCAGTTTTTTGGTTTCGCGTGTGTCTTCGGCCAAGATCACATCACACTCCTTCATCACGCGCAATGCACGCAGCGTGATGTCTTCCAAATTGCCGATCGGTGTGGGGACAAGGACGAGTCTCAACGGGGCGCGAATTATGCGTGGCGACGGGTTACAAGCTCCATGAAGTCATGGGTTACCGCAGCCTCATTGTTCCATGTGTATCGGTTGCGAAGCGCATCCAAATGTGTCATCGCCTCTTCGCGTGAAGCAGTATTGAGTTTGTCGATCGCCATTTCGTAGTCTTGGTTGTTGCCCTTGAACAATTCACGAGAAAATTGGAAGCGTTGATTGAGCGTAATAGCCTTTTTTAAATCGGCTATCGGAGTGTGCTCCATGCGATGCCCGATGCTTTCGGTGTGAACCATTTGCTGGGTCAGGACATCATTCAAACTTTGACCGGCATTGCGCTGGGCCTGTGCGATGGTATCTTGGATATTTACCACAGGTTCTTCTACACTTTTGCTTACTTCTTCGATGGCATCAATAAGCGACACCTGGCGGGGATCATGTTCTGGATCCTTTACCTCCACTGCGCTTGGTTGCTCATTGGTGGGTGATGAGTCTGGAAGGGTGATACGAAATGAAGGCATTTCCATTGGAATATCGCCTATTTCGGGAGTGGAAACGTGCGTTGATTCGACCTGGGGAGCTTCTACTTCAACTGCTGTAGGCTTAGCCTCTTGATCGTAGGCCTTGAATCGCAACACCACCAGTCGTTCATATAGTTCACGGCTATGATCAGTGAGGTGTTCCAATTGGTCTTTGGTTAAATGACCTGATTCCAATTGTTCCAATCGATCGCTCAATTCAGCGGCCAATTCCTGCATGCGTTTAAATTTCACCGGTTCGTACATAGTCGAGATGTGTGAGTTCTAAAAAATAAGTTTTTGCGCGGCCTAAATCAATTCGCTATCATCAGGCTCATCAAATGTATGAACGAAAGAGGGGTCACTTATTGTCACTACAACTGAAGTTTTGCACGATCCTTTTTTGGCAACCCAGACACCACCAAGTCATAACTATGATCGATCAGTTCAAAGAATAAACCAGGAGGAACAGATCCATCCGAGGACACGGTGTTCCAATGCTTCTTGTTCATGTGATAACCTGGTTGGATGCCCGTGTAGCGCTCACGCAAATCGATGGCTCTTTCGGGATCGCATTTGAGATTGACGCTCTGAAAGTCGTCGATGCTGCACAGTGCAAAGGCCTTTCCCATCACTTTATATACAAGGGTATCGGGTCCAAAAGGCGTTTCTTCGGTCACTTCTTTTTTGGCAAGCACATAGGTGCGAAATATTTCGATGTCCATGCTACAAAGCTATGATGTCTTGGCTGCGGACTTCGTAATTTCGCGACCGCATGAAAAATGAACTGACGCTGCCCACACCCAATGCATTTGCCACCCGCGATGAATTCGCTACGGGAGCATTTTTACTGATCG
>Ga0315905_10003722_pt1 | contig 15686 bp, 6 predicted proteins | sample LakEriMetagenome_5_FD_203522 | JGI IMG/M metagenome (GOLD analysis project Ga0315905, IMG submission 203522) | Freshwater fungal communities from buoy surface, Lake Erie, Ohio, United States - Buoy 4 MA121 | ecosystem: Environmental > Aquatic > Freshwater > Lake | place: USA: Lake Erie, Ohio... | reverse complement strand
AGGCGGAGGGGGCGATGGCGCTGTCGATCACCCGGCACGGGGAGATCCGCCCGGAGGTGGTCTTCGAGCTGAAGGCGCAGGCGCTCAGGAAGGCCAACCTGCTGGCGCTGCACCGGGGCCCGGAGACGTTCGCCGACCTCGGCGGCCTCGAGGCGGTGAAGGGCTTCTGCCGGCAGGCCCTGCGGGGCGGGCCGGTGCGGCCCCGGGGGATCCTGCTCCTGGGGGTCCCCGGCACCGGCAAGAGCTTCCTGGCCAAGGCGCTCGGCAACGAGACGGGCCGGCCCACTTTGCTCCTCGACCTCGGCTCCCTGATGGGCAGCCTGGTCGGGCAGACGGAGCAGAATGTCCGGCAGGCCCTCCGTCAGGTCGATGCGATGGCCCCGTGTATCCTGTTCTGCGATGAGCTGGAGAAGGCGTTGCCCTCCTCCAGCGGCCAGGGGGACAGCGGCGTGGGCTCGCGGCTCTTGGGATCTCTCCTCACCTGGCTCGGCGACCACACCTCGGATGTCTTCTTCATCGGCACCTGCAACGACATGAGCCGGCTGCCGCCGGAGTTCACGCGGGCGGAGCGGTTCGATGGGGTCTTCTTCCTCGACCTGCCCACGCGGCGGGAGAAGGATGCCATCTGGTCGCTGTGCGCCAGCAAGTTCGGGCTGCTAGCCCAGAGCCTTCCTGAGGACACCGCGTGGACCGGCGCGGAGATCCATGCCTGCTGCCGGCTGGCGGCGCTGCTGGGGGTGCCTGTCACCGAGGCCGCCCGGCAGATCGTGCCGGTGGCGGTGACAGCCCGGGAGTCGGTGGACAAGCTGCGCGCCTGGGCCACGGGGCGCTGCCTGTCGGCATCCACCCCCGGCCTCTACGGCCTGACGGAAGCCCCCGGGGACCAGTCCACCCCCGGGAGGCGCTCCCGCGCCGTGAAGACGGCGGTTGTCTGACTGCTGTGGGGCCTTGCTACCCACCCCACCCGGTCCCGGCGACACGCCCGCCCGGACCGGGTTTTTTGTTTGGTTTGGTCTGGTTTGTTTTGGATTTGGCTTTGATTCCCACAACTGAGGAGTACCCACCGATGACGCGTCTCTTGGATCGGCCCTCCGCGGGGCCTGCCCGTTCCCCCAACACCCCTTCAGTCCCGGATGAAAACCCGTGGATCGACAGCACGCCGGCCGCCGAGCACCTGCGGCAGCACTGCGCGGCGGTGCGGCTGCAGCTCCGCTGGTGGGGCACCAGCCGGACGCTGTCGGCCCGGCAGAAGTCGGACCTGATCGGCGACGCGGGGGTGGACAGCCGCTTCCTGCGGGCCAGCAAGCAGATCATCGACCGGGCCCACCCGACGCTGAGGCTGCTCACCGGAATCCGGGGCCGGATCACCGGCACCTGGCGGCGGCTGGGCCTGCCGTTCGTCGAGCCGGGGGTCCGGCTGATCCCCCGGCCGCTGATCCCGGAGTTCGAGCAGGCGATGGAGCTCTACCGCCAGGAACTGGCTGCCGGCGTGGAGGAGCTGTCGGAGGCCTTCCCGGGCCTGCTGGAGGCAGCCCGGGAGCGCCTGGGCCGCTTCTTCAACCCGGAGGACTACCCCGCCGAGGTGCGGGACCTGTTCACCGTGGCGTGGGAGTACCCCTCCATCGAGCCGCCGAGCTACCTGCTGGCCCTGGACCCCGGCCTCTACCGCCGGGAGCTGAGGCGGGCAGGGGAGCGGCTGGACCAAGCGGTGGAGCTGGCCCAGTCGGCCCTGACGGAGGAGTTCGGCCGGCTGGTCGAGCACCTCGCCGAGCGCCTGACCGATGAGGCGGGGGGACGGCCGAAGACCTTCCGGGATTCCTCCCTGGAGAACCTGCTCGAGTTCTTCGGCCGGTTCCGCCAGGCGGGGCTGCGGGGCAGCGAGGACCTCGACCGGCTGGTCGGCCAGGCGCAGGACCTGGTCCGGGGGATCCGGCCCAAGGACCTGCGGCAGTCGGAGGGGTTGCGGGAGCGGATCGCCGGGGACCTGGCCCGGGTGGGCCGGCAGCTCGAGACGCTGCTGGTCGACCGGCCACGGCGGCGGATCGTGCGCACGGGTGTGGAAGTCCCCGGGGAGGCGGTGGTCGCATGAACGTGCGCATCGATCCCCGGGGCACCGTGCGGGCGCTCTACTCCGAGGCGCTGGACCTGACCGGGCTGGGCCTGGCCCGGATCGACCGGGCCAGCCGGGTTGAGCCGGATGCGGCGGGGTGCTGGTGGGCCGACCTCGGCCCCTCGGGCGGCCCGGTGCTCGGGCCGTTCCGCAGGCGCTCGGAGGCGCTGGCCGCCGAGGTGAGTTGGCTGGAGGGCCACCGGCTCTAGGGGGCTGGTGGTGCAGGGGTGGAGTTGTCAGGGCCGCCGGGGGTTCCGGCGGCCCGTTGCGTTGGCGGGTTCCCCGCCAACGGTGTCTGTTACCAAGTGACCGGGCGGTGCCCGGGGGAGAAGTCCCATGATCAAGGTGTCAGCGGGTTTGAGCCGGAAGGTCGGCGAGGCGAATTATTCGAGCCGGGGCGGCTCGGTCCACCTGGAGCAGGAGTTCGATGCGGGGGTCATCCATGAGCCCGGGCGCTTGCGCGACGGGATCCGGGAACTGTTCGCCCTGGCGCGCCAAGCGCTCGACGAGGAGCTGGGGCAGGGCGGGGAGGCGGGCGGTTCCGTGGAGTCCCCGGACGATTCTGGCGCGGGCAACGGGGGTGACTGCGCGGGTGATCCTTGCCGGAACGGATCCCGGGAGGGTGGCGGCACCGTGATCCCGGCCCGGTCCAAGCCGCAGGGCCCGCTCGCCTCGGAGAAGCAGGTGAACTACCTGGGAACTCTGTGCGAGCGGCAGCGGCGGGATGTCGGGGAGCTGGTCCAGGAGCGCTATGGCGTCGACCTCGCGTGGCTGACTCGACGGCAGGCGACGGAGCTGATCGACTGGCTGCGCCGGGCACCGGTGCTGGCGCGCTAGGGGGTGCGCCATGGGTGCCAGGCAGAAGCTCAATTCCGCCTACCTGATGGGCAACCTGCTCATCGCGGTGTTTGCCGGCGGGGCGACCGGGTCGTTGCTGGTGGGGCTGCTGGTCTTTGCGCTGGCCGGGGCCTGTTCACTCTCCAGCCGCGAGATCCGGTTGGAGGGCTGGAAGCAGAGGAGGCACTGATCCTTATTGGAGCAACCATAACTGCCCCTCCCCCGGTCCTGCCGGGGGGCGGGGCACCCTTTTCTTTAGCCCTCAGTAGACACGGTGGATTAAAGATGCGCCCATCCAAAAGGCCCTGCTGGCATCCAGGCCCAGGACCGAAGAGGCTTGACCTGGGTGAAGTGGAACGGGGAACTGGTTTTTTCGTAACCCTTCAGCCGACTGCCGCCTGTGCAAAGAAAAACCACGACAATTGGCTGAAGGATTACATGAATTGTTTTCTTCAGAATTCAGAAAAAATGGAAAAAATTTGCTGAAAGAAAATTGTGAGTCATTAACCGTGGCAAAGGCGATTTGTTTTCACAGTAAAACTCGATAATTCCTTTCCAAACCCTTGCATTGGGGAAAACAGTGGGTCGATACCACTTGCGGTCGCCTTTCAGGCATCAATACGGGCAAGGATGCCCCGGAAAGAGGTAACAATGCGCAAACACAATGGATGGTTGAGACACAAATTGGGCCGGGGGTTTCTCCTCGGTGGCTTGGCGGGGTTATTGCTCTCCGGCCAGGCTGGCGCCCAGGAAGCCGCTCCTCCCCCGGGCAAGGCTGTTCCCGCCGAGGTGGATCTGATCGGCGCGGCCTCCACCGGTCCCCAGGCCGATTCGGTCAAGGGATCGTGGGTGGATGACGGCTGCTGCGGCCCCGCCTGGTGCGGTTGGGTTGGCGTCGAAGCCCTGGGCTGGGCTATCAGCGGCCAGTCCGTGCCCCCACTGGTGACCCGCTCGCCGGCAGGCACGCCCCGCAATATGGCCGGTGTGATCGGCGCCCCGGGCACCGAAGTGCTGTACGGTGACCAGGCCATCAACGGAAACATGCAACCGGGCATCCGCGTCTATGGCGGCATGTTCCTCGATGCGGAAAAACTTTGGGCGGTGGAAGGGTCCTTCTACACCCTGTTCGGGGGGGACACCAACTACCTGTCGCCCAACGATCCCGTCGTCTCGCGTCCCTTTGTCAATGGCCTCACCGGCCTCAATGACTCCCAGTTGGTGCAATATCCCAATGTGCTGGGCGGCAATGTGGGTGTGACCGGGGACCAGTGCTTCTGGGGCCTGGATGTGAACCTGCGGCGCAACCTGTGCTGCGTCTGCGATTCGCGTTGGGATGTGATCGGCGGTTACCGGAACATGGGGCTCAACGAGGGATTGGGGATCAACGAGAACCTCACCACCCTTGACAACTCCCTGGGCTATCCCGCCAACAATAACATCCTGGTGAATGACAGCTTCAACACCAAGAATGTTTACAACGGCGCGCAGATCGGCCTCGGCTACATGATGTGGCGCGGCAAGTGGATGCTGGACGCCCGTGGCCTGGTCGGCCTGGGCGGCACCTGCTCCACCGTGAACATCAACGGCAGCACGACGGTCATTCCAGCCAGCGGGGCCGCCTCCACGCTGCCCGGCGGATTGTTGGCCCAGGGGACCAACATCGGCAGCTACTCCTCCAGCCAGTTGAGTTTTGTCCCCGAGGTGGGCGTGCGCCTGGGTTACCAGATCGCGCCCCGCGTGGCGGTCACCGCCGGCTACACCTTCATGTACTGGACAGGTGTCGCCCGCCCCGGTGAGCAGATCGACACCGTGGTGAACCCGAGCCAGATCCCCCCCGGCACCCTGAACGGCCCGGCCCGTCCGGCCTTCAACGGGGTGAACACCTCGGACATCTGGATCCAGGGTATCTCCACCGGCCTGGAGTTCCGCTTCTAAACCCAGCCCTCCCAAAACAGCGCGGCCCCGGCAATCGCCGGGGCCGCGCGCGTTTCAGGCCCTGACCCGTCGGCGGATCAGGCCACCGAGATGCCGCCGGTGAAGCGCGGATCATCGGCGTAGAACGAGTCGAGGACATCCAGGGTCACACCGTCCAGCAGGTCCACCTTCGACTTGGACCCGGCGTTCCGGCTGAGGATGATCTCGTCGATGCCGTCCATGTCCAGATCCTGGCTGCCCACCTCCAGACCGAAGACCCCGTCGGCTACCGCCTTGGCCGCGAGCGTGGCGCCCGCCTTGTTGAAGACATAGACGGCCCCACCCGCGGCGTTGACCCCGCTGGCGGCGATGACCTCGTCCACGCCGTCGCCGTTGGTGTCGCCCGTGGCGATCTGCACCCCGCCACGGTAGCCCGGGTCGTAGGCGTAGAAGCTGGCCTCCACCGCGGCCGTCATGCCGTTGAAGTAGCACACATGCGGCGAGGCGCCGGCCCCCGCAGCGGTGATGATCTCGCCGAAGCCGTTGCCATCGAGGTCGCCGACCGCCACCCGCACCCCGCCCCGGTACGCCACATCGTAGGCGTAGAAGCTGTGCATCGCGTTGCCTGTGGCGGCATCGAAGGCGACCACGTGCGGGATGGCCCCGGCGTCGGTGCCGGTCACGATTTCCTGCACGCCGTCGTTGTTCAGGTCGCCGGTGGCCAGCCACAATCCGCCCTTGAAGGCCGGGTCATAGGCCATGAAGCTGCGGATCAGGTTGCCGGTGTTGCCGTCATAGATCTTCACCTCGGGGGAAACCCCGCCGGCCGGGGCTGTGACGAAGTCCTGCACACCGTCGCCGGTGACATCACCCTTGGCTACGCGCACGCCCACATTCTGGCCGTAGGGGGTGAAGCGGAAGCGCTCCATGTCCTGGCCGAAGTCGAAGACGCGCACGATGCCACTGCCGGCGCCCGACCCGGTCACCACGAATGCCGCGGGATTCACACCTGAGTTGGGCGCGAAGGCCGCGAAATCCGGCTGGAGCGGGGCGGTCAGCACCCAGGACATGTCCGGCGTGCTGGCCAGGTAGGACCGCTTGCTGATCTCGAAGGGTTGCAGCGGCGGGGGATTGACGCCGGGAACATTCGGAGCGGCGAATTTGGCCACCTCGGTGTAGTCGTAGGCCACCGCGGCCTGACCCGCATCGAGGTTGACCGATTCGATCTCGTCCAGAGTGGGCACCGCGCCACCCACCGATCCCGGCAGGGTCTGGCCCTGCAGGTAGCCCGAAGGTTGCGACTGCACCACCCGGTATTCGCCGGGGAACAGGTCGAGGAACTCGTACTGGCCGTTGGCGTCGGTCACAGTCGATCCTACCGTGATGAACCTGGAACCGCCCGTCGGGCCAAGGATGACGAAAGGATCGCCAAAGGCCTGGACCGTCGGCACATCGAGCTTCTCCAGGGTGATGGTCACACCCGGGATGGCGATGTCGTTCTGCTGGCGCTTGCCGTCCTTGTTCAGGTCGAGCCAGACCTGACCCGACAGGGTGGCCAGGGTCTCGCCAAAGTGCACGGGCGCCGGGGTGGTGTTCACATCCACGGTCAGGGGCACGCTGTTGGGAGTGCTGCTGCCATATCCCTCGGGCTGATCCTCCACCAGCGTGTAGTTGCCGGGCAGAACCGACGGGAACAGGTAGGACCCATCGGCGCCGGTGGTGGTGGTGGCCACCACATTGCCCTGGGGATCCAAAAGCTTCAGCACCACTCCGGCGAGCCCGTTCTCGGCATTGTTGAGGGTCCCGTCGGCGTTGCGGTCATAGAAGACCTTGCCGCCCACGGGCAGGGCGATCGGATCGCTATCCTGGCCCGAGTTGTCGGCGGGGTTGAGATCGGGCCCGTTGGCGCCATCGTCACCCACCACGGCGGTGTTGGCTATGGACAACTGGCCGGCGGCGAAGGAGCGGGAGATCTCCAATACCAGCGAGACGCTGCCCGAGGCCCCGGCGGGCAGGTTGCCCACCGCGTAGCTCAGGGTGCCGTTGGCCAGGGTCCAGCCGACATTGTCGGCCCCGCTGAACAAGGTTCCCGCGGGCAGCAGATCGGAGATCACCACGCCGGTGGCGCCCTGGTTGCCGTTGTTGGCGTAGGCGATGGTGTAGGTGACACTCTCGCCGGGGTGCACCACGGCCAGACTGTTGGACTTGGTCACGCGCAGGTCGGGCGCGGCGTCCAACTCGTTGTTGTCGCTGCTGGAGTTGTCGGTCGGATCGGGGTCGGCGCCATTGGTGCCGTCATCCGCGATCACCGCGGTGTTGCGGATGTTCTCGCGTCCGGCAGGGAAGGCCGCATCCACCGAGAGCACCAGTTTCACCAGGCCGGATCCGCCGACAGCCACATTGCCCACGGTGTAGGTGAGTGTGGAACCGTTGAGTGTCCAGCCGGGGTTGGCGGCGGCGCTGAAATTCAGGCCGGCCACCACCGTGTCGGAGATCACCACGCCGGTGGCGTCCTGCGTGCCCTTGTTGCGGTAGCGCAGCAGGTAGGTCACCTGCTCGCCGGGCTTGACCGACGCGTTGCCGTCCGTCTTCAGGATCGCCATGTCCGGGGCGGCGTCCAGCGCGTTGATGTCGGTGCCGGAGTTGTCGGCCGGGTTGAGATCCGGGCCGTTGGCGCCGTCATCGGCGATGAGCGCCGTGTTGGCGATGGATGCCTGGCCCGCCGGGAAGGACGCGTTGACGCGCAGCGACAACTGGATGCTGCCGGAGGATCCCGCGGGCACCGTGCCCAGGGCATAGGTCAGGGTGGAGCCGTTCAGGTTCCAGCCGGGGTTCGCGGCGGCATTGAAGCTGGTGCCGGCGGGGAGGCTATCGGTGATGGTCACCCCGGTGGCACCCTGGGTGCCGCTATTGGCATAGCTCAGGGTGTAGGTGACCAAGTCGTTCGCCCGAACGCTGGCGCGACCATCATTCTTGGTCACGCGCAGGTCAGGCGAGGCGATCAGGTTGTCCACTTCCCGGTCGGAGTTATCCGCCGGGTTCAGGTCGGGGCCGTTGCTACCGTCGTCGGCGATGGCCACGGTGTTGATGACGCTGGCCTGACCAGCCGCGAAGGTGGCATCGGCCACCAGCACCAGGCTGACCGTGCCCGAGGCGCCCACGGCCACATTGCCCGCGGTGTAGCTGAGCGTGGTGCCGTTCAGCGTCCAGCCGGGGTTGGCGGCGGCGTTGAAGCCCATGCCCAGGGGCAGCGAATCGCTCAGGGTAACGCCCGTGGCGTCCTGTGTGCCCTTGTTGGTGTAGGCCAGGGTGTAGGTCACGCTCTGGCCGGCCCGAACCTCCGTCACGCTGCTGTCCTTCACCACGGCAAGATCCGGGGCGGCGATCAACTCGTCGGTGTCGGTGGAGGTGTTGTCGTCCGGGTTCAGGTCGGGACCATTTGAACCGTCGTCGGCCACCGTGGCGGTGTTGGCGATGGTCCTTTGGCCTGAGGGGAAACTGGCCTTGGCGACCAGTTTCAGGGAAACCGAGCCCCGGGCCCCGCCGGCAACCGAGCCAACGGCGTAGGTCAGCGTGTCACCCACCCGGGTCCAGCCCGCGTTGTCGGCGGCAACGAAGGTCATCCCGGCCGGGATGGTGTCGGTGATCACCACGCCAGTCGCACCCTTGGTGCCGCCGTTGGCATAGCGGATGGTGTAGGTGGCGGCCTGGTTGGCCACCACCGTCTTCACGCCATTGTCCTTGCTGATCCACAGGTCGCGCGCGGCATCGAGGTCGTTGACATCGGAGTCGGTGTTGTCCAGCGGATCCTCGTCGGGGCCGTTGGTGCCGTCGTCGGCGATGGTCACCGTGTTGGTGATCCTGCTCTGGCCGGCTGGGAAGGTCGGGCTGGCGGTGAACTTCAGCGTGACCGATCCGCTGGCCCCCGCGGGAACGGCGCCCAAGGTGTAGCTGACGGAGGAACCGTTGCGCGTCCAGCCGGGGTTCTGGGTGGCGTCAAAGTTCAGGTTGGCGGGAATGGTGTCGGTGATGACCACGCCGGTGGCGCCCTGGGTGCCGCGGTTGGCGTAGCTCAGCGTGTAGATCACCACCTGGTTGGCCGCCACCGCCTTGACCCCGTCGTCCTTGCGGATTGACAGGTTCGGCGCGGCGACCAGCTCGTCGGTGTCGGTGCCGGTGTTGTCGGCGGGATTCTCATCCGGGCCGTTGCTGCCATCGTCGGCGATCAGCGCGGTGTTCACCACGCTGGCCTGGCCGGCGGCGAAGCTGGCCGCGGCTGTCAGCCGCAACTGGATCGATCCGGAAGCACCGGCGGGGACCAGGCCCAGCGTGTAGCTGAGGACGGTGCCGCTCAGGCTCCAGCCCGGGTTCAGCGTGGCGTCGAAAGCCAGGCCAACCGGCAGATTGTCGGTGATGACCACGCCCGTGGCGCCCTGGCTGCCCTTGTTGCGGAAGGCCAGCGTGTAGGTCACGCTGTCGCCCGCCTTCACCTTGGTCACGCCGTTGTCCTTGGTGACCTGGAGGTCGGGCGCTGCGATCAATTCGTCGTTGTCGACGGCGGTGTTGTCGCCGGGTGTCGGGTCGGCGCCGTTGGCGCCGTCATCGCCGATGCTGGCGGTGTTGGCGATACGGCCCACACCGGCCGGGAAGGTGGCGTTGGCAAAGAGTTTCAACTGCACCTGGCCCGAAGCGCCCGCCGCCACGGTCCCCACTGCGTAGGTCAGCACGCCGCTCGAAAGCGTCCAGCCCGGGTTGCTCGCCTGGTCGAAGGTCATTCCCGCGGGAACGGTGTCGGTGATCACCACCCCGGTGGAATCGGCCGTGCCCTTGTTGGCATAGCCCAGCGTGTAGGTGACCGTCTGGCCCGGGCGGATGCTGGTCACGCCGTTGTCCTTGGTGATGGACAGGTCGGGCGCCTTGTTGTACTTGACCGCCACCTGCGCGGGGTTGGAAACATTCCCCTCGCCGTCCTTCACGGTGTAGCGGATGGGTGTCGGGTCGATGAGGAAACCCGGCTCCGGCGTGAAGGTGATGGTTCCGGTGACCGGATTGATGCTCCAGGTGCCCTCGCCGGGGACCACCAGGGGATCGCCGGGGTTGGCCGTTCCGGCGATCCGGATGGTTGCCGGATCGACCTCGTCGCCGGCGGTGTCGTTGCCCACCACGCGGATCGAAACGGGCCGTCCGGGCTGGTTGCCGGTGGAGCTGTCATCGGCCGCCACGGGCACATAGTCGATGGTGATGGTGGCGACATTCGACACCAGGCCCGTCTTGTCGCTCACCGTGTAGGTGATGGGGGACGGATCCTTGGTGAAGCCGGGGGCCGGGGTGAAAGTCACCTTGCCGCTGTTGTCCACGGACCAGGCGCCCTGGCCGGTCACGGTCAGGCTGGTCTGGCGGCCGGGGCTGGCGGGATCGAGATCCACGGTCGCGGGGTCGAGGTCGCCGTTGGCGTCGGTGTCGTTGCCCAGGATTCCCAGGCTGACGGGGCCGGCCGGGTTGGCGCGGGACTCGTCATTGACTGCCACGGGGGGAATCTGCAGGTAATCCACCGTCACCTTGGCGGGGGCCGACTCGTTGCCGTCGTTGTCCTTCACGGTGTAACGGATCGGCGTGGGGTCGCCGGTGAAGCCGGCCACCGGGGTGAAGGTGATGGCGCCGGTGGTTGGGTTCACCGTCCAGGTGCCCTCGCCTGGAACCACCAGGGGATCACCCGGGTTGTTCGTGCCCACGATCTTCAGCGTCGAGGGGACGGCCGTGTCGCCCAGCGTGTCGTTGGCCAGAACATTGAGGGTGACGGGGCTGCCGGTCGGGTTGTTGGCGGATGAATCGTCGGTCGCCACCGGCACATAGTCGATGGTGATGGTGGCTGTGTTCGACACCTTGCCGGCCGTGTTGGACACGGTGTAGGGGATGGGTGTCGGGTCCTGCGTGAAGCCGGGGGCCGGGGTGAAGGTCACCTTGCCGCTGTTGTCCACGGTCCAGACGCCCTGGCCGGTCACGGTCAGGCTGGTCTGGCGGCCGGGGCTGGTCGGATCCAGATCGACGCTGGCCACATCCAGGCTGTTGGATCCGTCGGTGTCGTTGCCGGTAACCACCAGGGAGACGGGGCCGGGCTGGTTGGCGCGCGATTCATCATTCACCGCGACGGGCGCCGGGGATTGATACACCACGGTCACCTTGGCGGGGGCCGACTCGTTGCCGTCGTTGTCCTTCACGGTGTAGTTGATCGGCGTCGGGTTGCCGGTGAAGCCGGGCAGCGGCGTGAAGGTGATGGCACCGTTGGTGGGGTTGACCGACCAGGTGCCCTCGCCGGGAACCACCAGGGGATCACCCGGGTTGTTCGTGCCCACGATCTTCAGCGTCGAGGGGACAACCGTGTCGCCCAGCGTGTCGTTCGCCAACACATCGAGGGTGACGGGCTGACCCAACGGGTTGCCGGTGGAGCTGTCATCGGTCGCCACGGGCACATAGTCGATGGTGATGGTCGCCTGGTTGGAGACCTGACCGCCCGTGTTGGCCACGGTGTAGGGGATGGGGGATGGATCTTTGGTGAAGCCGGCGGCGGGTGTGAAGGTCACCTTGCCGGTATTGTCCACCGTCCACACGCCCTGGCCGGGAACGGCGAGGGTGGTCTGGCGGCCCGGAACGGTGGGATCCAGATCCACCGAGGCCGGATTCAGCGTGTTGGCCGGGTCGGAGTCGTTGCCGGTCACGGAAAGCGACACGGGGCCGGCCTTGTTGGCGCGGGACTCGTCGTTGACGGCGACGGGGGGCTGGGGCGTGTAGTCCACCACCACGGTCGCGGGCAGGGACGGGTTGCCCTGGGCGTCATTGACGGTGTAACGGATCGGCGTCGGGTTGCCGGTGAAGCCGGCCAGCGGGGTGAAGGTGATATCGCCGTTGGTGGGATTCACGCTCCAGGTGCCCTCGCCGGGAACGACCAGCGGGTCGCCGGGGTTGCTGGTGCCCACGATCTTCAGGGTGGAGGCCACGGGGGTGTCACCCGCGGTGTCGTTGGCCAGCACCTTCAGGGTCACCGGCGTGCCGACGGTGTTGCCCTTGGAGGAATCGTCGGCCGCCACGGGCACATAACCCACGGTGATCTTGGCCACATTCGACAGCAGGCCGCCGGTGTCCTTCACGGTGTAGGTGATGGGGGACGGGTCGGTGGTGAAGCCGGGCAGCGGCGAGAAAGTCACATTGCCGGCGTCATCCACCTGCCACAGGCCCTGGTTGGGCACCACATAGATGGTCTGGCGGCCCGGGGTGGAGGGATCCAGATCCACGGTGCCCGGGTCGAGGTCGCCATCGCTGTCGGTGTCGTTGTTGGTGACATTCAGGGTCACCGGGCCCGGCTGGTTCTTCAGCGAGCTGTCATCAGCGGCCACGGGCGGCTGCTGCTTGTAGTCGATGGTCACCTTGGCGGGGACGGAGGTGTTGCCGTCGTTGTCCTTCACGGTGTAGTGAATCGGGGTCGGGTCGCCGGTGAAGCCGGCCACCGGGGTGAAGGTGATGGCGCCGGTGGTGGGGTTCACCGTCCAGGTGCCCTCTCCTTGCACCACCAGCGGGTCGCCGGGGCGGTTGGTGCCGACGATCTCCACCGAGCCGGGGACCACGGTGTCGCCGTTGGTGTCGTTGGCCACCACATTCACCGTCACCGGGGTGCCGGGGGTGTTGTTGCTCGAGTTGTCATCGGCCGGCACGGGCACGAAGTCAATCGTGATGGTCGCCTGGTTGGAAACCCGGCCGCCCGAATCGCTGACGGTGTAGGGGATGGGGGTCGGGTCCTTGGTGAAGCCGGCCACCGGGGTGAAGGTGGCGTTGCCGTCGGCGTCCACGGTCCAGGTGCCTTCGCCGGCCACGGTCTTGGTATTTTGGATTCCCGCGGTGGACGGATCGAGGTCCACGGTCGACGGGTCGATGTCCAGGTTCTGGTCGGTGTCGTTGTTGGTGATGTTCAGCGTGACAGGTCCGGGCTTGTTGCCCAGCGATTCATCGTTCACCGCCACGGGGGCCTTGGCCGACGCTCCGGGCACCACCACTGCCGAAGCCTGGTCGTCCTCGCCGGCGGCGTTGTTGCCGGGCTTGGAATCGGGGTCGAACTGCCGGGTCTTGCTCACCTGGGCGGTGTTGGTGAAGTTGCCGGAACCGTTGATCACCACCACGATGGACAGGGTCCGCTTGGTGCCGGGGGCGATGGCGCCCACGGCCCAAATGCCCGTGGCGTCGCTGTAGGCGCCGTTGCTGTCGTCGCTGTCGTAGGCGAAGCCGGTCGGCAGTTGGTCAGTCACCTCCACGCCGGTGGCGAAGTCCGGGCCGGCGTTACTGACGGTCACCGTGAAGACGAGGATGTCGCCGGTCGAGGGGGTGCCGTCGCCGTCGAGGTCGCCGCCGTCGGCGAAGGCCACCGTCTTGGTCAGGCTCAGGTCGGCCACCGGTGGCACGGTGGTGTCGGTGTTGTTGTCGGGGTTGATGTCGAAGGTGTCGGAGGTCACCCGGGCGGTGTTGTCGTACGAGGTGGCCGGCTTGCCGCCCACCACGGTGGCGACGATGGTCAGCGTCTGGCTGGTCAGCGCGTTGACGGTGCCCACGGCCCACTCGCCGGTGGAACTCGAGTAGGTGCCCACGGAAGGCGTGGCGCTGACGAAGGTGAAGCCCTCGGGCAGCGAGTCGAACACCTTCACATTGGCCGCCGCGTTGGGGCCGGCGTTCTTCAGCAGGAGCGTGAAGGTGACGCGGTCGCCGGCGCTCAGGATGCCGTTGTTGTCAAGGTCGTCCTTCAGCGCCATCCGCTTGTCGATCGACAGGTCGGCAACCTGCTTCACGGGCGGGGTGACCGAGTCATAGTCATCCTCGGTCGGCACATAGTTGTGCGGGGTGCTGTCCGGGTCGGAGCTGTCGCTGCCCCACACCTCGGCCTTGTTGGTGTAGTCGCCGCCGGCGGAGACGATCGCCTTCACCATCAGCTTGGCGGTGTTCAGGCCGGCCCTTGAACCGATGGTGCCGATGGTCCACAGGCCCGAGCCTGGCGAGTAGTCGTAGCCGTTGGCCAGCGAGTCGTCGCTCACATACTGGTAGCCGGTCGGCAGGCGGTCCATCACCGACACATTGCGGGCGGCGTCGGGACCGTTGTTGGTTACCAGCACCGTGAAGACGATCTCGTCGCCAGCCGTCAGGCTGCGGCTTCCGTCGAGATCGGTGTAGGTGTAGCTCTTGTCCAGCGACAGGTCCGAGACCGGCACGATCTCATCCTCGTCGATGCCGGTGTTGTCGCCGGTGTTCGGGTCGACGATTCCGGCGGGGGGCACCACGGTGGCCGCGTTGGTCAGGTGGCCGGTGGCGTCGGCGTCCAGCGTGCCCTTCACGGTGTAGGTGACCGTGCCGCCCACGGGCAGGTCCAGGGTGCCGGTGATGCTGTTGCCGATACCCGAGAGGGAGGAGGCGGTGGCGCCGCCGGCGACCACGGCCGTGTAGGTCACATAGCGCAGGGCCGCGGGGATCTCATCATTGAAGATCGCGCCGGTCACCGCGGTCGGGCCGGCATTGGTCACGGTGATGGTGTAGGTCACCAACTCGCCGGGGTGCACCACGCTCTTGCCGTCGGTCTTGGTGACGCGCAGGTCGGCGCGGGGATCGTTCGAGAGGGGCGTGGTGTCGGTGGAGGTGTTGTTGGAGGGATCGGGGTCGGGGCCGCCGTTGCCGCTGTCCTCGATGATCACGGTGTTCGAGATGCCGGTGAAGCCCGCGGGCAGTGTGGCGTCCAGCGTCACCGCGAAGGTGACGAAGCCGCTGGCGCCGGCCGGCAGGCCGCCCACCGGGTAGGTGTAATACACCCCGCCCTCGGTGTCCCAGTGGCCGAAGCTGTAGTTTTCGTTGAAGCTGGTGTTGTCGGGAAGGCGCTCGGTGATGACCACGCCGATGGCGTCCTGCTTGCCCACATTGGAATAGGCAATCTTGTAAAGCACCACGCCGCCGGCCACGGTGGCGGTCACATTGTCGGTTTTCACGATCACCAGGTCGGGCGCGGCGTCCACCGGTGTGGTGTCCTCGCTCTGGTTGTTGTCGGGGTTGGCGTCGGGGCCGTGGCTGCCGTCATCGGCGATCTTCACGGTGTTGAGCAACTTCTCCATCGCGGCCGACACGGTCGCGCCCACCTTCACGGCGAAGGTCGCCTGGCCGGAGGCGCCGGGGGCCAGCGTGCCCACCGGGAAGATGTACTGGCCGGCGCCCAGGGGCACCCAGCCGGCGGTGCTGCCGGCCGGGTCGAAGGTCACGCCGTCGGGCAGGGTTTCCGTGAGCACCACGCCCGTGGCCTCGGAAAGCCCGGCGTTGGAGTAGGAGATCGTGTAGGGCACCGAGGCGCCCGGCTTCACGGTGGCGCCGTTGTCGGTCTTGCTCACCACCAGGTCGGGGTAGGCGGTGACCGGGAGGTTGATCCGCGCGGTGGCGGTCACGCCCTCGGTGCCTTCCTTCGCGGTGATCACCATCGAGAAGGTGTCGGCCTTCATCGGGGTGAACTTGTACTCGTAGGTCTTGGTGCCGGCGGCGCTCTTGACCACATGGGTGTCGTCCAGGGCCACGGTCGCGACGGTGGCGCCGGCGGAGTCCTTGATCACCAGGTCGGCGCCGTTGATGTCGTAGGCGCCGAAGGGGTCGCTGACGGTGAAGCGGACATAGGAGGGCTCGCCCGCAACGGCGGTCTGCACCGCGGTCTGGTTGGGGAAGGCCCCGGCGAACACGCCCTCGGTCTCGATCTTGATGGCGGTGGAGGTGGCCAGTTGCACCTGCGACGGGTAATCCTTGCTGTCAAACAGGATGTCGA
>Ga0315905_10003721_pt1 | contig 15687 bp, 14 predicted proteins | sample LakEriMetagenome_5_FD_203522 | JGI IMG/M metagenome (GOLD analysis project Ga0315905, IMG submission 203522) | Freshwater fungal communities from buoy surface, Lake Erie, Ohio, United States - Buoy 4 MA121 | ecosystem: Environmental > Aquatic > Freshwater > Lake | place: USA: Lake Erie, Ohio... | reverse complement strand
CCTTCCATGCGGAAGTAGTCGATGCAGAGGTTTTCAATGGTGCGGTGAAGGTATGAGAGTGCGTGCTCTTGTGATTCAAGCTCAGGGGCAGCAAGCATGAACTTAATAAGTGAGTCTTGGGTGATTTCTTCAGCCTTAGCTGAATCCTTTAATACGCGATTGGCATGCGAGAGAAGCTCTGAACGGTGCTCAGTGTAAAAAGCCCCCAGTTCAGCAACTGTCCATACGCTAAGTGCCACTTTATTGATCCTTCATTAACCGGTTTTGTCCTGCAGAGCCAACCGTCGCTGCCTCTATCTGCTACTACGAATCTGAGTGTAGTTTGTAGCGGGAAGGGGACAAAACGGACAAATCATCCCTTAAACCTTACGCAGGACCCACACCAAATGTGATGGGCTTCGAATTCCCGCTAAGTGTCGCCTCAAACTCGATGGGGATTTCACGGCGTTCCAGATTAAAGCAGGCTTAAGCCCATCGCTGTTCCAGTCAGGTTTACGTATGGCCGAAAAGGGGCCTGCCCAAAACTGAGCCACAAGTTCGAAACGGCAAGTGAAGCCATATTCGAGGTTATTTGCCTCTACATGCCGATTCAAGAAATAGTTCACCGTGGCTTCCGTAATTATATTTACATGAGTTGGATCCTGGAAACTTACCGGGCTTGGGAACGCGGGTGTGACCCCGAGGAGCACGCCCCCCACTTCAAGAATACGGCTGGCTTCATTCATAAATTTAATGAATGTATTTGGGTAGCCATCGGAACGGTTCAAATGCTCAATAAAATCATAAGCAGAAATTGAATTGAAGAATCCATCCGGGACTGGAATCGACAGTGATTGGTCAACTTTAAAGTAATTGCTTGGGTGAATATTTCGAGCTGGGTGATCCAGCAAATCTGCGCCAAAAACTTCCTCCGCTTTGAATGGGTTTCTGGCGAATGTTCCGCAGCCCATATCGAGATGTCGAACAGAACTAATTCCCCAATTGTCAGGAGATTTCGTATTAAAAGAATTTAGCGCTTCGCTAATTTTCATGATTTAAAGCCCCATTAATTTAGCTTGTTGGTCAAAATCCGGCACCGATTCTCGAAGTTCCTCAAAGGTACCCTGTGCCACAATCTTTCCTTTATCAAGATAGATGACATTGTCTACATTGCGAATTGTTGAAAGTCGGTGAGCAATCAGAATGACCGTCACTTGTCCCTTGAGCAATGAAATTGCTTCTCCCAGTTCAGATTCAGTTTTTCCATCAAGGGAACTAGTGGCCTCATCCATCACGAGTAGCTGTGGTTTGGTAAACATTGCACGGGCGATTCCCAACCTCTGACGTTGACCTCCACTCAGCATCGTCCCACGTTCACCTACATAGTTATCTAGCCCATCCGGCAGCGACTTAACAAAGTCATCAAGTTGGGCAACTTGTAGTGCATCCCAAATATCTTGATCTTCAATTGATTCTGATTTATACCCAAGAACTACATTTTCTCTAATTGATGAATTGATTACCAAGACATCTTGGGGTACATATGAAACAGCTCCGGGCCATTTCTTAGTAACCTCGCTTGGCGAAAGGCCCGATATCGAGACGGTTCCATGGTCAGGCTTTAGAACTCCCAAAACTAGATCTACCAAGGTTGTTTTTCCAGCACCTGAGGTGCCTACAATTGCGATGGATTGACCCCCTGGAACATTCAAGCTGATTCCAGCAATAACCTTCGACTCACTGCCTGGATAAGAAAATTTGACGTCCGTTAGCTCAATATTTGAAGTGAAACCTGAATATATAAAAAGACTTTCTTGTTCATTCTCTTTAGGGACTTCTCCAAGACCGATCTCCTCAATCAACCCCAATGTACCTGAGGCAGTTCCCAAACTGCCTTTGATTTGCAGCATGGCTGTTTGAACCCTAAGAACAGCGGGAGCTATGCGCGCACTTGCTGCCATAAACACAGCAAGAATTCCAACGGCATGTCTCGCATCTTGCAGGGCAAACTGAGCCGCACCCAATAATAGAGTTCCAATTACGACAGAGGACTCAATTACATACTTACTAATGCTGGGAATAAATGCGATTTCAGCATTTATATCCGCAAGGGATTTGCGTGTTTTGTAAATTCTTCTTGCGTAATAGTCACGTCGATTTCGCACTACTGCTTCTCGATATGAACTCAATACTTCGATAACTTGCTCGAAGCTTTCAATGTTAAGTGCGGTTGAATCAACACCTAAAGTGCGAGTGCGCTGATGGAGCAATTTATATAGACCGTAACCAATGATTGCAAAGCCGATCATGGTCATTGTGGCAACAACCGGATCCACAATAAAAAGGCCGGCACTCAGAAGGATCAATAATATGGAATCTGAAATAATACTCACGCTCGCGCCAATTACTCCAAGCATCACGACGCTTACTCCAGAAGTTAACGAATTCACCACTGTTTGTTGTGATTTAGACTGAACCACAAGTAGAGATTGGCGCAATAGCTGAGACACTAACTTCCCCGAGAGTTCGGCTCCTCTTCTACTGAGGAAGAAAAGGATTTTCCTGGAGAAGATCACAGAAAATAGTGTTTTGCCAACTAGCAACGAGCACGCAAGAACGCCAAGGCTTGCAAATTGGAATTGCAGGGAATTATCGTCAACTTGAATAATTCTTAGCGCAAAGGAAACTCTGTCGCCCGGTTGCTGGCCTTGAACACCGGAAACTGCAAGGGCACCTAAAATTCCAACAATTGCTACTCCGACAAGATCAAAAATCGCCAAAATCAACTGGATGCCAATTACACCAACAATTTTGACTCGATCACTCTTGTCAAGGATGAGCAGGGACTTACCTAATGTTGTGGCCCTGAGATTAGATTTCCATCTGGCGTAGATTGATTGTGTTCCCACCTCTTAACCTTACCGTACACAGCATCTAATCTAAATTGTTGGACTCAATCTGTTCCATGTATTTTTGTGCCCGATTGCTGTACGTGCGTAGTTTGGCAAATTCAATCGCTATCGAATTGCGAGTAGGTTCTAAGTTTAACTTCTCAATTAACGAATCAAGTTCTTTTGCAAAATCTGTAGAGTCGGCGTCTTTGTAGGTAATTATGACGCCGGGTGGAATTTGTAGGTTGGCTGCGAAACTCTCAGGAGCCAGAATCCATATCCCTTTGGCAGCATATTCCAGGATTTTTATTGGAAATCGAGCCGAGTTGTAGTTGTTAAGTTCATAAGGAACAAGTCCAATTGAAGCTCCATTTAAATACTCGTCAACTTCCTTATGGGGTATGTGTGAAACAAATTGAATGCTGCTTTGTGGGATTCGAAGTTTTTCTGCATAGACCGCTAACGTGGAAGCCTCTAGGCTCTCTACTCCCACTAGCTCGAGTTTCGATTGGCTTGCTCTCTTGGTTTGGGAGTACCCCGACAAGATAAACTCAAGATTGTTAGTATTTCCGCTACTTTTGCTTTTCCCTAGGTAACAAACTTTCGCAGGGAGCGTCAATGGATGAATTGCGCTCTGAATGAATTTCTCTGGGACTGACATCTCCAAGGTGAAAGTTCGAATTCCAAGTCCAAGGGAATCAAACTGCGTTTTAGACTTTTGGGAAATGACCGCGACTTTCAATCGTTTTAACTTACCTAGACCGCGAAGAAACAAACGGGACGTAAAGTTTGGTTGATGGTGCAGTTCAATGACTACTAATTCGATATTAGGACTAACCGATGCGACTAACGCGACCAAGGGAAAACGTGTCCACACAACCACATTTCCTAATTCTTTCTTGAGGGCTACTTTACAGCTCAATCCAAATTTGAGTTGATCAAGCACATACGCCCATTTACTTACGCCGAGAATATCGATTCGATATAGCAATCTCTTTTTCGGCAACTTCTTTTTGCCCGGCTGAAACAAATGATTCCCATATTCATCTGTTCCTGAATAATCTCGGTTCCAAATTTCCACGCTTGCCCCTAGCCGACTGAGTGCCTCAAGGGTGTTCCCTGTTGTCACCCCATATGCTTTTTCTGTCGGATATCGGGCAGGCGTCAAAAATAATATTTTATTATTCATTAGTGGCCAAAAAACTGAGTATTTTAATTGCTGTCTTTTTCACATTGTTTCTTTCTATGGAGGATGCTGCAATGAGTTCTCGTAGGTTCGCATCAAGTTCGTGGGGTTTCAGAAGCTCAATCTGACTTGTAACTTCTAACGGAGCTTTTACTCCAATTGAACTCCAGACGCTTTCCATCCCACTAAGTTCTAACACAAATTCATTTTCCGAAAGTACAAAGCAGCCAACTGCGGCTGCCTCTAACACGCTTTTATCCACCGTGTTGGGGCTTCCAGAAAACGCCATGGAGTATTGACTAATAATTTTGGGAACTTGTGAGTATGCGATACTGTCTTCTAAAATTAGTTCAACACCTGAATCTTCCGCGCGTTTAATTAGGGCTTCAACATACTTGTGTTCTTCCATAATGGGACCAATGAGAGTGAGAGAAGGCCTAGGAGCTGATACTTGTGAGAGAGCATCAATGATTACCTCTAAATTCTTGACTTTTGAAATTCGACCAAGTGAGACTATTCCTTTTCGATTTACCGTGGAATTTCCAATTTTTTGAAACCTGGACATATTTATTCCGTGGCCAACGGGGCGAATCTTCGAGGATTCAATGGGGAAGGAGTTGGTTGTGGGTGAAAAAATATAATTCACAAATTTACTTGCTGATATCAACACATTAGATTTTCGATTGTGCGAATACCAAAGTCCTTGTTTAATACCTAAGATTCTTAGAATAGGTCCAACTAAAAACGCTGTCTTTTCAGACATATGGTGAAAGACAATTTTTCTTCCTTGTATATTCGAAACAAAAATGGCGCTCCTATAGAGTTTAAGTAGCCCAAATAAGCGTTTCTTGGCCGTTCCGCCGCCTAATTCAATAACTGTTGCGTTACTTGGGGCATTGTATTTTCCAACATGGGTAGAAAATACAACGACCTCATCTGAAATTTCTGCAAAAGCTCTAATCCAGTCCACGGCAAAGGCGGTTACTGGATCATTTTCGTCAGTAATCAAGTTATAAATTACGACTGTACCTGAATATCTTTGCTGCTCAAAACCAGTGGTCATCTTTGACGCCATCTTACGAAGACTATCAAGTTCCAAAGTTGAACTAATTCCCTGAAATTGCCTCGTTGCGGTGAAGTGCGAAACTTAGAAAGTTCATGAGAATCCCAATTGAGTTCACTCTCAAGAAAGTACAATGTTTGTTGGACCAAATCTGTATTACCTCTGAGCCAATGACCTAGCGGGCTAATGAAACCAGCCTTATCATCCCTAACCCCGAGACCCTTTAATTCAGGGAATGCGTCTCTCAGGAGCTTCTTTTCGAGAATCCTATACTTGTCGTCATGCATCAGTTTTCTAGCTGCAACTACAACATCTCGATCTTGAAATGGACTCCGTGCTTCAATCGAGTGGTACATCGATATACGATCTAACCTTCGGTTAGATTCCATAGGCAGCCAAACCTGAAAGTCCTTGGACATGAGTATTGATGCTGTATTTACATCAATACTTTCTCCTGTTAAAGCCTCAAATAAAGTTGAGAACTCGGAGTAAAGGGGGTCTTTTTTAATCAGGGTCGGGGACAATTTTGAAAGCTCTGAAGGAGTGAATATCGAATGCCAGTACAACCATGAAGCAGGAGTATGGGGATTAAGTTGACTTGCTAAGAGTCCAAGAATTTTTCCATTTCTACTATTTCTGCTGGATAGGACTAAATTTTGGAAGTACATACTTTGAATTCGTAGCACATTTGGAATTCTTGATACTAATTCGTAACGTTCGTACCCAGAAAAAATCTCATCCGCACCATCCCCGGTTAATACGAGGCGATGTCCGTCATTCTTAATTGCACTGTAAAGGCGCATCATCGAAACTCCCGATGGATTACTATTTGGTTCTTCCATTGCATCTAGGAATAGATCGAGTTCCTGAACTAAATCTTTGGCTTGGATCATTTCAACTTGATTATGCTTGAAACCCAAATTCTTCGAAATACTCTGCGCTAAAAGGCTGTCGGTGTTATACCGAGTTTTATCAGAGTCAGACCAGTGGGCTGAGTACGTCTCACATTTTAAATTCAATTCAGCGGCAAGAATTGCAATTACCGTTGAATCAACTCCTCCAGAAAGTGAAATAGCAATCGATTCATGTCCGTTGCATCGCGTCTCTACTGCATTCTTAAGCGACTCTCGAAGGGTCTTGATTCTGCGTGGTCGAACTTCGGTTTTCTTTGCAGAACTACTGGAAAGGATTCGTGTTCCTTCTATAGAAAGTGACAAGGTCTGGGAGGGTAGTATCGCCATTACTTCTTTGTAGGGAGTAGTTGGATCAAGGTAATATCCAACTAGTAAGTAGTTTAGATCCTGGTCTTGCTCCAGTTTCGGCAGACCGGCAAGTTTTACAACGCTCTCTAAGCTTGAACTCCAGATGAAATTGGATTCATCCTTGAAATAATAGAGTGGCTTCTTCCCAAGTTCGTCCCTAGCAAGAGTCAAAGTTGAATCAATTCGGTTAAAGAATGCAAATGCATACATACCATTAAGTTCCTCAAGCTTAGTAACTCCATATTGTTGCAAGAACCTCAAAAGTACTTCTGTGTCCGACTCTGTCTTAAATTCAATTCCATCTTCCGATAATTTGGCTTTTATTTCCAAATAGTTATAGATCTCCCCATTAAAACTTAAGATGTCACCAGTATCCGGATCTAAGAAAGGTTGATTGCTTCGCGGATGCGGATCAACCATTGCTAATCTTGTTGACCCGAAAAACATATTTGGTTGAACCTCGATCAACTTCTGATGATCGGGACCTCGCCTTGTTAGATGGATTAATTCTGCATCCAGGCTTAATCTCGAAGTGCGAGTTCCTACAGCTCCCACGATTCCGCACATGGCTTGACTCTACTTCAATCTCTAGTCATTCTCTAAGAGTGAAATCCAGCATTGGACTAGATTGCTGATTTGTTCCTCTTGCTCACTAAGAATTTTTTCTCGAACTTTAAGCGACGTTTTCGCCACCAACAGCTCTCTAACGACTTCTTGGGTTTGTCCGGGATTACCCGGCTCGTCTAGCACTCTGACCCAGGGAACATCAGTGAAGTGCACAAACTCGTTAAACCCTCGTGAGGCAACCCCAAGAACTGGAAGCCCGAAACATGCGGCCTCTCGGATGGTTCTTCCAAAGGACTCTGACGGCGCAGTAGAAACGAGTAAGCCAGTTTGTTTCCAAAGATTTGGCATTTCCTGGGGGCCTATTTCTCCCCAGACATTTACTCTGTCGGAGCCCACGATTTCTTTCAATTCCTCAACAAATTTTGTGTGGTCTGGTCCAGAACCCACAATATTTAAGATTGCATTCAAGTCAGATACTTTCTTAATTAATTCGACAAAAATATCCAAGCCGCGATCTTTCTCCATGCGACCTACGAAACTAATGCTCTTAGGTCTATTTTCTGCAAGTACCGGCGATGAAATTGGATCCAAATTGATGCGTAAGTTGGAAACAATGAATCTCTCCTGGGTAATTCCATATTTTGCTGCGATGGAACGCTTTATTTCAAGACTAGTCACCCTTATAGATTCAAATCTCTTAAGTGTGAGCGAGAGGACAAATTTTCTAACTCGATTAATCTTAGAAAGATGAACCCATTCATCTGTAGTTATATCTGCATGAATTTGCACTTGGCTGCGTGAATCAGTCGAACAAAATCTTCGTATTAGAAATAGGCTGACCGCCGATTCCCAGGGATCCCCGGCGATAAAAAGAATCCTGCCTAGATCTAACTTTCTTATCAGCGTAGAGACTTCTAGAAGATATTTCGGAGAGAATCTTCGATTTCCTGAAATCGGGTAAACCGTTAAATTCTCGAAAGTAGTCACACTTGTGAAGCTTGGATTTGTCGTAGCTACTGCCACCAAAATTTTTTTGTTAAAGCCGATAATACGCTCAGCATACTCCATGTGGCGCTTGAGGTCGTATTCATTGTGAAGACTTATGATGCCTCGACTATCTAGGATGAAAAGTGCCTTTTTATTTGTTTTCATACGCCTCAAGAATCGCCTTCATCATCTTATCTAATTGTTTTTTCTCACAGTAATTTGTCTCAGCGGTTATCCTGGCATTTTCGCCAAACGCCTTTCTTTTTTCAGGATTTGAAATGCAGAATTTTATTGATTCTACTAGAGCAGATTTCGAACCCAGAGGGATAACTAGACCGTTCAAATTATCTGTAATGACGGCAGTATTGCCTTCAATGTTTGAAACAATGCACGCCTTTCTCCTCATCATGGCTTCAATCAAACTAAAGGACAAGCCTTCATAACTCGAAATATTTACAAAACATTTTGCTTTTCCAAGTTCATCTTGAACCTGAGCAGCGGACAGTTCTCCTAAAAAGGAAACGTCCGCTCCTTTGGCGCGGGCAAGTTCTTTAAGCCGATTCATCTCTGGGCCATCTCCGCAGATTGCGATTCGAAAATTTCCTTCGGCTGCTGCGTCTACTAGTAAATCTAAATTTTTCCATGGGACAAGTCGAGAAACGGTTATGGCCTCATAAACTTCTGCACTTTGAGCACTTACCGAACAAAGAGTGCCATTTTGAATTAGCAGTTTCGGAGATGAAATTCTCCAAAGTTTAAGTAAGTCAATCAGTGCTTGACTCGGCGCGGTTACGACCGCGAATTTATTGAGACTCCAGCTCAAGAATCCTCTTTGCATTTTTGCACCAAAATTTTGGTTGATGCGACTGAATTCTTCGATTGATATGGACGATTTCTTCTTATTTCTAAATCTCTCCCAGACCGGATCCCCGACGACCTTTGCCACAGCGGGTCGCTTAACTAGATACCGTGAAATTGCAACTTCCTGGTGAAGACCATTTGCGAAAATCAAGTCCACGCTTCTTGCAAGCCAAGCTATTCGCACTGCTACCCAAAGAATTCTTATGGGGAGTGGAATGTTTCTAGATACTAAACTGAGGTGCCATTCACCTGCATTGGGATTCGATTTTTTATCATCCGTAAGTGTTAATACGGACACTTGATGGCCATTGTCTACTAAATGTCTAGCCAACTTTGGTACGTATGTAGCTGGACCGCCGACGTCCGGAGGATAAATTCCGGAAACGAGGAGAATTCGCTTAATGAATGCCCCCTTGGGTCCAAGTTTCCAATCGGTTCTTGACATCTGGGCGAATAATCCATTCCCAAACTTTTCTAAGTCCCTCTTCAAGAGAAGTCTCTGGTATTTCCCCAATTAACATTTTTTGCCTCCTGGTATCCGCCACAGTGGTCTTTACATCCTGAGGAATATTTGAAGAATACTCGATTGACAATTTCTTCTCAGCGACGCTTTCTAGAGTGGAAATTAATTCGATCATGTTGCAGGGTTTACCCCCACCAACGTTGACTACATCGTGAAAGTTCACTGGTTGTTTTGCCAAATCATTCGCCAGCAAAGCAATTGAGTTGACCACATCGCCCACATAGGTAAAGTCACGTTTTACCGCACCGTCTCCAAACAGACTAAAAACTTTGTTTTGTTGAAGTGCAGCCGCAATTCTGAAATATGCCATATCCGGTCTACCCATTGGGCCATATACGGTGAAGAATCGCAATCCTCTTGTCTTCATTTGGTAATTTGTTGACAGCCCACGGGCCAAAATTTCGTTGGCAAGCTTTGTTGAGCCATAAAAACTTACTGGTTTCAAATCATGTTCAGACTCGGCAAGCGGAAAATTGGTTGAATTCCCGTAAACACTGGATGAGGACGCATACAAGAAATTCTCAACACCATTCTTGGCAGAAATCAAAAGTGTGTTTGCAAAACCAGATAGGTTTGAATCTATATATCTAGAATATTCATCAATCGGAAGTCGAATCCCAGCTTGCGCAGCAAGGTGGATAACAGTGTCAAATTGATATGTGCTGAGCAGTGCTTCTAATCCAAGGGCATCAGAAATATCCAGCTTTTGATAAGTAAATCTCTCCACTACTTTGAGCTGTTCTAGTCTCGATTGTTTTAGATCGACAGGGTAATAATCTGTAAGAGAGTCAATTCCAACAACTTGAATTTGATTATTCTGAAGTAGGTCGAGTGCGACTCGTTGGCCAATAAAACCCGCGACGCCTGTGATCAAGACTTTCTTCACTTTAAAGCTCCCTCATATACTGCTTGTATATTTCTAGCCATCACACTGGGTTCAAAGATCTTTTCTCTAGCTTCTTGTGCGTTGAGCAACTGTAGGCAAAACCCCTTGTCATCTGTCTGCTTCATTTTACTAAAAAGATCTTCTGAGTTTGAGGTAACAAAAAGCCCTGGGAATTCATTTCCCAATACTTCAGGAATGGCAGAATTATTAGACGCAAGGATTGGTACTTTATTTGCGATAGCTTCAAGCAAAACTAGACCCAAACCCTCATACAAACTTGAAAGTAGGAAAACATCAAATATTTGTAGCGCCTCAGCGATATATGGCGTTTTCCCATACCAAATTATATTCTCGTCGCATCCCAACGCCTTGGCTTCTTCTTCAAGTTCAGATTGCAAGGGACCCTCACCAATTATGACCAGTAATGCATTTGGGTTTAGTTGGAGATAGCTATTGAAAGCCATCAATTGTGTCTTGAGGTCCTTCTGTGGTGCCAGCCTTGAGATAGTCCCAAAAATTTTAGTTCCTTCAGGTACACCAAATTCAAGAAACATTTTTTTCTTGGCTTCGTCATCAAACCTAACTTCTTGATTCATCCCGTACAAGACCACATGAAGTTTTTTTGAATCTTTCAATTCGCCGGATTGAATTAAGAATCTTTTTACTGCGTTTGAGATTGTTATTATTTCTTTTGAACGGAATTCGACGAATTTCGACATAATTCGTGAAACCACTTTGTTTCTATTAGGAAAGAAAATTTCAGTGTTGTGCTTTGATACTATCTTTAGCGATTTAGTTACAAGAATGGAAAGAATGAGTTCCGCCCGCGGCAAATGAGCATGTATGACTTCCGGTTTAATTAATCTTTGCAACTTCATGATGCGAACTGCTTGGAGAGGCGGATTAATGCCAACAGCACTCACATGAACTACGCATCCCTGTGCGGCGAATTCATCCAGTAATTCTAATTTTCCTTTCAGAGGAATTATGTGAACATCGTGTCCCATTAGTTTCTGTTGCCTGGTTAAGACCACTAACTGCTTCTCGGCACCGCCGAGCTCAATGGTTGTAATTAGATGGAGGATCTTCACTATTTAGATAACCGTTCGAAAATATTCTGCAGTCTTTTGTAATCCTTCGTCGAGTTCTACCTTGGCGGACCACCCTAAAAGATTCTTCGCTAGTGTTGTATCTGGCTTCCGTTGTCGAGGATCGTCATGAGGAAGAGGCTCAAAAACAATTTTTGATTGAGAGTTACATACTTCGATTCCTTTTTGAGCTAATTCCAGCATTGTAAATTCGTGTACATTGCCAAGGTTTATTGGAGAACTAGGTCGATCTGGTAAATCAAAAGTAGAAATGATTCCATCAACCAAATCTGACACGTAACAGAAGGAACGGGTTTGAGAGCCGTCGCCATAAATCGTTATTGGGCTGCCTTGAAGAGCTTGAATTATGAAATTGCTTACGACGCGGCCATCTCCGACAGACATTCGCGGACCGTAGGTATTAAAAATCCGAATGACTCGTACGTCCAGGTTAAATTGTCTAATGTAATCAAAGCAGAGGGTTTCCGCTGCGCGTTTGCCTTCGTCATAGCAAGATCGAATCCCGATTGGGTTCACATTCCCCCAGTAGCCTTCGACTTGAGGAGATATGGCAGGATCTCCATAAACTTCACTTGTAGAAGCCTGAAGCACTCGTGCTCCTGAATGCTTCGCCAAGTGGAGAACGTTTATCATGCCCATAAAATTGGTTTCAATTGTTCTAACTGGATCAGCCTGATAGTGCTTCGGTGATGCTGGACAGGCAAAATTCAATATTCCGTCATACTCGCCAAAATGTGGGTTTCGTATATCTTGCTGGACAAAACTGAAATTTGGAAAATTTTGGAGATGCTTTATATTTTCAACTGAGCCTGTCGTGAAATCATCCAGACCGGTTACTTTGTCTCCACGCTTGAGTAATTTCTCTGAAAGGTGTGTTCCGAGAAACCCTGCAGCCCCAGTCACTAGAATGTGCATACTTTCCCTCATTTTCTGTTGGCTGCAGCCTTAATGTACCGTAGGTGTCTTCATCGAAAGAGGAATTGCTTGAAAATCGTCGTTCTTAATGATCTACACCCTAGTCAGCAAGGTGGTGCTGCTTCTATTGCACTTCAGAATGCCCGATTTCTTGCCACGGAAAACCAAGTTGAATATTGGTGCACAGGCAGAAGTGGCAAGAAGGTGCCGATTGAATCTAGTTTGAAAATTCGGATTTTTAGATATGGACGATTTAAGAAATTGTTCCAAGAGAAATTTCGTGTTACAAAAATATATTTTGAGTTCATTGATTTACCTATAACTTTCAGATGCCTCGCTGAGGTACTTAGATTTAAACCAGATTTAGTGTGGGTTCATCAAATCGGTAATGGGTTCCCCAAGGGCATCACTTTCGCTTTTCGAATCTTTAGAATTCCAACGATTCAGACTTTTCATGATTACAGTCTTCTGGTTCCCGGCAAGTTATTCCCAAGCCATTTTGGCTGGAGCAACTCAGAAGTAGATTTATTGGTATCTAAGTTGGAGAGTGGTGAACTAGAGCCCCCAAGACTTCGAGCTTCCAATTTATTAAATTCCGTGGCCATAACGCTTCGATTCGTGATATTAAGAAAATTGGCAAAGATGAATTCAAGAAATATCGTGGTTGGACCACAGCAAGAGAGAATTTTTCTCTTGTTTGGTCTAAAGAAGACAACATTCCTTCCAAATATCACGAGTAAATGCGTGTGCCCTGATTTAAAGGAAGTCAAAGTTTCTGATGAACTAAGAATTCTTTTTGCTGGTAGGCCAGCGGGAAAAGGGTTGGGTAGCATTTCAAGGCTGGTACAAAACACACCACACGCACATCTCGACTTGGCCGGTGACGCGGATTTGTTGAACTACCTTCCCTTCGACTTCCCTAAAAGCAAGTTTACATTTCTGGGACGGCTCGAGCATTCAGAACTTTTGGCTGCGATTCATAATTATGACTACGTCTCGGTTCTTTCAGAATGCTTCGACGTGTATCCGACTATTTTGATTGAGGCCCTGGAGCATTCGTCTAGAGTTTTGTGTACAAGCACTGTAGGAAATCATTCTGCAATAACCTCGGACAAATTTGGTTATCAGCTGGCATACGATCTCGATTTCAATGAGATTTCTCTCACGCAACTTATAAATGAAGAGAAATTCCACCCATTCGGTCCCTCGACTACTGATATGACAATGGGTGAAATGAAATATCAACAAGAACTCTTAAGAATTGCAAATGCTGCAGTTAAACTTACTCGTTGATGTTTTAGATTGGAGCTATAGGTGAAAATTCTCGAGATCCTAATTAAGGCGGTGTGGCAGCTTGATATTCCGTATCGTCATCCGCAAGGTTTTAGCACGCACGTCGACTTAGGAGCTGGCAACAATCCTCGAAATCCATTTAGAGCGACGTCGTTACAAGTTACAGATTTTCACGAGGAAGTTGAATCTTCGAACAATTCTAACTTTATTCAATGCGATATTACGAAGAATTTGCCTTTTCTTGATTCAACCATCGACAGTTTTAGCGCTTACGATGTTCTTGAACATATTCCAAGATGGGAAAGAGTTAGGAACGAACAAGGGGTGGAACAAATTGTTTTTCCGTTTATTAACTTGATGAATGAAATACACCGAGCGCTCAAGCCGGGTGGCCTGCTGTATGCAGTCACCCCTGCATTTCCGAGCCCAGCGTCATTCCAAGATCCGACCCACATAAACTTCATCACCGTCCACACGAAGGACTACTTCACGGGGCATGCACCAATTGCAAAAACTCTGGGATATGGCTTCGAAGGTTCGTTTATCGAGATAACTCAAACTTGGGTTCGACGGCATAAGGGCGCTCTGGGGCAAAACTCTGGATTACTTCCGAGTTGTCTAAATGGGCTTCAAATATACAAATATGCTTTTCAGCTCAAAAATATTAGAGCGATGATAAGCATGGCACTTAGGTGGTTCCAACGTAAACCAACTCACCTACTGTGGGTTTTTCAGAAACCAATCGCTTAATCCTCTACCTTCGTATATAGGTCTTCAAGAACTCTAACAAGATTCTTGTTGCTCTCCGCCCCCCTCTCTTTGTTTCATTTGCGATGTTGATGATTGATTGCTCCCAAATTTCCAAAAGCTCATTTACCTGATAATCCTCGCCGCGTCTCCTGCAGTTTTCAAAGACTTCCTCACAATATTCCGGATTCTCGGCAAGTTTCTTGACTACAGCTACTACTTGCTCAGGATTCTCCACGATAAAACCGTCAATTTCATCTCTGATGAGATCTGTGTAGGCAGGTAGTGGGTCAACAAGCGGAATCGTTCCTGCGACCCATGCATTAATTAAACGTGTTGGGGGTTTTCGCGCATTTGAACCAGGGTTCTCACCAACCGGTCGAATAATCAAACTCAAGTCAACCTTGCTGAAATCATTCCAGTTATTGTCGGAGCCGTCAGCACTACTTGGAGCGTCTACCTTGACAGTAATTGCAGGGTCTAGCGCATTAACTTCCACAACTAGTAACTCTAAATAATCAGGGACATTCTCAGGATTACATTTGATTTCGAGATTTTCAATCCTATTCCCGTTCAACTTTTCGCGACGTATGAGTCCCCTCTGAGGGAATGGAGGGATATAAACTTGATTTGTTCCTCTAAGAATTGAGCGATTCGGCATAACCTCAAGATCAGGGTTGAAAACTAGCCGGGCATCCACTTCCAGATCGCTTCGAATCAAAATTACAGGATGGCGAATAGCAACTTTTAGAATTTCTAGAGTTAAGTCATTCCGGAGTAAGAAATGTTTCTTAAAGAAAATAACTGCACTTGCATCTGAAGGCGGTTGGTGGCCAAGCGTAACCGTGTGTCCTCGCGCCTTGAGCCGAGATGCCAGTTCCAAAACATTGTGACCAACCCCCGAGGAATACATCTTGGGATTATCGTCCGGAATCCATTCTTCAAAGATGCCATCTGGCATTTCTTTTGGGGTTAAGAAGAAGTGAATATTCATCGCCTAAACCTACATTCCGACATTGAAAGAGTCTAATAGTTGCTATCTTTCCCCAAATCTCCAGTACATTTCAAGGGTGAAGTTGTTCGCTCGGATTCTTAAGAGTCTGAGATACCGAGTAATTGATAGAGATTACGTTCCCTACTTTGCCACAAAAACATTTCAGCCCATAGCAATTAGGCTACTAAATCTTTCACTTAGGTTATTAGGGTTCAATAATTATGGACCTTCGGCAAAATCTGGTGAAGAATTCTTCCTCAGGCGGTTATTGGAGACTAATCCCAAGTTCTGTATTGATGTTGGCGCCAATGTCGGAAAATACTCCGAGTTTATTCTGAGAAATAGGTGCATTTCAACGTTTGCAAATCCTCCAAAATCAATTCACCTCGAGACTTACGATTGAGAATCTAGGCTGTGCTAGAAA
>Ga0315905_10003720_pt1 | contig 15688 bp, 11 predicted proteins | sample LakEriMetagenome_5_FD_203522 | JGI IMG/M metagenome (GOLD analysis project Ga0315905, IMG submission 203522) | Freshwater fungal communities from buoy surface, Lake Erie, Ohio, United States - Buoy 4 MA121 | ecosystem: Environmental > Aquatic > Freshwater > Lake | place: USA: Lake Erie, Ohio... | reverse complement strand
CGCGCGGTTAAAAGCAGATTCTCTTTGCCTTCGCCGCCCCACGCATGACCGAACTTCTCATCATCAAGCCTTCGTCGTTGGGCGATATCGTCCACGGCCTGCAGGTCGCGACGACGCTAAAGGCGCATCGGTCCGATCTGAGAATTTCTTGGATCGTGCGCGAGATGTTCGCCCCGCTCGTTAAGGTTTGTGAAGCGGTGGACGAGGTTTTCGTCTTCGAGCGTGCGGGAGGAGCCAAGGCGTTTCTTAAGCTGATGGCCGAGGTGAGGAAGACAAAGTTCGATTACGTTTTCGATTTTCAGGGTTTGCTGCGCACGGGCCTCATGACGTCGCGGGCGCTCGGCAAAAAAAAGGTTGGGCGCACGGATGCCCGGGAGATGGCCGGAATGTTTTACGACGAAAAGGTGCCGCTACCGCCGGAGGGTCGCCGCAGTCATGCGATCGATATTCTTTTGCAATTTTGTCCGGTGCTCGGGGTAAAACCTGAACTGAGCGGCATCCTTAAATTCCGTGAGGCGGAGAGCTTGAACTTGAAGTTTACGGATGGTCGGGGGGGCGCAAAGCCGGTTCTGATGTTTCCCGACAGTCGCCGGGCTGAGAAGCGTTGGGGCGGATTCAAGCAGCTCACCGAGCTGTTGCTGAAGGAAGATCGCTCGCGCAAAGTGGTCTGGGCGGGCAGCAATTACCTGCCGGATCGAAATTCGTTTTCGGCCGCGCAGTTTTTGAATCTCACCGGGAACACGAGTTTGGTTTCCTTGCCTGCGCTCATTCGACGGGCGGAGTGGGTGATCACCAACGACAGCGGCCCAATGCATTTGGCCGCGGCCCAAGGCGTGCGCACGATGGGCATTTTTGGACCGACCGATCCGCGTTTGTTTGGCCCGTATCCGTTAAATGGCCCGACCAATTTTGTGGTTCAGGCGCCGGTGGGTGATCTGAAATTACTGCCGGCCAAGGATGTTTATGGCCGGCTCGAACGTGCCCGCTCCCGGTTTTCCAAATAGAACGTCGCTCGGACTTTTTCATTTTTCTCCATGCTCGACCCAAAGTTGATTCGCGAAACACCTGAACTTGTTCGTGCCGCGCTTGCTAAGAAACACCTGTCGGTGGATCTCGACGCGGTGCTGGCGGTCGACGCTGCGTGGCGGACGCTGCTGCAGGAGGTCGAGTTGCTGCGTTCGACCCAAAAAGCGGCGAATACGGCCATGGCGGCGTTGCCCAAGGGCTCGCCTGAGTTCATCGCCAAGGTGCAGGAAATGAAGGCGGTCTCGGGCCAAGTGAAAGAGAAGGAAGTTCAGTTAAAAGACGCCGAGGAGAAGGTCCGGGTGGCGATGTTGTCTTTGCCGAATCTGCCTCATGTGAGCGTGCCCGAAGGTCGGACGCCTGAGGAGAATGTAACCTTTGCGACGCATGGTGACATCTCATCCGTTTCCGGGCACGCGGTGCCGCATTGGGAAATCACGGGATTTGAACGGCTCTTTGATTTTGCGCGCGGCGCGAAGGTGACGGGGGCGGGATTTCCGTTTTATGTCGGAGATGGGGCGCGGATCGTGCGGGCACTCCTGCAATTCTTTTTGGATGAAGATGTGAAAGCCGGCTACACCGAGGTTTCCCCCCCGATCTTCGTGAACGCGGCGAGCGCGACGGCCACGGGGCAACTGCCCGATAAGGAGGGGCAAATGTATGAGACTTCCGACCCGCTTTATGCGGTCCCAACGGCCGAGGTTCCGTTGACGAACTTTTTCCGGGACGAGATCGTGGATGAAAGCATGCTGCCGATTTATCGCTGCGCCTATACGCCTTGTTTTAGGCGCGAGGCAGGCAGTTACGGTAAGGATGTTCGCGGATTGAATCGTCTGCACCAATTCGACAAAGTGGAATTGTTAAAATGGGTGCATCCGGCAACGAGCTATGACGAGTTGGACAAATTGTGCGGCGATGCAGAGCGGTTGTTGCGGAAACTGGAGTTGCCCTATCGAGTGCTGTTGATGTGCGGGGGCGACGTGGGCTTTGCCCAGGCCAAAAAATACGATCTTGAAGTTTGGGCGGCGGGTCAGAAGCGCTGGCTCGAGGTGTCGAGTTGCTCAAATTTCGAGGCGTTCCAGGCGCGACGGGCGCAGATTCGTTTTCGGGCCAAGGACACTGGAAAGCCCGAACTCGTTCATACGATCAATGGTTCCGGTCTGGCGGTTCCCCGGGTGTTGGCGGCGCTCCTGGAGAACAATCTGCAGCCGGATGGGCGGGTCAGAATCCCGGCTCCTTTAGTTCCTTATTTTGGCCAGGAGTACCTGAGCTTTACGTGATTCGCACCTGCCGGCGGATTGGGCCGACGGGAATTCACTGATAAATGAAGCGTCACCCGATCGACTGGCCGGCAGTCGCGACGAGGCTTGGGCAGTTGATCCCGCAGGAGCGTCTGCATCCGGAGGTTTTGATTTGGGCAAATGGCCGACCAGCCCGTGAGCGATGGGCCGTTGCGCTCTCAGGGGGCGCGGACTCCACGGCTCTGTTGTTGCTGCTTTGGGCGCACTGGCCGGAAAAGCGCCGACGGCTGCTGGTGCTGCATTTCGATCACCGATTGCGGGGAAAGGCTTCGCGGGATGACGCACTGTTTTGTCAGAGCGTTTGCTCGGGGCTTCGGGTGGTTTTTGTCGGGGGGCATTGGTCACGTCCGCCGAAGGCCCCAAGTGAAGCGGCGGCTCGAACCAAGCGATTTGAATTTTTTCAACGGGAGCTTGGTCGGAGGCGCATCTCAGCTCTCTGGCTAGGGCAACAGCAGGACGATATCGCTGAAACACTCTTGATGAGATTGGCCCGGGGGAGTGGGACGGCGGGATTGGCGGCGCCCAGACCGATTCATTTCCTGCCGAAGAACCGAATCCACCTCCGGCCGATGTTGACGTTGAAAAAGGAAGCGATCCAAACCGGTTTAGTTTCTGCCGGAGCAAACTGGAGAGAGGACGCGACCAACCAAGAAGGGACTTTTTTTAGGAACCGGGTGCGGAACGACGTCCTGTCAGTTTGGCGGGAGGCTTCAAAACGGGATGCAGTGGCTGGCGCAGCACTGTCGAGAGAGCTCTTGGCCGAGGACGACGACGCATTGGGGCACTGGCTTGATCGATTATTTCCCGACGGGATTGAGCGATCGTTGGATTTGAAGAGATTTGCTGGGGTGCCGCGGGCGATCGTGAGGCGGGCTTTGCATCGTTGGCTGGCGGCGCAACCAAGACCGGTTGAGATCTCCAAGCAGGGCTTTGAACGGCTCTTGACGGCGACCGTGCTGGGGCGTGACACGCGTCAAAGTTTGGGCCGACTGCTGTTCGCGCGCATTCGAAAAGGTGTGTTGGAGGCTCAAAAAGCGCGGTAAGGTATCAGTGGGATTGGACCTTCCTTTTCCTCGGGCAGCCAATTGACTTATTGCGCGGGAACATCAGGCTCCGACATCCAGTCCTCTTTTAAATGTCTGACGCTGAAAATAACAAAAAGCCCCGTCGTCCCATTAAGAACCTGCCGCCTGAACGTTTTCAGCCGAAGGTCCTTTTTATCTGGTTAGCGATATTTGCAGCTGTCGTGGCTTTGCTGGTGTGGTCGCCTGGGATTACCACAAGTCCGGCCAAGTTAACGATTCAAGAGGTCATCGACAGGGCGGAGGCGGGAGAGGTCGCCAAAGGCACGATTAGCCCGGATTCTTCAGGTGGACGTGATTGGGTGTCGATAAAGGGCGAGTTGGCTGAGAGTCAAAAATTTAAGGGGGAACGTGGCGTGGAGACGAATCAGTTCGTTGCCGCGGGCCGTCTGACCGATGCGAACATGGAGCGGCTGCAAAAATCGAAGAAATTTGTGGAGCAACAATCGCAAACACTGTTGTCCGCAATTTTGGTCCAGGTGATTCCCTTTTTGCTGATCATCGGGCTGCTTTATTTCCTATTTGTTCGTCAGCTAAAACAGGCCGGACGCGGGGCCATGAGCTTTGGCAAAAGCAGGGCGAAACTGCTGACACGTGATCGGGATAAGGTAACGTTTGCGGACGTCGCCGGTTGCGATGAAGCCAAAGAGGAGGTCAGTGAGGTTGTCGACTTCCTGAAAGATCCGAAGAAGTTTACAAAGATGGGTGGAAAGATCCCGCGTGGAATCTTGTTGGTCGGCTCCCCGGGCACGGGAAAGACCCTTCTCGCGAAAGCGGTCGCGGGTGAGGCGGATGTGCCCTTTTTCAGTATTTCAGGTTCAGATTTTGTTGAAATGTTCGTCGGTGTCGGCGCGAGCCGGGTGCGTGACATGTTTGAGCAAGGCAGGAAAAGTGCGCCTTGTTTGATTTTCATTGATGAAATCGACGCGGTGGGTCGGCAGCGCGGAGCCGGTGTCGGTGGCGGTAACGATGAACGTGAGCAGACGCTAAATTCTCTTTTGGTGGAGATGGACGGTTTCGACACCACCGAGGGTGTGATCATTATCGCCGCAACAAATCGTCCCGATGTGTTGGACAGTGCGTTGCTTCGTCCAGGCCGGTTTGATCGCCAAGTTCATGTCGATCTGCCCGACGTCGTGGGTCGGGAGCAAATTCTGCGCGTTCACGCGAAGAAGATTAACCTGGTGGATGCGATCGATCTGGCGGTTATCGCTCGCGGTACCCCGGGACTCTCTGGGGCTGAGTTGGCGAACTTACTCAACGAAGCCGCACTGCTTGCCGCGAGGCGGGATAAGAAGAAGGTGGAAATGATTGATATCGACGATGCGCGCGAGAAGGTGCAGTTCGGTCGCGAACACCGGCGGTTGATGGATGACGATGAAAAGAAACTGACCGCTTACCACGAAGCTGGCCACGCCTTGGTGCAAGGTGTCCTAGATGATGGCACCATGCCGGTTCACAAAGTAACGATCATCCCGCGAGGCCGAAGCTTGGGTAGCACGATGTTTATACCAAAAAAGGACCTGCTGACGCACGCGATGAAACGGATGTTGAATCAAATTGCGATGGGGTTGGGGGGCCGAATCGCGGAAGAGTTGGTGCTCGGCGATATCTCGAGTGGTGCTGCCGGCGACATCAAGCAGGTTACCAAGATTGCCCGCCACATGGTCTGCGATTGGGGAATGAGCCCACTTGGTCCAATTTCGTTCGGGGATAATCAGGATACGGTGTTCCTTGGTAGGGAGATTACGCGTTCTGAGAATGTTTCCGAGGAAACAGCTCGGAAAATTGACGTCGAAATCCATCGAATCATCACGGAGCAATATGCTCGCGCGACCCAACTGATCACCGGGCATAGATCGGCCCTCGACAAGATCGCCGAAGCGTTGCTGGAGCACGAGACGATCGAGGGTAAGCACGTGCTGGAAATTATCCAACACGGCGAACTTCGCTCGGCCGTGATTGTCGCGCCGCCTTCAAAATATTCGGAGAAAGCGATCGAGAAAAAGTCGGCCGAAAAACCTGCGGCGAACGAATCAATTGACCCTGGCAGCCCGGCGGCAGCACCGAATCCCGCTTAGTTTGCAGTTAAGGTTCAGGGTCGATCCAAAGCTTTGGTTACGTTCCGGGGCCAAGTTTGATTAGAGAGAATTCGCGCTTGGTTTCTGATCGTCTCGTCAGCATCTTTCCGCCCTTTATTTATGAAAATTTGTTGTATCGGCGCGGGTTATGTCGGTGGTCCAACGATGGCGATGATTGCCTTCAAGGCACCCGGTATTCAGGTAACCGTTGTCGATATGAATGCGGCCAGGATCGCAGCTTGGAACTCCGATACTTTGCCAATTTATGAGCCCGGCCTCGATGACGTTGTGAGGCAACGTCGGGGTAAAAACCTGTTCTTTTCGACAGATGTAGTCGGCACAATCAAAGCGGCAGAGGTGATCTTTGTCGCCGTCAACACACCGACAAAGAGTTACGGGGTGGGCGCGGGGAGAGCCGCCGATTTGCGATATATAGAATCGGTCGCGCGCACGATTGCCGAGGTTTCCGATGGCTCGAAAATCATCGTCGAAAAATCGACGATCCCTGTAAAGACCGCCGAAACCATCAAGGACATCTTGGCCGCAAATTCGCGTGGAGCGAAGTTTCAGGTTCTTTCGAATCCCGAATTTTTGGCCGAAGGCACTGCAATTGCCGATTTGCTCAACCCGGATCGCGTGCTGATTGGCGGCGAGCGAACACCGGAGGGCGAGTTGGCGGTAAAGACTTTGGTCAGCGTTTATGCTAATTGGGTTCCGTTAGATCGAATCATCACCACCAATCTGTGGTCGTCTGAGTTATCGAAGCTAGTGGCGAATGCGTTTTTAGCCCAACGGATATCTTCGATTAACTCGATTTCTGCGCTGTGCGAGGCCACCGGGGCGGACGTGGACGAGGTTGCGAATGCAATTGGAAGGGACTCACGCATCGGGTCCAAATTTTTGAAGGCGTCAGTCGGATTTGGCGGCTCTTGTTTTCAAAAGGATATTTTGAATCTGGCGTACCTTTGCGAGAAATTCGGGCTACCCGAGGTCTCTGCTTATTGGGAAAGCGTTGTGAAGATGAATGACTGGCAAAAGCATCGTTTCGCGGCCCGAATTGTGAGCTCTCTATACAACAGTGTCGCTGGGAAGCGGATCGCAGTGCTCGGGTTTGCGTTCAAGAAAGATACAAATGACACCCGGGAGTCAGCGGCCATCGCGGTCTGCCAAGATTTGCTCGATGAACAGGCTAACGTTGTGGTTTATGATCCGAAAGTGTCGGCCGCTGAGGTTAATCGCGATCTATTCGGCGCGAACACGCCCAATCCAAGGCTTTCGGTAGCCAACGACCCCTATGCAGCCGTGGTTGGAGCTCATGCCTTGGCGGTCCTAACTGAGTGGGACGAGTTCAAGCGGTTGGATTTCGCCAAGATCTACGATGCAATGGCAAAGCCAGCTTTTGTTTTTGACGGGCGAAATATTCTGGAATTGGACAAGTTGAAAGTGCTCGGTTTTAGGACCAGCGGGATCGGTAAGTGATACCCTGTTCCACGGCGGAACCGGTCTCGGGCGAGGAACGGGCGCGTTTTTTGGTGTTTTTCCCGCTGAGCATGGATGTTTTGACTAAAATCGGATCACACCCGCACAGACCAATTCGACCTTGCTTCACCTGAGCTGCGACCTAATTTTCTGACTTTATCCCTATGATTTCTTGGATTCAAAGCACCTTCCAGCGGCACCTCAAATTGGTTTTTGGCGTGTTGCTGGCTGTCATTATTGTTTCTTTCGTTTTTACGATCGGAGCTTCGCCAGGAGTTGGTCCGGCCGACCAACAGACCATAAAGCGGGAGTTTTTTGGCTATAACTTGAACTCAACGGAAGATCAGCAGCGAGTAATGGGCGACGCCGGATTGAGTGCCAGTTTGCAAGTGGGCTACGGCCTTGAGGCCGAACAGATTCAAAACTACGCATTCCAGCGCGTCGCTTCTCTTGAACTGGCGAAAAAAATCGGCCTTCCCGTCACGACCACCGGCGAAATTGCGGATCAGATCAAGACACTCCGCGCCTTCACGGACGATGACGGCAAATTCGATCCGAAGCGTTACGCGACTTTCAGGGATAACCTCAAAACGAACCCACGTCTCACCGAAGCGGATATTGCCCGGGTGATTGGGGACGATGTTAAGGCTGAAAAGATCCAGAAATTGCTGGGCGGCCCTGGCTATGTGCTTTCGGCGGACGTGAAGTCGCAATTAGCCCGCGCTGACACTTCGTGGAGTCTGATTGTAGCGAATGTCGATTATGCGTCGTTTAATCCGGAAATCCCGCAAACCGACACCGATTTGACCAAATATTTCGAAGAGAACTCGTTTCGCTATGAAGTTCCGCCGAAGATTTCCGCAAGCTACGTAGAGTTTCCGGCGACTGATTACTTGGCTTCGGTTGCCCTTTCCGACTCGGAGGTTCAAGCCTACTATGATTCAAACCCAAGTCGGTTTCCAAAACCGACTTCAGATCCGAAAGTTCTGACTCCGATCAAAACGGACGCTGTCTCGGACTTTGCAGCGGTCCGTCCCCAAGTCGAGCTGGCTCTCCGCTTCGAGCGGGCTAGGCGTCTAGCTGCCAAGGCGGCCAGCGACTTTGTGTTTGGGTTGTATGAGTTAAAGGTTACTGCCGATTCACCGGCGTTGGCTAAGTTTATCGCGGCGCATAAGCATCCGCAGAAAATCTTGGCACCGTTCACGCGAGAGTCCGGACCGGCCGAGTTCGGGGGGGATGCCGCGGCCGCCGCCCAAGAAGCATTTAAGCTCAGTAAAGAAAGGGTGTATTCTGAAGCCGTCGCGACGAACTCGGGGGCGGCAGTTCTTTTTTGGAAAGATACCCTCCCGGCCCGAAAACCGGCCCTTTCGGAAGTAAAGTCGAAGGTTGCATCGGACTTTTCTGAAAACGAAAAGCGCAAGCGCTTCGTTGAACTCGGTCGTACCTTGCGTGCTTTGATCGAAAATCGTTTGAAGGCAGGCGATACCTTCGAGAAGGCCGCGGTTGCCGCGGTGGAGGGTAGTTCGGCCAAGATCGAACTGAAATCCATCCCCGCGTTCTCACTTAGAAACCGAACGCAAGATGTTGATTTTTCGATATTGAGTGCGACCGAGCGTCTCGAGAAAGGGCAGGTTTCGGATCTCCTTATTGCAGCAGATAAAGGCACATTTGTGTATGTGGCAGCCAAGCAAGTTCCGGACTTTTCTGTTGCGAACCCATTGTTTACTGAAACTCAAAATCAGATTGCGACCTACACTGCGCGACTGGGTTCGAGCGCCTATCTTGCCGAGATGGTAGAGGCGGAACTTAAGCGCTCTGAACCTCCCGCGAAGTAAGGTCCGGTGTGGTTCTCTCTGAGCCGAGGCGCGAACGTATGCCTCGGGCTTTCGCTGAACACATTTGACTTGAGACGAGTAAAGCAACCTCAACCTGTGACCGGGGCGAGAGCTCTGCATTCGGAAGAGAAGAAATAAGGCCCATTCAATGGCTTTGAGTGGAAAGTCGTGCCTGAAGTTCTCGTTCAGTAGTTTTTCGGTCAAAGATTCTTCGTTCCGTGCGATTATACACTTGGTTCGTACGTAGGTCGAAGCTGCAGTGATTCCTTGAAACTTTAGGCAGCAAGGTCCGTCTCGCCGGACAACCGGTTGTTCGTCGTAAGGTCTTTCTATCCAATCTGAGTGAGGACCTTAAAAACCAGTAACTTTCGTACTGCACAGGTGTTTTCCTTTTGATCGTCTACTCAACACAATCTTTATGCCAAGAATCCTAGTCCGAAAAATCGTCACGATTCTATCACTCTGCAGTGCCACGTTTAGTTTTGGCCAAGGCACCACGGCGACTTCGGTCACGGCGCCGCCCCCGTTGACTCTCGAGGAGTGTATTCAGCGAGCGATGCGAAAGAATTTTGACTTACAGATTCAAGGGCTCTCTTCGGAAATCGCCAAGGAGGCGTTAAACGTGGCGAGTGCGGATTTCGATCCAACTTTCACCGCCACCACACGCCGAAATTTAAATCAGTCTGCCGCTACGACCAGTCGATTGGACGGAACGGCCGCCAGCGGTCCGAGGAGTGACAATACGGTCTTTTCCGTCGGTGCCAGCCAACGGGTCGGAACCGGCGGCACGGTCAGCGTGGCAGGAAATACGACGCGAGCCGCCACCAATTCGCTCAATTCCACGCTGAATCCCGCGTTTGGTAGCAGCGCGAGCGTTAGCCTTAGCCAACCTCTTTTGAAAGGGGCGGGTTCGAGCGTGGCGCGAGCCAATATTGATCGCAGCAAACTAGGGGTCGGTATCGCCCTGTTGAACTACAAGATCCGTGTCCTAACCGTTATCCGCGACACTGAGAATGCCTACTACAATTTGGCCTACGCTCGCGAGAACTTGATGGTCAAGCGCCGCAGTTTGGAGCTTGCCGCCAAGCTCTTCGAGGAAAACAAGGTTCGTAAATCGACCGGAGTGGCGACGGATCTAGATGTGCTGACTGCCGAGGTTGGCGTCGCCAACTCTCGTCGGGCAGTCGTCCAAGCGGAACAAGCCGTCAGCGATAGGGAAGATTCACTCTCAACACTCACCGGGGAGTTTGGATTTAACAGTCGCCCCGGCGAGGTTAAGTTCGGCGACTACACCGAAGGTGCTCCTTCCTTCGACTTGGTCTATAAGTTGGCGCGGGATCGTTCGCCTGATTTCTTGGTCACGCAGGCTCAGATCAAGCAGATAGAAATCGATGCCCGCACGGCCAAGCAGGCCGCTTTACCGGGGTTAAATCTGGACACTGGGGTTGGCTATACTGCTACAGAACGATCTTACGGCGACGCAATCGGCAACCTGCCCGATGGAAACGGGTACAACTGGAATGTTGGGCTCTCGGTCTCGGTTCCGTGGGGTTTGCATGCTGATAAAGCGCGATTGAGGACTGCCAAAATTAGCCTGCTCCAGCAGCAAACCCGTTTGCAGCAGTTGGATCAGAATCTGCTGGTGAACGTGCGCGGTTCAGTTCGGGCGGTAGAAACCAATATCGTTGCGGTTGAGATCGCGGGTAAGGCCACGGAACTCAGCCAGAAGCAATATGAACTTCAGAAGGCGCGCTTTGATGCCGGTCTTTCGACCAGTCGACTCGTGCTTCAAGCTCAGGATGATCTCGAGGCAGCTCGGGTAAATGAGCTCCAATCCAAAGTGAGTCTCAGGGTGGCTTTGGCGGAGCTTCATCGCATCGATGGCAGTTCCCTTGAGCGTTATCGGATTGCGTTGCCGGAGTAGTCGCTGACGTGACGTTTCCAGTTCATATTCTGGGTGAGGCCGTATGCGTGAGATGGGCTTTCTGTGAGGTTCAGTTCCCAACTTTTTGCTGATGTTCCGCCCCGTAATTTTGATCCGCTTGGTCTTGTGGTCGTGGTTTTTGGGGTCTGTTTACGTTGGTCACACTTTGGCGTTACAGCGGCTGTCTCCCTCTGTCTTGCCGATTGTGGTGCTTGCTTGCACCTTGTGTGCGCTCTATCCGTATTTTCGATTTAGTTCCTTTCGAGCGTGGGTGGACGGACTCGAAATGCGCGTCCTGCTTCAGATTCACATTGTTCGTTTTTTTGGAATTTTTTTGTTGGTGTTATGGCGGCGTGGTGACTTGCCGTATGCCTATGCGGTTCCAGTTGGATTCAGCGACATTCTTATGGCTTCCAGCGCTCTGTTTTTGATCATCGCGCCGCTCAATAAAGTGCGTTGGCGCCAGCTCCTGACGATTTGGAATGTTACCGGTTCTTTGGGGCTGCTCCTGAGCGTTTATATCGGGGCGACAGCGGGCGCCGCTGCCCCTTTCCAGCTTCGGGCTGTCACGAGTTTGCCGCTCAGCCTTTCGCTCACTTTTTTCATTCCTCTGTTGTTTGCGACGCACGTCATCATTTTCGCTCGTTTACTTAAAAAGTAGGCGCGCCTCGACGTGTAATCCGCAGGCCTTTGCGGCCAAAAATTACCTTGATCCGGCTGCGTGAGGCTACGGGCGGTTGCCTATCTTCAGCGAAGGTTTGGAATCTTTAAGCGGGTGTTCGAGGAACAGATCTTCAAGAGATTTCTTGAAGAATGATTGGTGCCCCAGTTGTTCCAAAGCATCGCTATAGTGATGCAAAATCGGATCCATCTGCTCGAGAGCTTGACCTATCGGATCATCGCCAAAGTTGTCGTCGAGACTTTTGAATTCGTTGAGACTTATCCGGTTTAATGGACGCGCCGGCTGGTAGAGATACTCGGTGGCCGACGTTCCTGAAACAGGGCGCAACGTTGTAATCAGTTCCATCAGGACGAGGCGATTTAGGCACTCGTTCAAAATCTGAGTCGGAACCTTTAGCATATCAGCCAGTTGGGCGGCCGAAGTGGCAGGCAAGCAGTTTTGAAATCTCCGGCCGATAGTTAGAAGCACGACCAAGGAAAGGCGCTCTCGCATTGATTCGGATAGACTCCCCCATGCGGCCTGGCTGTTGCGAAAATGAACATTCTGGACGGCATAGCTGATCACTCCGCCTATGAGCACGTAGAGCCAAAAAATATACAGTCCTAGCATGAATACCGGAAAGATGGCCAAGGAGCCGTAGAGGCTGCGTTCGAGAACCACGCGCCGCACGTAGAGCAGGGCGACGACGTTGTTCAGCAAAAGCAGTGCGGCGACCACGACCGCTCCGACGAAGGCTGCACGCCAGAAAACGTGAGTATTGGGAACCGCCCGGTAAACGAGGGTTAACATCCCCACGAGAAACGTGAGTGAAAAAGCGGGCAACATCCACCGCAGTAACGCCTGTAAATCACTTCCACCAGGAAGCTGTTGGAAAACGTTTACGGCCGCACTTGCCCCGAGCAGGGCTAGGCTGGAGAAAAATAAGACCGCTCCGAGAGTCAGCGTGGTCCAATAAAAGACGATGCGCACGAGGAGCGAGCGGCCCACGCGGACACCCCAGATATCGTTGAAGGCATCCTCAATCGACTTGAAGAGCAGTAGAACGATCAGGATGAGCGAAAATGCCCCTGCGGCTCCGGCTACGCCCGAGCGAGCCGCGGCAATGATATCGCTAATCACTTTGACGACTTCAGGACTTGCCGCGGTCGATGTCAGATTGCCGGAGGCGTCCAAGGAATTAAGTTGGCGCAATTGGGGGGCTACTTGCTCCATGAGCTCGCCGAGCCGATTTGCGATAAGGCTTGGGTCGGTGTCTTTGCCGAGAACAAATCCGCCGATCAGCACGGCGATCGCGACCAGCGGACCTAATCCAAGAAGAGAGCCGAAACTCAGTGCTGCCGCGCGCGCAGGAATCTTGGTCTCATTGAAAACGGTCCATGTAATAGACGTCACTCTGAGTCCGGCGTAGAGCCAGCCGCGCGGTGAATTGTCCTTAAGATGGCTCGAGGACCAGATCTCTTTCCGGTAGAGCTTCGACAGTCGGAATCCTATTTCGATTAATCGCTTCATGGTGAGCGACTGCCGTCCGCCATGTCAGTTGGAACTGAGGTGGAGAGCGAAGTAGGCGAGCGCGGTGATGCCAACTCCCGCTGAGATAATGACCGGCAACAGGCTGATGAAAATTGTGCAGAGATATAGGCTAACTGAGCCGGCGATGGCAGCGAGCATCGGTGCGTGCAGACCTTGAATGAAAAAGATTAAGCCAAAGAATCCCAGACCGAGCGCGGCTCGGAAACGAACCATCGGATACAAATTCACCATCCCTAGGCCGATGAAGACGGCAAAAATCAAATCAATCACACCGATCACTGCTAATGGGTTGGTTGCGATCTTGATCGGATCGAGCGACATCAGGACCTCGACTGCGGGCAGCATCCCTCCAGCGGAACTCAAGACGAACATGACCACAATCGCCCACATCCCGATGGCAGCTGCCCGACTGGCAGCAATTTCACCGCTTCTTTTGTGTTTGGTGTCGTCGCTTAGACCTTCGGCGGCGGCGAGCATATCGTCGACCGTGATCGGCGCGAGGTTGTCAGCCTTCGGTTTGTTGATCGAACCTAGGGTCTCCTTGGCCTTGATCGTCAGTTTCTTCTTTTCCGGAAAAATTCCTGCTTTGACCGCCGGATTGTCGCCGATGACGGCCCAGCTCTCGGTGGTGGCGTCGTAATAAAGGGTTTCGACCGTGACGCTGCCCGTCTCGGCGAGCGAAACCAACTGCTCAAGGTTATACGGGCCTCGCGCATCGGTCTCGGACGCATGGCGGATGTAGAATTCCTGCGTGTCCATTGGCGGCGAGGTTGGAGTCGGACGTATGCGCGGCAAGGCTGATTTCGAGCAAAGTCTGCTGCGGGAACAGACTCGTCTACTCGTGTTTCGTCGAACTGCGTTGAACTACATGCGGACGAGCGTGCGAAGGCCCAAAAGATGCAGCCCCGTCTCAAGCAACAGGAGCGTTCGGCTGCACAACAGCAGCCTTCGGGCGCGGATCGAAGCGTCATCGACGACGACCTTTTCCGCCGCGTAGAAGCTGCTAAACTCACCGGCGAGTTCGTAGAGATAGGTACAAAGAAAGTGGGGTCTAAGTTGCTCGGTCGTGAGTTTCAGTGCGACTGGGAATGCGATCAGTTTGCGGGCGAGTGCCAGCTCCGCAGGGCTTTCGGGCGGAGTTGCTGCGGTCATGGCGGCCGCATCGTTTGGCTCAAGTCCGGCTTTGCGGAAGATCGAGCGCACCCGGGAGACCGCGTAAAGGAGGTAGGGTGCGGTGTTGCCTTCAAAAGAGAGGATTTTGTCCCAAGAAAAAATGTAATCGCTGCTGCGATTCTGCGCGAGATCGGCATAGCGGATAGCTCCAAGCCCCACCGCCGTGGCGATATCGCGGCGTTCGGTCTCCGGCAGTTCCGGGGCTTTGGCCGTCACGAGAACAAAGGCGCGATCCACGGCTTCGGCCAAAAGCGCCTTTAGCTTTATGGGATCGCCGGATCGGGTCTTTATGGCTTTCCCGTCCTCGCCGAGGATTGAGCCAAAAGAAACATGCGTGAAGCGGGGGAGAGGACGGCCCGTCTTCATGAACCATTTTTCAGTGGTCAACCATAGCTGCTCAAAATGGTCGGCTTGGCGTGCATCGGTTAGGATGGCGATGGCGTCGGCGTGAAAGTGCTCCGTCCGGTAGAGCATGGTGGCCAAATCGGTGGAGGCGTAATTCGCCGCGCCATCGGACTTGCGGACGATAAACGGTTGGGTCTTGAAGCGCGGGTGTTCGGGATGAAAAACCACCAGCGCGCCTTGTGACTCCGATGCGAGGCCCGTCGACTCGAGCTCGGCGTAGACGGGAGGCAATTTGTCGTTATAAAAACTCTCGCCCAGCTGGTGGTCAAAGTGGATGTCGAGCGCTCGGTAGATTTCGGTGAACGCGCCTGAACTCAGGGCGATAATTTTTTTCCAAAGGGCCAAGTTTTCGGCATCGCCGGATTGAAGAAGAACCAATTCGGCGCGGACGGCATCGAGGACCGAAGGGTCGGACTTGGTCGCGGCGTCCGTGAGCTTGTAAAGCCGTTCGAGTTCCTCAAGCGGGTCGTTGGCCAGTGCGACTTGGTCGAGATGGTGTTTATAGCCCCAGATGAGTTTGCCAAATTGGGTTCCCCAATCGCCGATGTGATTGTCGCGGACCACCTCGGCGCCGCAAAAGGCGAGCAAGCGGCAAATTGCTTCCCCGATCACCATGCCTCGGACGTGACCGACATGAAGCTGCTTGGCCGTGTTCGGAGAACTGAAATCGACCACATATTTTTGACCGTGGTGCAGCGATATGGCGCCCGATTTCAGACGCTCGGTCGTATCTTGCGCCGTGATCCACTGGAGCAACGACTCGGGCTTGAGCAGGAAGTTGATGAATCCGGGGCCGGCAATCGAAACGGAGCAACGTTCGCTCACGCCGGAAGGAAGCGCGGCAATTATTTGCTCGGCCAAGGCGCGAGGATTGAGTTTGCGGGCTTTCGCGTAGGCGAGAACACCGTTGGCTTGAAAGTCACCGTGTCGCGGATCGGCCGCCCGCACCTCGGGACTAAAGCTCTCGGGCTCCAAGCCGGCGGCGAAGGCGGCGGTTCTCAAGGCTTGGTCCAGTGATGAGGCGATATCGAACGAAACATGCATTCCCATACATCACGATAGCGCACGCGAGCCGCGCAAGCGCCGATTGGACGCCGCGGGTTTTCTGGCCAAAAGCAGCGGATCAGCGGTCTAACTCAACCTGACCGAAGCGAGGTCGCTCACGCAGCGGTG
>Ga0315905_10003718_pt1 | contig 15697 bp, 16 predicted proteins | sample LakEriMetagenome_5_FD_203522 | JGI IMG/M metagenome (GOLD analysis project Ga0315905, IMG submission 203522) | Freshwater fungal communities from buoy surface, Lake Erie, Ohio, United States - Buoy 4 MA121 | ecosystem: Environmental > Aquatic > Freshwater > Lake | place: USA: Lake Erie, Ohio... | reverse complement strand
CCCAACATAAGCGTCGGGTCGCACTGTCGCTTAACCCAACCTACAAAAAAACGGGCAAGGTATTGAAGGTAAAGGCCAATTTCCAAAATTCTCATAGCTTAGAACCACAAGAATTTGGAAACCAGGCCCCTCATACTAGCACTAATCACCTGTAATAAGGTTACATTGGTGTTATTTGTATAGTTCTGTAGCTAAACGCCAAGCCAAAATTCCTGGAATTAGTGCCACAGCCAATGCAATGTAAACTTGGGTATCTGTGAGAGCCATGATGGAAATCCTCCTAAGTTGAACTAGATTTTCAAGACTTCGTTTACTACTTTTCCCTGTTTTAGCAAGATTAGGAAACATCTTGTTACAATATGCAACAAAAACCGGGGATTTGTTAGTTGTCATTGGTCAGTGGTCAATAGTCAATGGTCAATGGGAAGACTAAATACCAATCTTCTCCCCCTGCTCCCCTGCTCCCTATTACCTTAATTTATGACTTTATCACTCGGTATTGACTTTGGCACCTCTGGCGCACGGGGTGTGGTAATTGATGAAGAGGGTCGAATTCTGTCCCAAATGCGTCATTGCTGGCACGTTGAGACGGTTGATTGGGTAACTTGTTGGCAACAGGCTTTATGGAGTCTATTAGGGCAAATTCCGGGGGTTTTCAGGAAGGAAATAGGGGCAATTGCTATTAATGGCACTTCTTCCACTATTTTGCTGACTGACGAGACTGGAAAGCCAGTAGACGCACCTCTATTGTACAACGACAGTCGGGGAGCTATGGCTTTAGAACGGTTGACGGCAATTGCACCACCCAATCATACTGTATTAAGTGCTACATCAAGTCTAGCGAAACTCCTCTGGATGCAAGAATTACCTACTTTTACAAAAGCTAGATATTTACTACATCAAGCCGATTGGTTGGGATTTCTCTTGCATGGAAAGTTAGGTATTAGTGATTACCACAATGCCTTAAAGTTGGGTTATGACGTGGAAAAATTGCAATATCCAGCATGGTTACAACAGCTACAAATTCCCCTTAATTTACCCCAGGTCTTTCCACCGGGAATACCTATTGGTGAATTACTTCCACAGATAGTGGCTGATTTTGGCTTTAAAGCTGATTGTTTGGTGGTTGCAGGTACAACAGATAGTATTGCGGCTTTTTTAGCCAGTGGAGCTAAATTTCCGGGGGAAGCGGTAACTTCTCTGGGTTCAACGTTGGTACTAAAACTTTTAAGCCGTCACAGAGTTGAAGATGCGCGATATGGAATTTATAGTCATCGCTTAGGTGATTTGTGGTTAACTGGAGGTGCTTCTAACACGGGTGGCGCTGTTTTAAAGAAATTCTTTAGTGATGTTGATTTGGTGAGGTTAAGCGCGGAAATTGATCCAACTCAAGCCAGTATGTTAGATTATTATCCATTATTGCAACCGGGCGATCGCTTTCCTGTTAATGATCCCCATTTATTACCGAAACTAGAACCACGTCCAAATCAAAATCAGGAATTTCTCCATGGTTTATTAGAAGGTATGGCTAGAATAGAAACCAGAGGATATGAACTTTTACAAAATCTCGGTGCTGATTCATTAACTCATATTTATACATCCGGTGGTGGTGCTGTAAATTCTACTTGGACTGCTATTCGTCAACGTTATTTAAAAGTACCAATTGTTTCATCTATTAATACGGAAGCAGCCTATGGAACGGCACTTTTGGCAATGGGAAGAATTAATTTGGAATGAACCACGGAGGACACGGAGAAAGAAAAAATAGAGAGGTTTTTTGCGTCAGTTTTGGGACATTTTTTTATTTGGAAGTCCCTAAAGTTTCATGATACTATTGTTTAATTTATTATTCGATTCCATAAAGGTATCAGTAGAGCAGTAAACCATTAGATATCATGGAAGTTTTACCATTATCCAATAATTGGCAAGATATTCAACCTGACGTTGTATATTCTTCGACTTATGATTTGCAAGTTTCATTTAGCGACAAACAAATAAAATTAGGTATAAGATATGACAGTAAAGGAAAGCATTTAAAAGCAATTGCGAAAGGGTTAGTACACCCACAGTCTGGTATTGGGCTTGTTGATTCTCAAGAAAAAGGATATAATTTAAAGTCTAAAGTGTTAGGTAGCGGTGGTGATAGACGGTTTCACGCAAAATATGTTAATGGTATATTACATTTTCCTGGTTTTGTAACACAACATTAATCCAGAATAAATTATGACTACACTTCAATTGAAAAATCACAAAATCTGGCAAGATTTAACTGAGATATTAGAAAATTTAGATACTAATTCTCTTGTTCAAAAACATCTTGAACAATGCTTTTATACAATCAATGGTTATTGGGATGAACAGGATGAATATTATGACTCAATTAGCTTACCACATACCATAGAAGCAGAATTAGTCAGCAGTTTTGTGGGTGTTACGCAAGATAATCGGTTTCTAAAACTCAAATTTTCTCTTATTGGTACTGATTGTATTAATCCTGCTGCTGCTGCTAGCTATGCTGCAGCTTTCCCTGATGATAAATCTTACCCATTCGGATATCCAACTATTCAAAATATAGGTGAGTTAGTTCTTATCTATAATGAAAATCTGGAATTTGTTGATGAAAATTGGCTTTTAGATATAGATTCTCCTCTGCTTGATAAAAGACAATTTACTAACACCTAAGATAATTGTAGGTTGGGTAGAACGAAGTGAAACCCAACAAAATATAGCTAGAATTATGAAAGTAATCTATTTTTGCACGCAGAGGCGCAGAGTCTCAGAGAGTTAATTGTCTTTTATCTTATTTGCAAAACTAAGGTTTCTTCTCCTGGTGAAATTAAGGTTGTCCCCAATGGTAAAATAGCTAAAGCATCTGTTTGTGCTAAGTTAATTAAGTTCCCTGAATTTAAGTTACCACTGGTTTGCTGAAATTCATAAATACCATCATTTAAATTTAAATTACCCCAAATATAAGTTTCCATTTTCCCGTTAGATTTTAATTCAGAATGAGATTTCACTTTTAAAAATTTACTTTCCCAACCTTGATTAATTCCTGAAAGTTTTTTAATTGTCGGTTCTACAAATCTCCAAAATGTGACTAATGCAGAAACGGGATTTCCTGGTAAACCAAAATAAAGAGAATTAGGAAATGTAGCAAATGTTAAAGGTTTTCCTGGACGCATTTGCACGGCACGAAAATGAATTTCTGCCCCCAAAGATGTTAATATATTATCAATATAATCATAATCACCTACGGAAACTCCACCAGAAGAAATAACTATATCACTATTATTAATTGCATAATTTATAGTCTCTGTTAACGCGCTAGGATTATCTTTAACAATTCCTAATGTTAACACTTCTGCACCCAAATTACGTACTAAAGCTGCTAAAGCATATTGATTAGAATCTACTATTTGTCCGGGTTTTAGGGTTTGTTCTGGTGTTACTAATTCGTCACCACTGGAAAAAATTGCCACCCGTGGACGACGGAAAACACTGATTTTTGGTAATTGTGCTGCGGCTAAAATCGCAATTTCTGCTGCATTGAGGGTAATTCCCGCTGGTAAAAGTTCTGTTCCTGCTTGATAAAAGTCTCCTTGTTTTCTGACAAATTCTTGGGGTTGAGGTTTAGCAAAGATAAAAACTTGATTCTCCTGTAAATTAGTTTTTTCCTGCATAATTATAGTATCTGCACCTTTTGGTATAATTGCACCAGTGAAAATCCTGGCTGCTTGTCCTGGTTTAATAGTATTTTGAGGTTGATATCCTGCGGGAATCTCTTCGACAATTTCCAAAATTGTCGGATTTTCAGAAGTGGAATGTTTCACATCTTCATAACGTACAGCAAAACCATCCATTGCGGAATTATCCCAATGAGGAAAATCTAAAGAACTAATTATAGGAGTTGCTAAAATCCGATGAAATGCTGTTAATAAATCCACAACTTCCAGATCATTTTCTTGATTTAAAGGTTGGACATGATTGAAAATAATCGTTTCTGCATCTTTGACTGATAACATAGTAAATAAATCTGTTATTTGATTACTTTTGATAAATTAAAAATACCGAACCAATTGAACCTAAATTCTCGACATAGACTTTATTATTATAAAACAATCCTGGAGACATTCCTCCATCAAATAACATTCCTTCCTGAATTGTCCCTAAACAGTTATTTTTAGCAATTCCTGTTAAAACATTATCAAATTGATTGGGTAGTAATTCTTTATTATTAGCAGAAAATTGAATAATAGAATTAGCCTTTATATCATTGACTAGGAAAATTACAAAACCTTTACTAGTAATAGCAACTAAAGAACGATTAGTAGCACCTTGACAAGCAAACTTTCCTAAAGCTTGACAAATATCTTTGAATTTTCCTTGATTATAAAATCTCCCATTCCCCCCCACTATATTGTAATTGAGAATATTTGTTCCTCTTCTTCCAGTTCCCATGGTGGCTTGACGTTGTTGAGGATTTCCTGATGATATTCCAAAGGAAGAACGTCTATTTTTAAATACTCCTGAATATTCAACACCGCGAGAAATATTTAAACCTTGAGGTTGATTTTTTGGATCTATATAGTCAGCATTAATGGCTGCAATTGGTGATTTACCATTTAATTTAGAATTACTATCAGTGATAATTTCTCGAAACTGTTTTGGTACATATTCTCTGCGAAATCTTCCCCTAGAATCCTTAGCATAAATCTGATGATCTAAACCGACATTGACTTTAAAATCTAACTTGGGAGATTGAGGATTAAAAATAATTACATGATTAATCCCTTTTTTATATCTTTCTCCATGATTATTAGTCTGAAAAAACTCGATACTAAATTGAGGATTTTTACCAGGACAGTTAACAGACTGTTTTGCTTTTGAATTAGCTATGACACCCTCTGACCCTGATATTAAAGCCGCTGTTATTGTCGCAATAGATATTAAAAATAATTTATTTGTGTTCATTTGTAAATGAGGTGAAAGTGTTCTTCTTTGAAATTAGATAAAGTATTAATATAACCGTTAATAAACACATAGGGTGAGCAATGCCCACCCTAAACAACTAGCCTATCACTTGTGCTGACTTCTGTTTATCCAACTTGAGCATCAACACACCCAAAGGAGGTAAACACAAATCTAAGGAATAAGGACGATTGTGTAAAGACCAATTATCAGTCCACTTACCACCTAAGTTGCCCATATTACTACCGCCATACTGACGGGCATCACTATTGAACAACTCGGTATAAAAACCCTGTTCTGGAACACCTATGCGATAGTGGGAATGGGGTTGAGGAGTAAAGTTACAAACCACAATGATAAAATCACTGGAATTTTTGTCACGACGGATAAAAGAAACTACACTATGGCTGTTATCAGTACAGTCAATCCACTCGAACCCTGGTTGGTCAAAATCTTGACTGTATAAAGCAGGTTCAGAACGGTAAAAATAGTTAAGAGACTGGAAAAAATCTTTTAACTGTCGGTGTGGTTCATACTGTAATAAATGCCACTCCAAATCTGCCCAAACATTCCACTCACTCCATTGTGCAAATTCCATGCTCATAAACATGGTTTTCTTACCAGGGTGAGCAAACATATAAGTAAATAAACAACGGATATTAGCTAACTTTTGCCATTGATCACCCGGCATTTTACCGATCATATTACTCTTGCCATGGACGATTTCATCGTGGGACAGAGCTAACATGAAATTTTCGCTGTGGTGATACCACATACTAAAGGTAATGTTGTTTTGATGGAACTGACGAAACCACGGGTCCATACTGAAGTAATCCAGCATATCGTGCATCCAGCCCATATTCCACTTTAAATTAAAACCCAATCCCCCTGTATAGGTAGGCCAAGATACCATTGGCCAAGATGTGGATTCTTCCGCAATGGACAGTACACCAGGATAATAACTAAACAGCAGGTGATTAACCTGACGTAAAAAATCCGCAGCTTCTAAATTTTCTCTACCACCGTATTCGTTGGGCAACCATTCCCCTGCTTTCCGGCAATAATCAAGGTAGAGCATGGAAGCAACAGCGTCAACACGAATGCCGTCAATGTGGTATTTATCAAACCAGAATAGGGCATTGGCCACCAAGAAATTACGGACTTCATGACGATTGTAGTTAAATACTAAAGTTCCCCATTCCTTATGTTCACCTTTGCGGGAATCAGCGTGTTCATACAAGTGACTACCATCAAAGAAGGCTAAACCGTGACCATCTTTAGGGAAGTGACCGGGAACCCAGTCTACAATTACACCAATGCCATTTTTATGACATTCATCCACAAAATACATAAAGTCTTCGGGAGTACCAAAGCGGGATGTAGGCGCAAAGTAACCAGTTACTTGATAACCCCAAGAACCATCAAAGGGGTGTTCTGCAATGGGTAGAAGTTCCAGGTGGGTATATCCTAATTCCTTGACGTAGGGAATGAGTTTAGCTGCTAATTCCCGATAAGTGAGAAACCGTGCGCCGGTTTTTAGTTCGGAAACCACAACTACAGCTTCATTTTCCCCATTGGGTAATTTGGCTGGTTCAATACTAGCAGCGTGTAACCAAGACCCTAAATGGACTTCGTACACGGAAATAGGTTGACTGAGGGGGTCAGTATGTCGGCGCTTTTCTATCCAGTCTTCGTCATTCCAGGTGTAGGAATTTAAGTCTGTAACAATAGATGCTGTTTTCGGACGTGGTTCTTGCTGAAAACCGTAAGGATCAGATTTTTCGTAAATGTGTCCTTCAAAATTTTTGATTTCGTATTTGTAATGTTCTCCTACACCGATTTCGGGAATGAATAATTCCCAAACCCCTGTGTGTCCTTTCCGCATTTGGTGTTTGCGTCCATCCCACAGGTTAAAATCTCCTAATACAGAGACGTTGCGGGCATTGGGTGCCCAAACCGCAAAATAAACGCCTTTAATCCCATCTACTTCTGTAGTATGCGCTCCCAGTTTCTCATAAATGCGGTGATGATTGCCTTCACTAAATAAATGCAGATCAAATTCTGTTAAGTGAGCAGAACGGAAGGCATAAGGATCATTGATAACCCGCTCATGTTCCCCTTCTTTAATCCGTAACTGATAATTTTTCAGTTCTGCGGTTTCAATGGTACACTCAAAAAAGTGGGGATCATGCACTGTGTCCATTGGGTATTCTTTCCGCTCCTCTGGAATTACCACCCACACAGCACTGGCATTTGGTAGGTAAGCTCGCACTGCCCAAACAGTTTTACCATTTTGCTCGATGAGATGAGAACCCAGGATTTCAAACGGATCATGATGTTGATTGTGAACAATGCGATTAACCTGTTCAGCGGCGACCGTGGTTATGGACATGAAGCTACCTATGTGATATACGATGATTAGCTAAATCTACTTTTTATCTCTTTATATTCTCGCATCTTTAGTCATTAGTCATTAGTCATTGATTATTGACTGTTGATCATAACTATTACTTATTGTTTATCCCTTTTCTTCACTAAATATTTAAAAATGGGAAAATTTGTAATAATACCTTGCGTATTTGTAACAGAAAAAATTGATCGCGGATGGTAGCATTTAACCTTGGTGGCGGACTAATTTCCATTTGTGCTTGTAATTGGGTATATTCGGCCGGCGTAACTACTTTACCATCAATAGGCGATCGCGCTGCTAAAATAATCTCTGTCCGCAATATCTCCTCTGGTATATCTTCTTGTGGTGGTAATGCTATCACTGTTTGACCACCGTGAGGCACTAAAACGACTAAAATACTAGTAGTCACACTGAGAATAAAAAGAAGTATAGGTTTCATCTATCAAACTTCTCCTGCTTTAATTTCTAAAGTCCCGGTGGTAATGGTTCACAGCATAATTGGTGGATATTGACAATGCGTGCAAAAATCTGTGGATATTGCTGACGATAATCAGGAATTAGTGCTAAAGGACTCAACAAAGCTGCTGCGGCGATATCAGCTATACTCAAACGGCCACCCACTAAATAATCGCTATTTTGCCAATACCTAGATAATACTGACAAAGCATGGGCGAGTCTTTTTTGAGCTAATGCAACAGTAGTATCATTAATACCGTATTGTTGTCTAACTATTTTAATCACCATTTGGCTAAATAGTGATGGGTCAACTGATTTACCCTCACCAGCGCGAAATTGATAATATACAAACCTAGTAGCTGTACCTATGCTTTCATCTAACCAATCTTCTAACATCGCAGCTTGACTTTGCTCTGCTAAATCGGGTAAGAATAGAGGAGGGTCAGATTGATAACTTTCTAAAAATTTGCAAATTTCCGTAGAGTCAGCGATCGCTTGAGGTTGTCCTACAATTTGGGGTAATAGAACAGGTAGTGTCGTTAACCCAGTTAACGACTTTACCTTCAAGATATGTAGCCCAGGGGTGAGATCTTCAGTTTGATAACTAATTCCCTTATAACCCAAGGCTAACCGAGCTTTACGACAATAATGGGATGTACTGAATTGCAGTAGCAACATACATGGACATTATTTTGATTACTGTAAAACCAACAAAAAGAACTGAGACTGGGCAAGAATTAAATCCAGCCCAGGAGTTAAGACTCAAAATCCTATACTAAGGTTTTTTGGGAGTCGCAGTAGGAGATGTTGTCGCAGCAGGAGATGTTGTCGTTGCGGGGGATGCTGTCGTTGTAGGGGTAGCACCAGTATCTGCTGGTTCACCACCTGTTGTTGCTGCTGGAGAGCTAGGAGTAGTGGTTGATCCACCACCACCACCTTCACAAGCTCCAAGCATAGTAGCCAGACTTAACATGAGAGCCAAACCAAAAACTTTTGTCTTCATAACTCCTCTTTCACCAATTGTGGGCATAAAATATTTCGCCTGTTGAATAAGATACCTTATTTATTGATTTTTTTTAACGGCTTTCTTATGACATATTTTGACTCATTCTCTTTTGTAACACCTTTGTAGGTTATATGTAATACGAATTAATCGTCATTTTTGCCTTCCTCAAGGTTAGAATAGCTCCAACTTGATCTAAAAATGTAACTTTGGGCAAGATATCATCATCACTGACAATACAGTATTTACCATCAGAAAAATTATGGTTCTTGAACGTAAATCAGCAGTTTTGGCAAAAAATACTTGGTTCTGGCGTAACTCTCCTTTGTTAAATAGACGACGCTCTCGGAGTCTAGATAAAAAAAGACAAACTTCCTCCCAACTTGCTAGGGAAGGGACAAATCTCAAATCCCCCCGGACTAAGAATACTTGGATAAAATTTCCCATATTTGACAGAAATAATACAGTAATCCCCGAACGATATCAAAAATCCATTGCTCATACCCAAGAGCAATCAAGTATAAGTTTACATGACATTAGTGATACTGGAACAATACCTATATGGTTGCTACGTCTCTATAAAGTCAATCGCTATTCGTCAGTTTTAGCATTTGTACTGGTGGTAGCCACATTAATAGTTTATGGTTGGACAGTATATTCTCAAGAGCTTTGGAGTCAGTCTTACCGCAAATTAAAAAATCTACAACGCCATGAACGACAGTTAAATACTGCTAATGCAACACTGACTAGCAAGATGGCACAAGACGCAGAAAAGCCTGATATGGAACTGGTATCACCGACCTCTGAGAAGATAATTTTTTTACCGCCTAAATTAAGTAATTATTCTCGGTCGTCATCATCAAGTTCCCAACCAGAAACACAACCAGAACCTCCATCTCCACTGGGATATTAAAATAATTAATATACAGCAAAATTCAGGAGTAAAACTGCCTTGGTGTCTGGCTTTATTGATATAAAATCTGCTGTAATTGTCTATTGTTAATTATCAAACATAAGTTATAGCAATGCGGAAGCTGTCAAGTCAAAAAAAATTCGGAAATTTACGTAATCTAGTATTCAGACGGGAACGAAAGTTCTCTAAACAACCCCCACCAGCAAAAATACCAGAAAACAGCCCCAACACCAAATTACGACTGTTAGCGGTATGGGGTGTGTTAATGATTGCTATGGTGGGATTGGTATTCAACTTATATCAGCTACAAATTGTTCAGGGAAAAAAATTGACCCGGAGAGCGCGAAATCAGCAAATGGTCAATTTACGGCTGTACATTCCTCGTCGTCCAGTGATAGATAGAAATAACAATCCTTTAGCTATTGACCGCCCCGTATATAATATATATGCCCATCCCAAATTATTTGATTATTCTCTGGAGAAAATTGCCGAAAAAATAAGTCTGATTATTGGTAAAAATAAGGACGAACTAGTTAAAATATTCCAAAGTAAAAGTAGTGGTATTTTATTAGCTTCTGGTGTATCAGAAGAAATTTCTGATAAGTTGATATCATTACGTTTAAATGGGTTTGAGTTTATTCAAAAATACTCCCGATTTTACCCCCAAGATGATTTGGCAGCAGATGTGGTAGGCTATGTTAATCTTGATCGTCGTGGCCAAGCTGGTGTAGAATACAGTCAGGAGAAGTTGCTAGAACGCCCTGGACAAACGGTACGAATGAGTAAGACTGGTGATGGGTCATTAATGCCAGATTACGCGACTCAGGGGCTACTGCATTTTGATGATTTGAAACTGCAATTAACTATTGATAGCCGTCTACAACGGGCAGCACGTACGGCCTTAAAACAACAGATGACTAAGTTTAAAGCCAAACGGGGTGCAGTAATTGTCATGGATGCACTTGATGGTTCTTTGCTGGCTTTGGTTTCTCAGCCCACTTATAATCCCAATAAGTATGCTAAGTCTGATATTTCCTTATTTAAAAACTGGACTGTAGCTGATCTTTATGAACCGGGATCAACATTTAAACCTATAAATGTAGCGATCGCTTTAGAAAAAGGTATCATTAAACCAGATGATATATTTGAAGATCCTGGTTCTATCCAAATTGGTACACATACTATCAAAAATGCCGAAAAAACTGGTTATCGTCAATTGACTATTCCTCAAATTTTACAAACTTCTAGTAATATTGGCATGGTCAGAATGATGCAACGATTAAAACCATCCATATACTACAATTGGTTAGAACGTTTAGGATTAGGACAAAAATTTAAAACAGATTTACCTTTTGAAGTCAGCGGTCAATTAAAAAATCAAGAAGAATTTATCTCTTCAGCTATTGAACTAGCGACTACATCTTTTGGACAAGGTTTTTCTCTAACTCCATTGCAATTGGTACAACTGCATGGAGCATTAGCTAATGGCGGTAAATTAGTTACACCTCATGTAGTTCGAGGACTAATTGACAGTAAAGAACAGATACACTATTCAGTTACTCTCCCAGAACCAAGACAAGTTTTTTCGCCCACAATTACTCATGATGTTGTAGAAATGATGGAAACAGTAATTAATGAAGGTTCTGGTAAAGCAGCGAGAATTTCAGGATATCGTATTGGTGGAAAAACGGGAACAGCCCAAAAAGCTAGTCCTAATGGTGGATATATTAAAGGTGCGCGAATTACCAGTTTTGTAGCCATTTTACCGGTGGAATCTCCCCGTTATGTGGTTTTTGCAATTGTAGACGAACCCAAGGGAGAAAATGCCTATGGTTCTACTGTAGCAGCGCCCATTGCTAAAACTGTCATGGAAACATTAATTCCCATTGAAAAAATTCCCCCTAGCACCCTAGAGAAGAATCTAGAGAAGAATCTAGAGAAGAATTAAAAATGTGGTGTTGCTAATTACAGCAATTTTTATCTTTGTGATAATTTGTGATAGGTTTCCTTGAGAGTTAATTCAATTGAACCTAAATTTTGAAATAACTGAATTAATTCATGGGATTTTGTTTTTTGCTCTGATAAAATGACTTTTAGTGGTGCTAAAAATTCAACATCAGAATCATCTTTAAGGGCAATTTCCGCCGTTTGTAAAAGTTTGCTAGAATTAAAGAAAATATCTTCATTTTCAAAGCCATATTTTGCCGAAATTTGATGTAAGTTAGTATCAGGTATAATAGCTCTACCTGGTAAAGTTTCATCTAATACTAAACCTTTTAATAAAGCTAATAAACCTGCATAAATCGTCAAATCATCACAACTATCACAGGCTTTAAATTCTATCCGTCCTACTTCGGAAGGAATGCGGGCAATTTTTGTTAATGAGGGAACACTTTTGATTAAATCCTCTGACTTTTCCACAAAAACTAATGCTGCTGATCTTTTTCCCGTTCTGATAAATGTCCTCACTGATAAACCTGACCACAAACCACCATTATAAAAAGGAGAACTATAACTAAAAGGAATGATATAAGGACTGTAATACGTCAACTTTTTCCCAATATCAATTAGCTTTTCAGTAGACAAATTTTCCCAGGAAATATTCAAATCTGGTCCATAGGAAACCATGTAAATATGAGCAGTTTGTTCATCTGGATAAGCTTGTAATTGTCTAATTTCAAAATCATTTAATGGAGGTTCTGGTTGAAATACGCAAGTATAGGGGTTAAAACTGGCTAAAACTGGTGAAAAACCAAAATTAGCAGCCACTTCACGAAGTAAACTAAAACTGGCGGTTAATTCATCAATCGCGCCTTGAATAGTAGAATGGATAGTAGTTCTAATTTCGATCCCTTTGGCTAAACAGTCAATTACTTCTTCAGACTCGCTAAATCTTTCAAATCCTTCAATATACCAACGCTTTTTCTTAATTCCAGCATCACCAACTCTTAATTGTGGGTAGTCACCAGAATAAATAGGTAATCTATCAATAATTTGCTGAAAATCTGCGAATTTTGTATTATGGAAATCAGCGAATTTTCCTTCATGATTAAGAAAAGCCACTTCATGTTCAATACCAAAAGAAAACATACTTTACACCTGATTTATTATAAATATAACCAATTATACCCATAATTTATGCCGTTGCGAATAATATGAAAGCAGGACTAGAACTTTAAATCCCTGACTTCTTTGAGAGGTCAAGGATTTGAGTAATTCTTGACTATTTCAAGATAGCTGAATATTGACTAAGAAAATTTTGAGGCGTGAATTATGATGATCAGTGTTGCTGAAACTCCTTACAGTAGTGAACAAATTATTGCTTGGCTGCGGGGATTACTGACAATTGCTTGGGCAGATGGTAATTTTGATGCTCAAGAACAGGAATTAATTACTAATCTCACCAAAAATGAATTAGCCCCTGCGGTGGAATGGGATAGCCTAGAAATAATTGGAGTTGATGAATTAGCGGCTATATTGGGTAAAGGTACACCCATAGCGGAAAATTTTTTGCGGACGGCGGTAATGGTGGCGATCGCTGATGGTATATACTCTCCTAGTGAAGATGATCTACTTCAGCAATTATGTCAAAAATTAGAACTGCAAGAAAATTTACTCACAGCTTTACGTCATACCCTAGAGGATAGCACACAAACCCAAGATTCCCCACCGGCTGGACTTCAACCCCCACACCCTGATGTTTTAAATCCTTTGCGTCAATGGTTAGACGGGTTGGATATTCAAGATCCCAGAGTGGCGAGATTTTTGTGTAAAATGATTCCTTCCCAATGTCCCTTTGAAAGAGATGTAACTTTATTTGGCCGGAAAATAGTTCATATTCCTCCACTTTGTAAAATTAACCCCCTTTATGAACAAATGGTAGGTTTACGCTTCCGCGCTCTTTCATACTTAGCAGATGACTGTGGTGAGGATATTACACCTTATATTTAAAGTTGATAGCATTTCCCATCCTCATAGGTACAAAAATAGAGAAGTTCACCGCAGATAAAGGCAGATAATTTTGTACCTCAGTGGACTAGAAAATGGTATATTACCGAATTACCGAAAAATATATTGGTAATTTTTGAAAAAGAAAATGACAACTGACAACTGACTAATTATGCAATTTATAGACCAATCAGTAATTGAAGTAGAAGCAGGTAAAGGAGGTGATGGTATTGTCGCTTTCCGAAGAGAGAAATATGTACCCGCAGGGGGTCCTTCTGGGGGAAATGGAGGAAAAGGAGGTTCAGTAATTTTTGTGGCTGATACCAACCTCCAAACCTTACTAGATTTTCGATATAAACATCTGTTTAAAGCCGAGGACGGAGAACGCGGTGGTCCAAATAATTGCACTGGTGCAGGGGGGAAAGATTTAATTATCGAAGTTCCCTGTGGTACTGCTGTTTATGATGCGGTCACGAGTGTTTTACTATGCGATATTATTGAACCTGGACAAGTTTTTCGTGTTGCGGAAGGTGGAAAAGGTGGACTGGGAAATCAACATTTTTTGAGTAACCGTAACCGCGTTCCCGAATATGCACTTCCTGGTTTAGAAGGTGAAAAAAAGGTATTACGTTTAGAGTTGAAACTGTTAGCAGAAGTGGGAATTATTGGTTTACCAAATGCTGGTAAATCTACATTAATTTCTTCTTTATCGGCTGCGCGTCCCAAAATAGCTGATTATCCATTTACTACCTTAATTCCTAATTTGGGTGTGGTCAAAAAACCCACGGGTGATGGTACAGTTTTCGCCGATATTCCTGGTTTAATTGCTGGTGCTTCCCATGGTGCGGGTTTAGGTCATGATTTCCTACGTCACATTGAACGGACAAGGGTTTTATTACACTTAATTGACGCGACAAGTGAAGATGTCATTGCTGATTATCATACCATTCAAGAAGAACTTAAAGCCTATGGTAGAGGTTTAGCTAAACGTCCGCAAATTTTAGCTTTGAATAAAATAGATGCTGTTGATAGGGAAACGGTTGATTTGCAGGCCTTAGCTACTCAATTAAATCATCTTTCTTTAGCTCCTGTTTTCATAATTTCCGCTGTAACTCGCACTGGTTTAGATCCCATGATGCAGGAAATTTGGCGGATTTTAGATGAAATTAATGCCTTGGAAGCCCAGGAGGTTGGGGTTTAATTGGTGGCTTGATTTTGTTGATTAAAAGTCCGCCTGTGCGGACTCATATTTGGGATTCGTATATTTTTTTGAAAGCAATTATTAAGGAGTAATTTTGTTATCAGAGTCTTTTCCACAAGCAGCAGCAAGACATTTACATGATGCGAAAATATTGTTAAATAAGAAACGATGGGATAATGCTGTATATCTTGCAGGTTATGTCGTCGAATGTGGGTTTAAAGTATTAGTAGAAGTATATATTCCTGAAGGTAAAACAGCAGTTAAAAAGTATGGTCATGATTTAGCAGAAATTCAAGGAAAAGCAATGGATAGGTTACGCTTGATTTATCCTGTACTCATGCAACTTCCAGCTTCTCGAACAATGGAAACTGTATTAGATCAATATCATCCAGAACGACGCTATTATAAATCAGGAATGTGGAATAAAACTGAAGCAAAGAACGCGGTTAAGCGAGCAGAGCAAATTTATCAGGAGATTATACCTAAACTGGTTTTAGATGGTAGACTTAGCAGTAAGGAACTTTAGAGAATAAGGAACTTTAAAGAATTATGATTAGTTTTGGTGATACTTTTGCAAAAGTAGAAGAATGCTTTAAAGAACCAGAAGTATTAAATTTAATACGTAATCTGGAATCTGTAACCATCATTCGTGATATTTATGGTAAAATTCGGCTTTTCCTTGAACCAAAAACAGATTCTCCACCTGGACAAACAGATATAGATAAATTAGATCAATATCTAGATCAAAAACTTGGTTCTTACTATGGTAAAGATATTTGGTTGCCACAAGGTGATAAA